>JGI10211J14876_10000515_pt1 | contig 16608 bp, 13 predicted proteins | sample Etolagsediment_FD_14876 | JGI IMG/M metagenome (IMG submission 14876)
CAGAGTTTTACTAGCGATAAACTGATTAAACTTGATAGCTTTAGATCAAAAACGCGTAAAGCTTATAACACGCTCTATAAAGAGCAATGGCATCAAACCCAAGATGTCTTTTCAAAGCTCTCTATTCCATTGGTTGAAATCGGCACACATCAAGAACCTTTGATGAGCCTAATTCAACATAAATTAATTCAGTAAGAGGTGAATCTATGCAAATTAACACCTCATTATTAGAACAACTAAACGATATCCAACTTCCTGATCCCGTTGGCTGGTGGCCTTTAGCGTTTAGTTGGTGGATTTTAATTTTCAGTATTATCGCCATTGTCGCTGGTGCTATTTGGTACTACCTCGATCTAAAACGTCGTAATATTTATCGAAGAAGTGCCATACAGCAAGTTGAAGAAATTTTGCAGCAAACAGATAGCACCGAAAATGTGAAAATTTCAGCGATTAATGCGGTTTTAAAACGCGTTGCTGTTACCGCTTACGGACGCTTAATTACCGCCTCATTGCATGACCAGGCCTGGTTAGATTTTTTATCAGAAACCGCTAGCTATATTCCACAGCCTGAACACCTGCAAGATGTTTTGAATTTAGCCTACAAACCAAATCATGAAGATAAAATCGACTATACCGCCAGTAATATTTCGTCAAAAACAGCGCTAGAGATATGGCAAGACTACGCCAAAAAATGGATTAAAGGACATCACCAGTAATGCGTTTGGAAAACCTATTAGAAACGCTCAGCAATCTAAGCTTTATTTGGCCTTGGATGATTGCCTTTTTGCCGTTACCGTGGATTATTCACCGTGTTATTAAGCCCATTCACAAACAGCATACACCGCTGCTTGCGCCACAAATCATTGCCCGTATCGAAGACCAGTTACCGACTGAAAACTTGATTGAATCTAATCAACCGTCCAAAGGTATTCCTATTCTCGCCATTTTAATGTGGTTCAGCCTTATTATTGCTGCAACTCGTCCGGTTCTCTATCTTGATGCCACCCCCTTTCAAGTCAGCGGTAAAGAGATGCTGTTAGCCGTAGATTTATCTGGCAGTATGCAAAAAGAAGATATGTACCTAGCGGGTGATGAAGTGAACCGTTTGGTCGCAGTAAAATCGGTCGTTTCAGAATTTATTGCACGCCGCAAAGGTGACCGAATGGGTTTAATTGTATTTGGTACGCAGGCCTTTTTACAAAGCCCTTTAACCTACGATTTAAACACCGTAAATACCCTATTAAATGAAACAGAAATTGGTATGGCGGGTAACAACACCGCTATTGGTGATGCCATTGGCCTCACTCTAAAGCACCTGTATGAATCTAAAAGTTCAAACAACGCGATCTTAATTTTACTAACCGATGGTTCTAATACCGCGGGTAACGTCAATCCATTAGATGCGGCGAGTAAGGCACAAGAGATGGGCTTAAAAATTTATACCGTTGGCGTGGGTCGAATCAAGAGCCGTAATGGTTTAGATCGATTTATGACTAATAAATCAGATATGGATATTGATACCTTGACCAAAATTTCGGACTTAACCGGAGGCCAATTCTTTCAAGCTAATGATACTGAGCAACTAGGTGAAATCTATCAATATATCAATAAACTGGAATCGGTAGAACACGAAATTTTCAGTTATCGCTTACGTACTGAATTTTACGTTTGGCCTCTAGGATTCGCGTTTTTATTAAGCCTGCTTCTAGCATGGTCTCAACTAAGAAAGGTGGGGGCTTAATTTAAGATGGAAATTCTAAATAGCGTTCACTTTTTGCGCCCTTGGTGGTTTTTAGCCCTATTACCTATTGCTTGGATTATCTGGCGAGCTTGGCAAGTTAACCGAAAACAAGGCGCTTGGCATGAAGTCATTGACCCTAAATTTCGTACTTTATTACTCGGTGAGGATGCCTCAACCGAACCAAGCCTCAATGAAAAAATCGGTTATATTGGGCTTGCTGCTGCTTGGTGTTTAGCAATATTAGCGCTTTCAGGCCCATGGGTAAAATCCATTGATGTGCCTGCACAAAAATCTCAGCAAGGTGTAGTAATTGTTTTAGATTTATCACTCTCTATGTTAGCGGATGATTTAGCGCCCAATCGCCTGTCTCGCGTTAAATACAAACTGACTGACCTACTTAAGCAACATCCAGAGTACGCTACAGGAATGGTTGCTTATGCGGGTTCTGCGCATACTATCAGTCCTATCTCTGAAGATAACCAAACCCTTTTGAACTTATTACCTAGCCTTAGTCCCGTTATGATGCCAAATTATGGGGCTAATCCATTACTCGGTTTTGAACAAGCCGCTAAGCTGCTTAAAGGTTCCAATATTACCCAAGGCCATATACTCTGGGTTACTGATGATATCGAATCTCAAGAAATAAATTTAATTGCGGACTGGGTCTCTAATCAATCAGTAAGCATGACCGTCATGACAGTAGGAACAGAGGCTGGTGGCGTGGTACAGATTCCAAGTTATGGTCTTTTAAAAGACAGTAATGACAAGCTGATTATGCCTAGACTTCCTATACAGCGTTTTCAACAGTTAAGTCAAAAATCAAATATTAAATGGGTGGCCTTAGTTCCTGGTGAAGACAGTGTAGCGGAATTACTGCCGCCGGACTTAGCATCAACCGATGCTCAAATGGATTCTGAAGTACAGAAAGAGGTCAACCACCCTTTAGATATTGGGTCATATTTTCTATTTCTATTAATTCCATTAGCGGCCTTTATCTTTAGACGAGGCACCTTACTTAGCTTAATGGTAGTATTGGTTTTGCCCGCCGCTTTACTAAATCCACAACCCAGTTATGCTGACGGTAAATTGCCTGATTTTTTAGCTATTTTTCAGTCACAAGACCAGCAAGGTTACCAGTCATGGCAAGCTAAACAGTACCAAGCCGCTGAAGCTCAGTTTAAAAACCCACAGTGGCGAGCTAGCGCACTTTATCGTCAAGGTCGATATGCCGAAGCCGCCAAGTTATTTAACTTAGATAAAAGCCCACAAGGCCATTACAACCGTGGCAATGCCCTAGCACTTTCAGGGAGCCTACAAGGAGCAAATGATGCCTATGAAAAAGCCTTGCAACTCGACCCAAATTTTAAAGATGCTCAGGAAAACCTAGCGGTAGTAAAAAATCTGTTAGCCCAACAACCTGAAAACAACAGTGATTCACAAGATAATCAAGATGACCCACAAAACAATAACCAAGAAGATAAAACAGGCAATAGTAATCAAAATACAGAGTCTTCAGAAGAAAACAATGGGCAAAATGGCTCTTCTTCTACTAATTCAAACCGACCAAATTCTGGTCAAGAAAATGGTCAGGAATCTTCTTCACAGTCACAGCAATCTGGTACTGAAAATCAAAATGGCCTAGACTCAGAAAGTGGCAATGCATCCAATCAAACAGGCAATCAAAATCAGGAAACCGATTTAAATTCAACTAACAACTCTGCCACAGCAAAGGGTAATAACTCAGACAGTACTACTACACAATCAGGCAATGCTAGTAGTGGTTTAAATCAGCAGGGTCTTGCGGAAGGAAATCCATCTGACTCCACAGGTAATTCAGAAAATGGTGACTCAAATAGAGAAGAAAATGTGGCGCCTTCAAAGCTAAGTGATGGCAATGAACAAAACACAAATGACAACCAAGCTAATGGTGGTTATGGAAACCTTACAAAACCAAAATTATCAGAAGAAGAACAAGCAAAACAAAACTGGCTAAAACAGATACCTGACCAACCAGGACTATTTTTAAAACGTAAATTTGAATATCAATTTCAGCAGAATCCGCGCTCGGATAACCAAACAGAAAAACAGTGGTAATCATAATGACACAACAGACCGTAACCTCTCAGAGTAATTCCTTTTTCCATAAGTCAGCAGGCCTGCTAGTTGCACTGATGGTTATGTTCTATTCTGCCTTGAGTATGGCTGATAGCTTAAAGGTTGAGACCGATCGTCAAAATGTTGAAATGGGCGACATTATTACCCTAGCAATTGAAGCAGACTTTCAAAGCAAAGGCAGTAAGCTAGATTTAACGCGTTTAGAAGATCAATTTGATGTAATTAACAACCAACAAAGTAACCAAATCGAGATTGTTAACGGTAGTTATAACTCTTACACACGCTGGCGCCTGCAAATCTTACCGAAACAAGCGGGTAAATTAACAATTCCAGCCTTTGAACTCAATGGTGTAAAAAGTAAGCCCTACCCTATTAATGTCACAGAAGCGAAATATGCTGATGGACAACAGCCTTATTTTTTAGAAGCTAAAATCGATAAACAGCAAATTCATGTTCAAGAACAGGTCATTTATACACTGCGTTTTTATCATAAAGGCAGTTTGATTAACGGTAACATTCGTCCACCTAAATTTGAAAATGCGTTAGTTGAATCCTTAAAAGAACAATCGGTATTTGGTAAAACCATCGAAGGTCAACAATATACGGTTTATGAGTGGCAATATGCTCTGTTTCCACAAGCCAGTGGTGACTTTAAGATAGCGGGTCCTTCATTTACTGGTTTACTCAATCTGCGTGGTAAACAAAAAGGTGTGCAGTCTGTTGCTAAAGATACGGTTATTAAAGTGCTTGCTGCAGAAAAAAGCACCACGCCATATTGGTTACCAGCCAGTTCATTAACGCTTAGCCAAGAATGGAAAAACTTACCTAAAACGATTTATGTAGGCGATAGTTTAAGACGCATTATTACCCTTAAGGTAGAAGGCTTAAAAACCACTCAGTTACCTACTATTACGACTCAAAATGGTACTACTTATAAGGTTTATGCTGATGAAGCGGTGAATAACCAAACGCTTTCTGAAAATGGGGTTAACAGTATTAAACTTATTTCACAAGCGATAGTCCCTACTCAAGAAGGCACGCTAACGCTACCTAATGAAACCATTACGTGGTGGAACACTGAAAAATCGAGCTTTGAAACAGTCACACTAAAGAGCCAACCTTTAACCATTTGGCCAGCTAACAGTGCCAATCAAAATACGATTCCCGCCGTCACTGAAAGTAGCAAAATAGCTGCAAATAAACTAACCAATAATCCCATACAAAATGGGCAATATAGACAGCCACAATATATTCAAAACCAAACTGAAAATGAAGTGCTATCAATTCCGTTTTGGGTATGGCCAATTATGGTCGCTGTATTAGCGTCTTTATGGTTAATTACACTGCTCTTTCTATTACGCACACGTAAACAACTTAAAGCGGCTGGAATAGATGGACATTCGATAAAGTTAGATACTCATTCGACAGCAGAAAACTACACATTTAATCATCAGTGGTGTGAAATGCCATTAACAGAGTTTTACAAAGAACTTCTAAGACAACTGCACGACGATTTACATATTAAGAGTGTCGAAAGTATCCCTATTGAACGTTTAAGAAATGCCGTATTTCAACTAGAAGCTCACCTTTTTGCAGGCGAACAACTGGGTTATGACACCCAGCAAACTATCTGCGATAACTGGGCCTCGTTAATTACCAAGCACAACCAAAATACTGCCAAGAAAGGTGAGTTGAGTGAACTCTATAAAAACTAATCTGTCTTGCTTGAATAATTTAAATACTTAGTAAATTCTAAATTAAATCTGAGTTATTTAAATCACAAAAAAGGCGTTCAAATGAACGCCTTTTTACATCTGTATCTACTTAAAATTGATACCTTGTCTATTAACTTCCGGACTTAGCTATTAAAGTGGCGTTCCGCGAGCTTCTGTACTTCTGGATAATTAGTTTTACCCGTTCCTAGTACTGGAACAGCTTCAACCAAAATAACCGTTTTAGGAATCATTAATTCTGAAACGAGAGCTCCCTTAGCCGCATCTGTGACAGTTTTACGACTCAAAGTGTTGTCATCAGTAACTAGAACTAATTGCTCGCCTTTACGCTCATCTGGTACAGCCACTACAACATGATGCCCTTCTGGACTGGCTTGGTTAATGTAAGTTTCGACAGCAGTAAGTGAAACCATCTCACCACCGATTTTAGCAAAGCGTTTAGCACGACCTTTAATCCATACATAATCATCTTCATCGATTTCAACAATATCACCTGTATCATGCCAGCCATCTTTAGGTGGCTGTAAAACGCCAGGCTCGTTATCCATTAAGTAACCTAACATAACATTTGGACCTTTAACAAACAGGCGACCGCCTTCGGCTATACCTGGAACAGGTTCTAAACGATGCTCAACACTCGGCACAAATTGTCCCACTGAACCATGTTTATAGGCAGTTGGTATATTGACCGCTAAAACAGGGGTGGTTTCAGTGACACCGTACCCTTCATAAATCGGCTGATGATATTTATTTGCATATAACTCTCGTGTTTCAGGACGTAAACGTTCAGCTCCAGCAATTAAAGCTCTAATACTATAAAAGTCAAAAGAGTCCGCTTTACGTGCATAACCACTAAAAAAGGTATCTGTGCCAAAGATAAAGCGCGAATTGGTTTGATATACCATCTCAGGCACAACACCATAATGCACTGGTGATGGATACATAAACAACTTAGCACCTTTTAAAATCGGCCAAAGCATACCAGCCGTTAAACCAAAACAGTGAAATGTCGGAAGCGCATTAAAAATGCGCTCGGTTGGCATAATATTCAGCATGGCGTTAATTTGCTCTACATTGCTCACCAAATTACTGTGTGAAAGCACAACACCTTTAGGCACCCCCTCTGAACCTGAAGTAAACAATACCACCGCTTCACTGTCGGCTGATTTATTGAAACCCGCTAATCGTTTAGGTGAAGTTACCAGGCCTGATAACTTAGAAACTAGCGTGATTTGCTCTTTTACATCTTCTAAATATAAAAAATTAACCTTAGCGGATAACGCATCCACAAGCTCTTGTATATCAAAAGCCTCAATAAACTTTCTAGAAGTAACAATGGTCTTCAGTTCTGCCGTTCTGCAAGCAGACTCAATCGCTCCCTGCCCTGCGGTAAAATTAATCATCGCAGGAACATAGCCGTAAGCTTGCATAGCAAAGAATGTAGCCGGCATACCCGCAACATTTGGCAACATTAAACCAACACGTTTTTCGTCTTTTAAATTTTTCTGTAAAGCTTTACCTAAAATAACCGAAGCTTGAGTTAATTTTTTAAGGCTTAAATCCACGTTATTAATATCTTGAATACAAATATCTTTGGCGTGATAGCTCTGTTTAGCATCAATAAGCTTAGAAAAAATCGATTGCGGTTTTACCGAAGCATGGAAACCCGCATCGCGTAAAAGGTTAAACACTTTTTGTTTATAGTGTTTATGTCTGTTTGATCCTTTAATAGAATGATCTAATTTAATTTCAGCAATAGGTTGAATATTTAGAGTGATTTTAGGAAACCAAAAACGTTTAATAAACGAAAGGTGTGTACCATCTAAATACGAAAAACGACTGTAAACGGCACCACCAATATTAACCGGAAGGATAGCTGCATCGGTTTTATCGGCCACTAAACCCGTTCCTTCATAGACCTTCATCAAAGCGCCTGTAGTAGTAATTCTTCCTTCAGGAAAAATCATACATTGACGCCCTTTTTTAAGTTCATCAATCATGTGTTTTGCTGCGTATGGGCTATGAACGTCGACTGTAAAATAGTGGCTCATAGACAGTAAAAAACGTTCATGCCATTTTTTAGTATGTGCTTTGTCCACCATAAAAGTCGTTTCACCAGGAATGAATAAATCGAGCAAAGGACCGTCGAGCAGAGAAACATGATTGGCAATAATCAATATTGGTCGATCACTTTTAAATGCCTCCTGGTAGTTCTCCAAACCTTTAACTTCAACACGATAAACTAGCTTAAATAAAGCTTTAACCAATAATTTAAACAACCACTTCATGCAACGTCCTATCACTTTTTCTAAAATTTTATTTCTACTCAACGCCTATAAATCGTTTTTTAAAGACAAAAAACATGACGACTATATTCAGCAAAGCCAAAATAAATAACATATCCAACAAACTGAGGTTTAGAGCAAAACCTACCATTAACAACAGGGCTGAAAGCACCATTAAAAAGGCATTCATAATATTATTTACTGCCACCATTCTAGCACGGACCGCCAACGGCGTATAAGTTTGCAATAGGGTATAAAGTGGCACAATATAAGCTCCTCCTAAAATCGCCAAAACACCCAATGCTATCAAGCTCATGCTCGCAGGCCAAATTGAAACAAACTGGGAAAACGTTAATAGCGTTCCATGTGGAGCATCTTGAATATAAACCAAGTTACTAAAGTTGGTGTTATCAATACTCCAAACAGTTAACAGCAAAGTCACTGTCATTCCCAGCAGAATCAACCAATGCCATCTAATATGAGCTTGGCTCGACATTATGCGACCAATAACCCCAGCACCTAAAGCAATCCCTATAGAAAACAACGCCAAAAATACAATGACGACATTATCATCAGCTTGTAAATCGTACTTCACTAAAACAGGAATCTGACTCAATAAAACCGCACCAATAAACCAAAACCATGAGATAGAGATAACCGAAAAAAACGCTGTTTTATGCAGTCTACTCTCTTTAATCATCCGTTGAGTACTGCTAAATAAGTTCCACTCAATTTGCAAAGAACTGTCACCAGAAAAATCGGAATTAACACGCAGACTAAAGAGATAACCAGTTAAGGAAACCACTAAAATCACAACAGACATCAACCATAATCCACCCTCTATAAGCACACCTATACCACCTAAAATAGTGCCTAATAAAATGGCAATAAAGGTCGACCCACTAAACAAACCATTACCTTTTAAAAGTTCAGATTTATCCAGTATCTCAGGTAATATCGAATATTTAATCGGTCCAAAAAAGGCCGACTGACTTCCCATCAAAAATAACGTAAAAAACAGCAGGCCCAACTCTTGGCTAAGCAGTGCAACGCCTCCCAATAGCATAATCAAAACTTCGGCTAGTTTGATTTTTTTGATAAGTAACGGTTTTGGATAATGATCGGCAATTTGTCCAGCTAAAGACGAAAACAAAAAGAAAGGTAAAATAAACAGGCCAGCCGCTAAAGTAATTAACAAACCTGTATCAAGAGAAGAGTGAGATAGCTTGAACGTGATTAACATCACTAAAGCATTCTTAAAGAGATTGTCGTTAAACGCACCCAAAAACTGTACCCAAAAAATAGGATAGAACTTTTGAGAAAAAAATAATCCAGAACTTATAGGTAAAAGTGGTTTCTGCATAATATATTAGTTAGTCACAATTTAGTTATTACACAGTGTACCGAATTAACAAAGAATTTCTGCTATTTTCAATACTTCATAATTTAAATTTTCATATATTTCCAACCAGAATTCAAACGCTCTACCACTGCATCAATTGCAGGCTTATCATGTTGAACTTTTGGCATAATATTAATCGGTTTTCCTCTTTCAACTGCCCTATCTAAAGCCCTTTTACAAGCAAATAAGGTCAAATTGTCATACTGCTCAAGCAGACGATTCAGCTCTGAATTATTAGGGTTATTAACATCAAATAATTGAACTCCTTTAAAATTTGAAATTAAATCAACTTTCACATTAGGGCCTGCTGAGCTTAATAAAGTTTCAATCTCTTTAATCGCCTGCTGTTGCTTTTCCGAAGTATCAGAATCAAGGTGTACTAAATAGTTTTCAGATAATGACTGCTCTATGACTGAGCCGTATCCATTTTTATCAATTACAACGTTAAGTAAGCCTGCACCTATGACTAAACCTAAAAACAGTGAAGCTGCGGCTGCTTTAGGTATACTCCATATTTTTTTTGGCGTTCTTTCGGTTAAGTGAATATTTGGTTCAGGAATTGATTCATAGGTCTGCTGTACATTCACCTTCAGCGCTTTAAACTCTTCTAATTGTTGACGTAAATCAGTATCAATTAATAAGGCCTTTTCAACCTCTATACACTCATCGTGACTTAATTCCCCATCAAGATAAGCATGTAGGTGATATATCTCAATTGAATGGCTCATGGCTCTCTCCGTAAAGGCACGATATTCGATGTACCTTTTTCCATCTGTTTCATAATTTTAATTAAATTCTCTCTACCACGTGAAATACGGCTCATCACGGTACCTATTGGAGTATCCGTAATTTCAGAAATTTGTTGATAACTAAAGCCCTGTAAGTCTACTAGAGCAATAACTTCACGCTGCTCAAATGAGAGTCTTGCCATTGCCTTACAAAGACAATCCGAGGTTTGCTGTTCTATTAACTTACTTTCACTACATTCTTGTACAAAATAATCGTCAATTTCAGTCTCATCAGTTAATTGCCATCGGCGATTATAACGCATAGCATCTAAAAACTTATTATGCATTATCTTGATTAACCATGCATCTAAATGCTCTAAATTGTCGAGTTCTTTACTAGTTTCTAGTGCTTTTAGCAGAGTTTCTTGAACCAAATCCTCTGCTTGAGATACTTGATGACACCATGCATATGCCAGTCTGTATAAAGTACGGTGTTGTTGCTCAAATAGAGCATTCAATTTCCGTTTTTTGTGGGTTTCGCTAAATAAATTAGCCACCGTGTTTGTAAGTGTCATTTGCTCTATCTTTTAAAATTAGCCTTTTTTCGATACTAATCCAAATATTATTATTTGTAAAACCCTATATATATTAGTAAGTTATGATATTAGAAAGTCTGTTGTCCCAATAAGTTTTTTCATTAAAAATAAATGGAATAAAGCACCAGCCTCATTCGTTTAAAGGTTAAGCGCGCATCATTTTGTATTTAACTTTTAAAGGATAACTTCATGCTAAAACCACATTTACAAAAATTGATAGGCTTCATTCTTAGCCTGCTTATTTGTCTACCAACATACGCCGCACAATCCGAAGCTCCACTGCCTGATACATTTGCTGAAAACAAAGTAGTGCTACAAATAAGTGACAGTGATCCCTTCAAACAAACTTTAGTTTTGAATGTTGCAGGCAACTTACAAAGATATTACGAAGCTCAAAATATTGATATTGAAGTAGTCGCTTTCGGACCAGGTGTTCGTCTAATGTTTGACGGTAACACGAACTCTAGCCGTATTAACAATCTAATTGCCAACGGCGTACGTTTTAGTGCCTGTGATAACACTATCAATAACATGGCAAAAAAGCTGGGCTATAAACCAAAAATTCAAGAATCTGTAGCCATCGTGCCTGCAGGAGCAGGACGAATCTTACAACTCAATAAAGCTGGATGGCAGATACTGAAGCCCTAACGTCTACTAAACAAAAAGGAACTAAAAATGAACAGAATTATTCAAATTATTCTAACGGCAATCATCACCAGCTTGTCATTTTCAGGCATGGCAAATAACCAAAATTATGGTAAACAAAAAGTCGTCTACCATGTGAATTATGACAATTCTCAAAAACAATCTGGCGCTTTAAGGAACATCCAAAATCATATCAATGCTGTTGGCGCTGATAACTTAGATATCAGAGTTGTGATGCATGGTAATGGCTTATCACTCATTCTAAAACCTGAAGCACTTAAAGAAGTTCCAAAGTTCAAGGCAGCAAATGCGGACCAAGTTATGGTGCAGAAAATTGACAAACTTAAGCTACAAGGCGTGAGCTTTAAAGTCTGTGCCAATACGCTCAAGGGCAGACAGGTAAATCTTGAAAAACACTTATATGATGCTTCGAATGCAGACATCGTTCCAAGTGGTGTTGCAGAACTCGCACACCTACAAGCACAAGGGTTTAGCTACTTACGCCCTTAATAAGTCAAATCAAAAAACACTAGAAAATAAAAATATAAGATAACGAGGATACACATGCTAAACAAAAAACATGCATTCAAACAAACTGCCATACTATTAGCCCTAACCGGTGCAATGGCTTCACAACAGGTTCACGCTGCAAACTGGTTAATGCTACAAGGTACAGAAAAAGCAGACCAAGCTCCACGCGCTAAATTATGGGGGTTTGCGCAAATTGATTACCAACAAACTGATGACACCCTACACCCTAACGGCAGCAAAGCCGCATTTAATCAAATGCAACCTCAACTCACTACTGCTAGTGGTTTTAACGTTAAACGTGCACGTTTAGGTGTGCGCGGTGCAAACTTCCCTTTAGATAAGAATGTTAACTACTTTCTCATGACAGAATTAGGCAACAACGGTATCACAACAGGTGAAAATGGTTCACAAGGTCAGTTAACGGATGCAAGTATTACTCTAAATCACTTTAATGGCGCGAGAGTTCGAGTTGGACTATTTAAAACGCCTGGATCTGAAGAGTCTTTTAAGGGAATCCCAGTCTTTAATTATGTCAATTTTACAAATGGTACTGACCGCATTTTAATTGAGAGAAAGATAGATGGTACTGTAGATGCTAATAACATTGGTACAGGAATCAGAACTGACGCAGCATTTGCTGTAAGAGATACAGGTATTCAAGTCTTTGATACCTTTAAACAAGGTGATTGGGAACATAGCTATGCCATTATGTATGGTAATGGAAACGGATTAGCCCTATCTGATAATGACAAAAATAAAGATTTATATTTATACGCATCAACAGAGAAGGTTTTTGGCGAGTCACAAGGGCCTAGACGTAAAAGTATGAAGTTCTATGCTTGGTCACAAGATGGTAAACGTACCTATGATGGTACAGAATATAATCGAGATCGAGCTGGTCTAGGAATGACTTATTACGATGGAAAATACCGTGTTGCAGCAGAATATTTCACTGCTGATGGAATGATTTTTGGTGGACCCAAAAGTGCCGTGGCAGGTAACCCACTTACTGTTTTTACAGACCAAAAAGCAACTGCCTATCAACTTGATCTTGGTTACCGAATCAAACCTAATATAGAGTTAAATGCTCGCTATGATGTATTAGATAGCGCAACAGAAACTGACATGCAATCAGGCACTAATGGTGATAAACATCGTATTTTCACAACAACAACTTTAGGTGCGCAATACTTCTTTAATAAAAAGACCTCTGTACGCCTAAACTATGAAATTCGTGATATTGAGGCTCCTGATGCTCCTGATACAGCACCAGTCCATAATGTATTGGATAGTCTAGATAACCGAGTATCAGCGCAACTAATGATGGTTTTCTAAAACCCAAACACTCTTTTTCGTTGTAATTGATTTTGTAATGAAATCAATTTTTCCCTTACTCTTATGAGTAAGGGCTTTTTTATCAAGCATGAATACCACTATGTCGTAACAAGGCGTCAATCTGTGGTTCACGTCCTCTAAACGCTTTAAATAGAACCATTGGATCAACTGATCCCCCTGCCGCTAGAATGGTATTTTTAAAATGCATTCCTGTTTCTGAGTTTAAAATCCCTGTCTCTTCAAACATACTAAATGCATCTGCTGACAGAACCTCTGCCCATTTGTAACTGTAATAACCTGCTGCGTATCCACCAGCAAAGATATGACTAAAGCTATGAAGCTGTCTGCTGTAACTTGGTGGTTGAACTACAGCGACTTCATTGCGAATTCTTTGGACAATCTCCAAGACGTCTTCTGGCTCATCTGGGTTGTAGAATGTGTGCAGTTCAAAATCGACCAGTGCAAACTCAATCTGGCGCAACATCATCATCGCTGATTGGAAGCCACGGCCTTTTTTCAATGCTTCAAATAAATCATTCGGTAAAGTTTCACCTGTTTCTATATGGCTAGAGATAAAGTTTAATCCTTCACGCTCCCAACAGAAGTTTTCCATAAATTGAGAAGGCAGTTCAACCGCATCCCAAGGAACGCCACTAATACCAGAAACATCCAATTGTTCCATCTTAGTAAATAGGTGATGAATACCGTGACCAAACTCATGGAACAAAGTTGTGACTTCATCATGAGTTAAGCAGGCTTCTTTATCTCCGATAGGTGGCGTGAAGTTACACACTAAATAAGTCACCGGCGTTTGTAATTGACCCTGCGGATGTTTCCAACGAGTAATTGCAGAATCCATCCACGCACCACCGCGTTTATTTTCACGTGCATATAAATCAAGGTAAAAATGCCCTACAACCTTATTAGTTTCATCTGTAAGTTCAAAGAAACGTACATCTTCATGCCAGGTTTCTACGCCCTCTTTCACCGCGATTTTGATATTAAACAGAGTTTGTGTAATTGAAAACAGTCCATTAAGTACCGTCTCAATTGGAAAGTACGGGCGTAATTTTTCTTGAGATAAAGACAGCGTTTCATTCTTGAGTTTTTCCGATGCGTAGGTCACATCCCAAGGTTGGAAGTCATCAATCCCTAACGTAGTTTTGGCAAATGCTTTCAGCGTAGCAAGCTCTTTCTCTGCTTGAGGTTTTGACTTAACCGCTAAATCTCTCAAGAAGCCAAGAACTTGATTGGTACTCTCTGCCATTTTGGTTGCTAGTGAATACTCGCCATAGTTTTTAAATTCAAGCAGACTAGCTAATTTATGACGATCAGCTCTAATAGTTGCAATTAATTCGCTGTTATCAAACTCAGTATGTTCAGATTGATCAGAAGCTCTGGTAGAAAATGCTCTATAGACCTCAGAACGTAACTCTCTATTATCTGCATGAGTTAGAACGGCTAAATAAGATGGAAAATCTAACGTAACACACCAACCGTCCAGAGACTTTTGCGCAGCCAATTGCTGTAATAATCCCATTGCGGATTCAGGCAGGCCTGCTAACTCAGATTCGTCTTTAATGTGCTTATACCAGGCCTGGGTAGCTTTAAGAACATGGTTACCAAACTGACTACTGTTTTGAGAGAGTTGCTGCTTTAATTCTTTATAAATGGCCTGCTTCTCTTCGGGTAATGCAATACCACTTAAACGGAAATTACGTAAAGCATTCTCAATGACTTTTTGTTGGGCTAAATTGTATGTCTCGTATTCGGCACTTTCAGCAAGCTGATTAAACTTCTGGTAAAGGCCTGCATTTTGTCCTGTCTCAGTGTAGTACTGAGTCACCTGCTCTAAACAATTGGTATAAGCTTGGTGCCACTCATCACTATTCATAGTGGCATCTAAATGGCCTACTGGCCCCCAAACTTTTTCAAACCGGTTATCGATAACTTCCAAGGGCTCAACAAAGTTTTGCCACGTAGGCTGGCTAGTATCGGCGACCAAATCTTCTATGACTTTACGGTTATCTTGTAACAGTTGTGAAACAGCAGGTTCAATATGTTCCACGTGAAACGAACCAAATTGAGGAAATTGTGAATCTGCCAAAAAAGGGTTTTCAGATAAGTTCGTAGCTGGCTTTGTCATAGTTTTATAGTCTTTATTATTAGCTGAAGTCTTTAGATAAAAGAGACATCAATTGCGTTATTAAATTTCATTGTTAAACATTATAGCCTAACCAGGCCTGACGAATAATATTGGCTTAATTTCTATTCACCCTGAATAGTAACCACCAAATTTCTAGAGCCACCTTGATTTCGATGTTCGCACAGATAAATACCCTGCCAGGTTCCTAAATTAGGAAAACCATTACTAATCGGTATATTTAAATCAAAGCCTAAAATGCTTCCCTTTAAGTGTGCAGGCATATCATCAGAACCTTCATAGGTGTGAGTAAAGTATGGCTTATTTTCAGCCACCACATCATTAAAGAAACTCTCAAAATCATCTCTAACTGAAGGATCTGCATTTTCATTAATAGTTAATGAAGCTGAGGTGTGTTTTATCAAAACATGCATCATCCCAACCTGAATGTTTTTTAATTCAGGTATTTGAGATAACACCTCATTGGTAATCAAATGAAATCCTCTACGCTGAGGTTTTAAAGTGATAGTCTTTTGAATCCACATATTGATACTCTTAGTTTAGGATTGTTTTAGCTTGGAACTATTTTAGCTAAGACAGTTTTAGTTTAAGACAGTCCTAGGTACTTTTAATACTAAAGCCGCTGAAATTAAAATAAAGAAACCTGCAATGATTAAACAAGCTTCCATACCCGCTACTTGATAAACATAACCTGATAATACTGTACCCAACAACCTTCCGCCAGCATTAGCCATATAGTAAAAGCCCACATCTTTAGAAGTACCATCATGGGTTGCTACTGAAACAATCAAATAAGAGTGAACTGCAGAGTTTAATGCGAACATCACACCAAAAAGTGCTAGACCTATAACAATTATTAACTCAGGATTTACCTCAAGCTGCCAAGCCATAATAAACGGAATACCCGCTAAAGCAATCGCCAATTTCATTGCTGTCGAGGAGGTAGGATTACTGCCTTTTTTGCTACGCATTATCCTTGGTGTGCTTGCCTGAATGATTCCATAACCGATAATCCACAAGGCAATATAAGCGCCTACCTCGGTATGACTCCAACCTACAACAGTTTGTAAATAGATGGGTAAAGCAACAACAAACCAAACGTCTCTTGCACCAAACAAAAAAAGCCGTGCGGCAGAAAGCCAGTTAATTGCAGCTGACTTAGAAAACATTTCAGAGAACTTAGACTTGTTTTTCGACTTACCTAAAGATCCATCTAAGAACAAAAGAGAGGCGATTAGCGCTACCGATAAAACACCTGCCATAATCCACATCGCATTGGCAAATCCGACCCACTCTAATAAAACAGCACCCACAAAAAAGCCAATACCCTTTA
>JGI10211J14876_10000517_pt1 | contig 16597 bp, 27 predicted proteins | sample Etolagsediment_FD_14876 | JGI IMG/M metagenome (IMG submission 14876)
GCCGTAAATGGCAGGCCTAAGTAGGAGTTGTAAAAGTGCTGGAGCTCAACCGGGTCGCTAAGACCTTTTTGGAAGGCCTGCCACACACTACTGACTGAGTTTAGCTCAGAGCAAAGCTGGGAGATATGAAACCCCTCGATAACACTCTGTTTCTTTGCTACCCACTTACCTGATTGGTCTCCTCGTTGGAGTGTCCCCTCACCGCACTTTGGGCAAACTAGCCTGATGTCTCGCCTAATACCAGGCTCCCACTCCCTGTCACGAAGTCTATACTCAAGTATAGACCCGTCTGCGTCCTTAACAGACTCAACAACAGTAGTGAACCAGTCCAACTCCGAGTATTCTCCGCATTTATCGCAGGGAGTGTGCCAGGCTTGCTGGCTGGACTCTTGAAAAGCCGCATTAATGCCACTACCAACATGAGAGGGGTTTCCAAGCCGTCTCTTGAATTTAAACGGACTAGCTTGAAGGCGGTCAACCGCCAACTTCAGGTTATCCGTGTTACATTGGTCTACTTCTTCAACATATAAGCAGTCCGCCGGGTATTCCCGCATATCAGCAACGACGTTACTCCCTACATATTTGATAACACCTTTCCCAAAGGCTTTCATATTAACATTATCAAATGAGCCGTCTTTTGAGAATTGTTTATATTCTCTTACCGCACCAATCGGCCTATCGACACGGTTCTGGACGTAGTTCTTCATCATATCGTACTTGGGGAGTACGAAGAATATCTGAAGCCCAATTGAAGCAGCAGCGAGGTGGTCGATTACTAGCCATTCACTATTGTGCGTTACTACGTAGCCGTCTGTGAGGTATAAGTGGTCTGGGTGGTCTATTACTATACATTGTGCTTCTTCTATTCCTGCCGCACTAATGGATTTAATTGTCGGCCCGCAAGGAGCTATCTTTAATGTCTCACTTGCCGCAATCTTCTTATAACTCTGGAATAGTGCTTGTGGGGCCTCATAATAAATATCAAGCCTATAATTGCCTGCCTTAGTGAGCGTTGTAGTCCCGCCGAGAGATAGAACTAAATGCTGCACTTGCTTTATCCAGGTCTCGCAACGTGAATATAAGCTGATTTCATCTTTAACTATCCCGCTAGTGTCTAAAATACCTTGGAGAAAGGCCAACCGCTGCCATAGTGCCCCTTCCAAGTAGTCCTCAGGTATCTCGGTATGCACTAAAGCTACTTTATGTGCTGTGTTTACCCCGGCCTGATAAGGGTCAACGGGTAGGTCTCGTTCTGGCTTTTGAATTGGCCTATTTGTGGGCAGGACAAAGGAGTGATCCTTTGTGCTCATACCACAGGAAATCTCGCTAGTCGTCAAGATGCCCTCTGGTCCTAACGTCCCGTCATCATTCTTTCTCCGCACCTGCCATAGGTGGTCGGCACAAGCCTCTACCTCTCTGCCGTCTGATAATACTATCTTGTATATCTGCTTCTTGCCCTGGGGCTGTACCTGCGTAATTGGTGCCTGGCCCCCATCTGGGGTACTCGCCAAGTCGCCTACCTTCAAGTCCCCCATCAACTTCCAACCGCCTGGTGTGTGGACCTTCGAGGTCAATGGCTGGGCTTTGAAACATTGGGTAGAGCCTTGTACTGCTATTTCTGCCGCAACCGAATTGTACAGTGCCTTGATGTGCGGGTAATTTTTAAAATCTAGTGGTTCGCCACGTGTGCTGTGGTGGTACTTAGTAGCAAATTCATACCTCTGCTTACGAAGCTGCAAGAGCTTCTCAGCCTTGACTAGTGAGGACCTTGGTGCCCCAGACAGTGGTAGTAGCGGGTCCGCCATGGCTTAAAGGGTCTCAAGGCCCTTGAATAAATCTTCTACGTCTTTTTTTAGTTCTTCTTCAGTCCGCTCGTTAGCTTTTGCTATTTCCGCAGTCTTGTCTACTTTGTTCTCGTCTACTTTCCTATACAAACCATCTGCCTCAGATGGCATAATACCAACCTGGGCCTGTATCTTTATTTTGGAGTCTCGAACCTTCAGAAGTGTCTGTACCCAGGTATTCTTCTCCTTTGAAGCGTCTGGAGAAGTTTTTGTCTTAAACGTACCTGTTTTAGTGTCAAACTCTGGTTCCTTTCCTGCCGCAGAAATCTCGGCAAGACAAATTGCTTCTAGCTCGTCTAGGAATGCTAGATTATCGGCTACTACCTCTGCCCCGGAATTAGTCTCAAAAGAACTAAGGTATTCCTCGGTGCATTGTTTCAGCCATTTGTAAACAGTGCCTGCATCTACGTCATATAAAGCAGCTATCCAACGTACAGTTTTTCCCTGCAACCGTAGCTGGTAGGCATGGGCCCTCTTTGCGGCAGCCGGTTTATTGCGGAAATCCTTTAGGTCAGAGTTATGTACTGTCTGGCCGCCAGGTAATTCCGTACTTCCTTTGCCAACTACTTCTTCATAGTGCTTTAATAGCTCTGACATATAATCACTTCCTGTGATTAAAGTAATAATAAAAACCGCAGATTTGATAAACTGGCTCTGCGGAGGCCTCGGCAAGTTCCACTACCACTGGTAGGAAATCCTGTTGGGCTTTCACCCTCAAGGTCGATGACGTTCGCCTAGACGTTTATTTGATAATCTTCGCCCCATCTCGTTCGTCGAAGTTCTTCTGTAAGTTAAACCATATGCACTTAGGGACTTTAGTAGCAAATTCTAGTCTTGCCGCAATCTCTTCTGTTATATTTTCATCTCCCTTGAGAATGCCCATAATGTATTCTTCTGAGATTTTAGTTATCCAGGAAAGGACTCTTACTGAGAAATGGCCGTGTTGCATCACCTCTAAAAGTGTCGCCCCTGGAATAACTCGATAATCAGGTTTAAAATCACAAGTCATTATTGGTCTTTCGCGTCATCAGCGACCATTTCCGATTTCTCCCAAGATTCCCCTGTGCGTTTTTCTATGCTCTTTCTCGTCCTCTAGTTTTCGGAGATTCCTGCCGCAATCCTTGAGGTATCTTGGAAGACCTTCTTCATAGCAATCCAAGATAGATGCCCTTTCAGCTAAATAAGCCCTAGCCGTCAGTTCTCTTTCCTCGTCTGACATCCTCGGCCAATCTGCCGCAAACTCATTGAGATTCCAAGGGATGTTCTTACTATTAATTAAAGCGGGCCCACGGCGTTCCTTCGGTCACGCACACTGCGTTGCCGGGTTTGTCTTCACCGATGTTGTATTTCCAGGCGGATTTTCGTTGTATTCTTTTGCTCATCTGCTTATCCATTCAGCGTGCCTGTCAACATTCTTTCGAGATTGCGGTCAACCGCCCGCCTCGCCTCTTGCATCACCGCTCCCTCTTCGCCATACTCCTGTGTATTAAATTGGCGGTTTTTATTATCGCTAGGTCCGCCAAAACTCGCGGGGCCCACCTAGTGGGTCCAAGTTTATTTCAATCCCAATTTCTTCAACTTGTCCGCCTCTTTTACTGGATTGGGAGATGTTTTACTCCCGCCGCACTTATCTGCCCGCTTATGTGTCTCTGGATTCTTCAAATAGTTTCTATGTCGAACCCGCTTAATAGACGCTGCTTGCTGGTTAACAACCAGCTCCACGCCCTCGTCTACTTGCTCCGCTGCCGCAGGTTTTGGGGCCTGAACCCTACGAATAGCTGGCTTCTCAACAGATTTCTCCGTAGAATAGCTCTGTTCGAGGTCCTCATCAGATACCTCATCAATTACTTTAGATACAATCTCTGCCCCATCAGACAAAGGAGACTTATTAGAAATAGGTGATTTCTTCGTAGATTTCTTGGCCCTCTTGGCTCGTTTCTTCGCCATATAGTCCCTCCTTGGAGTTAAGTATAAACTTGAAAGAAAGCATTATAGCATATTTCTGCTCTTTGTTCAAGGGGGGGTGGTCTCATTTTCTAGAGATTCCTCGCGATATTTTGTATATTGCTCGTAAAGTTTGGGGATATTGGCAAATAGCGTGAGTATTCCGTCATGGTATTCTTGCTCTAACGCATGATATGCCCGCCTCCAAGTAAACTCCCGATAAATAACCAATAGCCCGACAATAATAAGTGCAATTTCCATTTACTGTTCCTTCTTTAATTCTTTTAGTTCTTTAGATAAAGCTTCACATCTCGCCCCCCAACCATCATAAAAATCAATTCGTCCCATCTTATTCCTCGTGCTCTGTTAGAAGATAATCTAGTGCTTTTGTTACTGCTGTATATGCTACTGCCCCCCAGAACATACAAGCTACCCTCACTGGGTATTCTGCCCCCAGGGGGAGGACTCCTGCTATCATCGAGATAACAAATGCCTTGCCGCAAAACATCAGTGCCCCGCTTTTGGGAGTATTCTGGGTGTCGGGATGGTCGGAAAAGTCGATTGTTGGTGTCACTTGAAGTAGCCCTCCACTTTAGATTTTAATCCTCTTATGTGTCGCCATTCTGCGTCTGCCGCATCGGCTATCGCCTCGCACGAATCGAGAGAGGCTGGGTTGCCGCAATCACGTAAAATATCAAATAACACAATGCTGGCATTTTGAAGAAGCCAGTCCTGTAAACCTATCAGCATCTTCGCTGTCATAGGTCCCAATGGGATATAAATTAACTTTTCGGAGTGAGGGTTCTGGTAACCAAACTCGGTTTTTTCCCAGACAAGTCCCCTGTCTTGGCGAACACAAAGATCATCATATGCTGGCGGATACCTTTTAGATAAAAATCCGTCTATGTCCTCACGCATTGGGCAGTAAACCCTATGTTTGGACATAAGTCCAGTTAATGGGACGTCTCGCAACGCATACCATTTATCCATAAATTCTTGCCGGATAGATTGCATACGAGACTGCTGGGTTTCCAGCTCTTCAAGGTAATTGTCTAATATAGAGGTAGTTGGGGGCATGATAAATATAATAGATAAGTGTGAAATTGATTGCACAAAACAGGGGTCAGCCGCTATCTTGCGGCCCGCGGATTATCAGTCCGCTGTTTTGCACTTTAACAACCCCCAAAACACTGCCCGCAGGACTCGAACCTGCAACCTGGCGGTTAACAGCCGCCTGCTCTGCCAGTTGAGCTAGGATAGCTTAAATAAACGGGGGTGCCAGGATTTGAACCAGGACCTCCGCCACAGCTTGCCGGGAACATCTGGTGCTTATCAACACCTCAATTCCCTGCCGCGTTGCGGCAGAATTCTACCGTTAAACTACGCCCCCAAAAATACTTCAGGGAGGACTCGAACCTCCGACCAGGGGCATATAAGACCCCCACTCTAACCAACTGAGTTACTGAAGCTAGTCTGCAAAAAGGCTAAAATAAATAATCGCTACTAACAATAACCATCCTCCGTCATCCATCTTTAAATTCCTCCTCTGCTGGGTCCCATCCTGTATAGCAAATATGCGAAATAGGTGGAATAGGAAAACCGAAACACCTAATGCGAATAAAGCTAAACTAATTCCTCCTGGTGTCCATGTACCAAAAAACAACATTTCTCACAAATTCCCCATTTAAATTTTCCGCCTCGTTCGTCCACTTCGCTAACCAACCAGCTAGATAATCACTTAACACTCTTCATAAAAGTCCTGGTCTTCCAATGCTCCGAAAAAGCTCTCCAGCGTATCTCTAGCCTCAAGAACCTTCTTTATTTGCTCCTCGTCCGCTAGAATCTTCTCGGGCTCTAAATACCCTTCGCATAACGAGTACCAACCATCATTATCCATAACTACCGTTTCCACGTCTCCCTTAAATTCCCAAGTAATCTCTTTCATTCTACTCTCCTAAGTTAAGTTCTTCTAAACGTTTTACGGCTGCGGGCTTTTGTTCATCTGCCGCAGGCTCATCAAACACCCTAAATGGCCTCTTATCCGGGGGAAGAGATTCATTAATTTTAAACATAGATTGCTCCATCCCCCGTGCCGCAATCTCTGAAATATCATAAGTAATCTCCGCTTCATGGTCCACGTCCAGCCAATGAAGCCAAAAATGTACCAACTCATGTACGAAAGTAAACGCATAGCCCTCGTCAAGTGAGTTTACCCAGATAATATCCAACATTGGAACATGGAGGCCACTACAAGCAATACAGGCACTACTGGCTGCCATTGCTTTATCTATCACGCCCCCTCTAGCCAGCTTATCATCGCATAAATCTACTTCTTCCGCACATACGGCCCTAAACTCCTCTGGGGTGCAGAAATACACGTAGGCGTTTGCACCTAGTGCCCCTATCTCACAAAGGGGCTCTACCACACCATCTGAGGAAATGTCATCATTCTGCTCTATCATATTGCCCTTCTAGGTGGATTGTGTAACACTTCTCGCATAAACGTTCTTTGAGTGATATTTCGTGTAGCTCCCCATAAACTGCCCTGCCGCATATTGTACAGCTTTTGGCAGGAGGTGTGCCACCATCATTAATCTTTTTGATTATCTTCATCTACTAGTAGTCCTTTCCATTCTTCTATCTCACCCTCTCCTGCCCCATACGCCGCCACATAATCCTTAAACGTTATGTTGCTAATAGAGCATGTTTTATGTTTAGGGTCCTCATCTATCGCAATAGAGGCTCTTGCTTCTATCTCTATAAACGCGTCTAAGTGTTGTTTAAGATAACTCATAGGTTTGTTTTCTATTGGCTTGCCCCCATTATAACACACTTCCAGGAAATGTCAAGGGTAAAAATTATATTTTCTGGGATTATTTAACCGTCAGGCCCCAAATGCCCTGAAAAATAGCCTCGTCGGCTGTTGCGGCACGAGAAACAAGATGCTTACCTCCATAGGACATATAAAAATCGACGGATTTTCTGGTGAGGATATGAACTATCTCTAAATGTGGTTCATAAAGCACGTAAGACGAGTGGGTGCCTGGGGACAGAGTGAGTGAGGCTTCTCCCTTAGACTTAGAGGGTATGTTGATGTGCCCTTGCCCCCAGGTGTCGTCATAATACCAAGCATTGCGGTAGGCGATGTAATCCTTAGTGCGGGAGTAAGGGTAGTCCGGGGAGTGGGGCAACGAAAGGCCTGCGTTACAGGGGAAATAGCTGGTATCATCTCCATAATGCGACTTCTTGGTTTGAGCCACGCACGACCGCTGAGGACAAACATTACAATCATCTAAGCTATCACAATGGCAGGCCCGGCCACGACAATTATTACAATCCGGGTCATTTTGGAAAAAACCCTTATCAATCTCAGGTAAACTACTAGAAATAAGCAGATTGCCGTTGTGATTCTCCGCACCCCTGGTGCAGGAGCACGCCTCTAAATAGCTATTGACAACCACTTTATAACAATGGCGGCAGATTAAAATGTCAGGAAATATAAACATAATTGGTTTGTGAAATTGATTGCACAAGTGCATAGGATTGTATGAGAGCCTCTCTGCCGCACTTATGGGGGCAGGAAGGTCTAATCACACTCGAAAGTCTAACATCGCCCGTATGACCCCTTATATCTCGAATATGAGGATATTATCTTTTACAGACATTTAGTTCTTTCCAGAAATCATAATTAGGTGGAAATGTTTGGTCGTAAAGGAAGTGGACTAGGAGCTTAACGGGGTCAGTATAGTGATAGCAGTAAATCATAGTATTATGTGTGAGTAATTTAGCTATTGGGTAATAATCTTTATTGTCTTTGCCCCAGAGACCTCTAGGTTTATTTTAGCGTCGGCTGTGATATATCCTGCCCCTTTGAGGATGCGGAACTTGTCTTCGGTCTCCTCGTCCATAAGAGGGTCTTTGAAGTGGTCGGGGCGAAGGTTGAGGGTTATATTGGACTCGGTTAGGTTTTCGCCTTTACGGGGACAGTAATTTGTGCGGTGAGCGTAATCAGTGAATTGTAGAGGGCAGTCGCTGGCACATCGTGAGGTGCCACAAGAGGTCTCCTGGGTTTCGTGAATATGAAGATACTTGTGGCTGTCCTTTGCTCCGCAGAAGAGGCAGCTTGATTCGCCTTCATATTTCTGGCCGCATTCGATACAAGTGTGAATAATTAGGTAAGAAACGTTCATACTCTTTGCCGCAGGTTAGGAGGACTGTGAAATTGATTGCACAGTTGGGGGCAGGGAAGTAAGGAGGTTAGGAATAAGTAAGAAGTATTATTGTCGCAGTCTGCCGCATTTGTTTCGTTTGTGCAGTCGATTGCACAGATTGCGGCCGGGGCCAGAAAACCAGTAAGTACCATAATAGCCTCCATTAGGGCAACTCGGGGGCAGGGGCCAGATATTAAATAATACATAAGTAATAATTAACTAAATATATATAATAATAATAAATAAACAATAAGTCAAGTATTCTATTCCCCACTACTACTATTCTGATATTTGAGTTTTCAACATACCCCTCATTTTTATGCGCTAAAATATACCACGCATTTTTGTGCGCTAAAGTATACCGCTACTTTATTTTATTATCAATAATACAGAGAAAGAGAATGCGTAATAGCTTCCTTCGGGCGCACCCAACGTTTACATTATACACATAAATTCGGTTTTGTCAAGGGGGTCCTTGGATATTTTCTCAATAATTAGAAATATACTTTAAAAATAGGGGCTCTATTTTAACAGTTAAATTAACATGAACATTGTTCGGCTAGATGAACTTTTTTCTAGAGGGAAATCCCAAAAAATGAGCAAAAAGGGGTTGTGCAAGTAATTGCACAGATTTCCTTTCAATTAGAAATGTTTTGTNGTGACGCTCACGTAAGGGAGGACTAACTGCGAGATGATTNTATGTTCTAGTGCTTGGTTTCGCACTAATTGGACATCATAGTCATTTAACGGGGGCAGGGATTCTAGATATTCCCTAAGAGAGATAAAGTTATTAATAATATAGACAAATATCTATATTTAATTTTTAGTGGGTTGGGGACTATAAACTCCCAACCTAGAAATATTTATCGCCGCGTTAAAATCAGCATCTAAATTATTTCCGCATTTACAGTGGTATCGCTCTAAACGGCGATTTGATTTATTAACCACGCCACATTTACTACATTTTTGACTTGTATAAGAAGGATTCACCTCAGTAAATAAAATGCCCTTCTCCTCCGCCAAACGAGACAGTTTACTCAAAACCTTTGGGTAAGCCCATCTCTGTAGTTTATTCATAAAATCCTTACGGATTTTACCTTTTGTAGAACGTTTTACGTTCTTCAGTGCCTCAACAACGACTTCCCTAATGCCTCTAAAAGAGACAGTATTGAGAAGTTGGTTGATAAGATTGTCCCTTTCAACTAATGCCCGCTTGAAAGCAGCACTACCTTGTTGTTTCCTGGCAATCTTTTCGTAGATTGCTTCCAGTTCCTGCCCGATTACTTTACCTTCAGATGAGACTAACATCTTTTTGTAACCACAATCAAAGCCAATTACCTTTCCCTTTTTCTTCAATGCCGGGGGTTCTTTATGAAAGAAGAACTCCGCCTTGATATTACCATCTTTCCTAAGTAGCCGAACAGAGTTTAACCTGTCCCACTTTTCAAACTTATTGAAGTGTTTGTGCCTATTAAGGGGGATTTTAATAAAGGACTTATCACCTATAGATTTAATCCTCAAGAAGAAGTCAAACTCTTCCGCCGTTTCATCCAGGTCGAACACCCTGGCGTCCAGAGTAAAAGACCCCCCACGGAATACAGGCTTAGTCCGTAAGTGCCTCGGTTTTTTCCTTTGGGATTTGACTATTTCAAGTGCTTGTTTACCGAGACAACTTTGCACCCTAGCCGATAACCAGCTATTTACCTTAAACCCTACATACCGCCCCTTAAACACATCTTCCTCCCATAAGATGTCAATGTACGTATTAACAACCTTAGTCATTTCATCCATCAAGGACAAAAGACGTGTCTTTTTGCCGACATTAAGTCGATTCGCTGATAATTTAGAGCTTCTAATCATTAAGTTCTTTTATTAGCTTCTCAGTGTTTCTCTTGCTACGTCGTCTGCCGTACAACCTGGCACAAAATGACGTAACAAGTGAAACAAAGTCCTGCATTAAATCCTGCTCGTCTCCGTCCGTTTCATTGATTACTACTACATCCAGTGGTAGGAGGTCAATAAAGTTAAAGCCAAACCTAGTAAGCCTGTCCTTATGCTCTACCACAATCCTAGTTACTTTAGGGTCTTTCAATACTTTAAGGAGTTTGGGGCGAGAATCATTAAGCCCGCTACCACACTCTTTAATTACTTCCTTGACTACCCAACCCTTAGCGTTACAGAATTCAGATACTCGTTCCGCTTGTGTGTCGAGGTTGGGGCGATTTTCCGAGGAGCTTACTCTAGTGTACACTACTGTATAATCATCTGCTGGGCTTTCCTCCTTGTCAACAAGCATAGTGCCTGTGGGGAGGGTGATGCCTGGAAGCTGCCCCGCCTTGAACATCCGGTAGGCTGTTTTGTAGGAAATCCCGTTTTCCCGTGCGTAATCACTTAGCTTTATTCTCATTTTTACTCTTTCTTTGGTTTTTACTCCCGACAACCCCCGTAAAGTACAGCATAATCGAGAGTATCGCGGGTGAAATCAATTTCATAGTACACACTATACCACATCTGGGCAGTTTTGTCAAGGGGGGAGGGGCTATTTGGGTAACTTTGTCAATAATAATTGTATTTGTATAGGATACCAGAGGTCTCTAGGCATCCAACAGTGCCAGACACCACTAACCTCGTAGCCATCACCCATCGGGGAGTAATAAGCACCTCGTTTGCCGAATAACGCCACGTTAGTGTAGTCAAAGTCTCGCATTATCTATTCTAATATCTTATGGAGTTATGAGGTGGACTTCAAGTTCCTGAGCACATATTGAAGGATAATGTTATCAACTTCTTTGTCACATAAGTTTGCTATTTCAGCCTTCTCTTCTGGCGAGGGTTTCGGCAGAGAATCTAGATAATCAAATAGAGAAATATATTTTACTGGCCTGCCCTCGACCTCTCCTACGTGATATTCGGCGGGGCGAGTTTCCACAGAAGCGACAAGCATTCTCCCTTGTTTGGCGATTATTTTAGCAATCTGTACAAGGGAATAGGGGCCGTGGTCCCACAATACGGACCATGCCCAAGGGCCCTCTCTGGCATATCCCTCCCCACAGGGGTCAAAATAGCCGAATGTTTTCGGATAAATTAGAGCTATCGAGGTCATTTCAGTGTCTTGTTTACTTGTGGGAAAAGATAATCGAAGTTTTCTATCTGCGTACAATAGGCTTCTTTGTATTCTGTTAGTGTTTTCTTCAACTCGTCAATTTTTGTTCTAGTTTTTAACCACTTACAGGAGACAGGAATCTTATCTAAGCACTCCTTCTGCCTATTCCTTGCCGTTTGTAGTCTTTTTTCATAGTGCTCTTTTGCTATACCTTCTACCGTCTTTAGGTTCTTTAGGCAGTGTTGTTCTTGTACTTCTTGTAATTGGAGCATAGCAGCCTGTTCTGGTGGCTGGGACTCTTTAAACAGCTTAGTAGTTTTATTTATTTCGTCTATGATAACAGCCATAGGCATAAAAAACTCCCCATATTCGGGGAAATCTCGTATAGCCAGATTAACGTCTAACCGCAGTTCCTTATTCTTGAGCTTGTTGAATTTCTCTTTGAGCTTATCCTTATCAGTGGGGATTAAGGGTTTTGGTGCTTTTTTCTTCTTTTTGGCCATTAAGTTACCTTTTCTAGTTCTGCTTGGTTAAACCTACTATGGTCCCAGGCGTGCCAAGACCGACTTGAGACGTTTTTTATTCTCTGTAACTGTGGGGCATGTAGACGGAATAATTGTAATCTATGCTCTAACGCAGGCTTCTGAAACACTAGGCCTAGTATTGTGTCCGCACAATCAATTATTTCTACTGGGAAAAGCTCCGCATGGTCTACACAAGCACTAACAATTATAGTAAATATCACAGGGTCCAGTCCCGTCCAGTCGATTCTAGCAATCAGCTCCGGGTGGGCTGACAGTAGTCTCGCAATGTCGTCTTCACCCATCTTAATTATTTCTAACTCACCCACCATATCAAATATCTCATTAGCGGAGACGAATCTAAGGAGCTTAATTCTCCCCGATTGGTAGCCCCCTGCCACGAGTGTCTCTGTTTGCAGCACCTCCCCAAAGTACGAGACGGGCTCACTTCGCAATAAATCGGATATTTCATCGTAGTCATAGAGGCATGTGCTGTCGGCGTATACGGGCTGCCACTTGGAGACGCACCAGCGTAGGCCCTCATCCGTAAGGCTGAGGTCGTTGTCTAGCCCAATATATTTAATTTCCGCCCTAGTTAGGATGACCGGGAGGGCAATCGCCGCATATTTCTCCACTTTAGCGTTGGTGCGGTCTTTTTCACTCATTTTCTTCCTCCACTCTGTCGCTGAACGTTACAGTATTTCCTCTCATGGCCGTCACAGTAATTGGTCTAGCCCATACTCGCCAGTTTGATTTGTCTTCTCGCCCACGCAGAATCATTTCATTTTCCGTCCTCCCTGTGGGCTCTGGCCATTGGGTTATTTTTAGGTCGTCTTCCCCCAACAAACACTGGTATTGATACGCGGGGAAAGGCTCAAAATCAAAAGTGTCTGGGTCATTCATGATAATGGGCTTTATAGTGTCGTTAGGGTCGTCTCCCCTGGCCTTTCCCACATCAATATCGGCGTAGTGAAATACGCCTAGTGCGTCTAGGTAATCAATGCCTCGTTGTGCTTTAGCAGGGTCCTTGTTAAATGGGTCTTCCGGCAACTGAAAAGTGCCCCGAAGGTCTTGCGGCAAGGGCTTTAATGTGTAAAACTTAATTAGGTACATGTTCATACTTATTCTCCGTAATAGCGTTTCTCTTCTACTAGAGCACTACCGTAGTGCTCATTAATCTCTCTTTTTAGTTCCGCCCGTAATTTGTTGTACCTGATAACCTCTCCGTCTAGGTTGATACAAGCTATTCTGGCATGTGCATTGTCTAGAGGGCCGTTTTTTCCGTTTAATCTGCCCCTAGCCTCCCGCCTAGCATCCTCTACGTCCCACAACCTTCCATTTATATCTACAAGGGCAGATAATCCGTATATTTCGTCTGGGTCTGGTACAGCGGACTCTACCTCTTGTCGCGTAATTTCATACCTGTCGTCTACTTCTAGTCCTTGAGACTTCTTCACTTCTAGTATAGATAAAATATCTATCGCCTCCCCCATACTCATGCTTAATTTCATGATAACCTCCGTGTTTAGCGTAAAATCCTTTGATTTTACCACAAAACAACGGAAGTGTCAAGGGGGGGCATTTAGATACGCTAGAGAAGTTCTATTTTAAACTCCTGTTCTTCCTCATCATAATTATCAAGTGCCCTCAATAACTTCACTGTATCCTCCGCATCCGCTAAAGCACGGTGCTTTTCTCCTCTTTCTACTCCCACGTGTTTACAGACATCATTTAGTTTCCAGGACCGGGGGCGGGATTTCCTCATAGATAGTATGCCGTACACCATACTTAATAGGCACAGAACGTTGCCATTGTGAGGAAATCCCAGCCCCGCCAACCGATATGTCTCCTTTAACGCGGCTATATCGCCATACGCTGACCAAGCCGCCAATTTGATTGATTTGTACCTAGTGAGCTCTGTGAACTCTTTCCATATGTCCGCCCACTTGGGGGCAGATAATACATCATCTCTATCAATACCAGTAAAGTTCAATATACTGTCTGTAAGGTGGTCTTCTCTAGTAGGGCACACTAAGCTACTAAACCTATCAATTTCTCTAGCGTCGTAATCAATAAGTATAGCCCCAATTTCAATAATTTCAGGTGGAACATTGTGCTCCGCCGCAGCAAAGGGGCAGGTATACTCAAAGTCCACAACTACTAATCTCTTGTCTAGTAACATTATCTGCCTGAATGCTTAATAATTGCTTTGGAATATGCCAATTCTGCCATATGAGAGGCCTTAACACTAACTAATGCTTTGCCTTCAAGTATAACCTCTGAGAGGAAGACACCAATAGACCAGTTTTCATGGTCACTATACAAGTTATCTTCGTCCTTCCACCCGACACTACCATCTTCATTCGGCATAGCTACAACATCATACAGTTCTGGAAACTCCTCCCCTTTGAGTGGAAATTCCCAGATACCACTAGTTGCCAGCAATAGTTGCCCTCCCTTAGTGGGGCGAGGGGTAGCAATTCCCATAAAATACTGGATGGTATTAATATCATCTACGTAAGGGGCAACGAAACCGTCCTCCCCCAGCATCATAAAGTCCCCAGGCTGTGCTTCTACTCCGGGACGCACTTTCCAAGATACGATGTTGTTTGAGTCTGATATACACTTAGCTTCCATTATCGTCCCTCTTAGTAATCTCTATAAATAATTGATAGGTGCTCTCTATAATTGTATACCATACAAATACAATTATTAGTTTAAGACCCCGATTGATTTAAGGTGTTTCCGCAACGTTGGGGCGGTGGTCCCTAATACCTTAGCTATCATAGTAATAGGTAATACATCTACTGCCTTTTCGTATGTACCTGCCCCAACAGTAGTATATGCCGGGATATGACGCCTAGCGTCTAATTTTTTCTGCCAATATAACACCGTACTAGATTGAACGCCCAGCTCCCTTGCCAATTCTATTAGGGTTTGGTTATTGTCATTACATTTAATTTTCAGTTTGTCTTGCCAGTTTAGTCTTTCCATCTGCTTTCCTATAAAAAATCCCTTATAATTTAGCGGTTTGTGAAATCGCTTTCACTCAACACTGTCATTATAAGGGATTTTTTTCAAAAAACAAGAGGTAAAATTTAATTTTTCACATATTTGTTTAAAATCTCTTGTGTGAAAGCCTTACAGCCTTCTGACCGCAACCTACCGCGGGCAGAATTATCCACATCTGCGGCAATAACGCCACTAGGTAGACGAATAACCCACCCAGCCCGCTTAACAGCACCAAAATACTTAGACTTCGCACACACTTTGCGTAGATTGGGGTTAAAGCCATCCCAGATGCCCCTAATACCCAATTTATACAGAAGTTCTACTTTGTCACAGTTTCCATATTCCATATCCTCGTTAAAGAGTTTGTCGTGCTCCTTGCCGAAGAGTAATTGGGGCTCTGTTTTCATATTGAGCATACTGTTTATTCTTCTCAGGTCTGCTACGTCTAAGACTTCAGTCGCTATCTCAGCGTTTCGTACAACTCCTCCGTGTACGTTCCACCCTTCTGTAAACTCCGGCTCTGCTGTTAAGGCGGTATCGTAATCGGGGGCCCGCCACATATCTGAATAGTAGTAGCCCCCTCCGTCATAGATAATACCTTTCATCTCCTCCCAGCCGTCACTACGAATAAAAGAGTTGCCGTCGAAGGGCATCACGATGTCCGCCCCCCGTCCGAAACCATCCCTAATACAGAAATTGCGGGCCTGGTTAATGTTGGTAATGTACCTACCCACGTTTCTTTCCGTTACTTCGTCAGGCTTAAACGGTATTTCCTCTGCTCTGTAACCAGAGCCCTCGATAATTTCCCTATACTTAGCTGCTTTTTCTCTATCGCATATGCGGTTAAGAAGAAAAGCCTTCTCTACATCAGGAAAATTATCCTCATGCCCCAGGACAAACTCCAAGTTTTTTTGTGTTTGGTCCTTTCCGTGGCGTTTGGGTATGTTGTTACCCAAAATCCTATAGAGTATAATCATATTTACCTCACTTTCTCTACAAACACTTGTCGCCCCTTGTGAAGTACCTTCATTCGGAAGTCGTAGATTCGCAAGAATGCGTCGATAGCAATTTTAGGTTGATACTGCTCTGCGTCGGCATAGTCAGCTCTTGGGCCCTTCCACAGATAATCATCCATTACCATAATCCCCCCAGGGCGCAATCGTGGCCAAGCGCACACCAAATCCTCTAACACCAGCGATGCTACATGTGACCCGTCTACGTAGATAAGGTCTAGATAAGGTTTACGTAGTGGGTTTGGGGGCACAGAGGCCTGAAGCCACTCTACCGCTGGCTTTGGGATATGAGTAAATGTGCGGGGCAGAGGGTGACCGTCACTAGTCTCGGCTTCTAAATAGCGAGGTTCTCCGTTCTCATAGATAATATTCCCTTCCCCGTCATCTAGGAGGACGTAATCCCCAGATTCATAGAAAAGGTCTTCGCCTTTAGGCCCCTTATCTGGTCGCATAGTGCCAGGCTCTGCCTTTACTGGCCTTGTCCTACCCTCCGCCTTAGCCTTATCAAACCTATTATTAATAGCGATTTTTACGTTAGAGGCAAAAACATCCTTGGCTTTCTCAAGCTTTTCGCTGACATGCTCCCTGTCTTCGTCTCCAATAATAGAGTGCTCGTACTCTGCGGAAAAAGGGTCAACAGCAAAGTAATTAAAAGCATTCAAATTATCAAGCATCCATGTCGTCATCCGCCCCTCGAATACGCCAATTTCTGCGATATTCACGAGGCGGTCTCCGAAGTGTGGCAGAACGATACTCTCCCACTGTTTAATTTTGTCTCCTACCCAGTCCTCTGTGAATTTGTAAGCTGTCATTAATATTCTCCGTTAGTTGCGGTTTATATGTAAACCTAGTTAAATTGTAATTAACCTGCCCGCCCCCGAAGAGGCGGACAGTCGAAAGAAGGGACCACCCACTAGAGAAACCAAAAACTAGTGGGCACGCCGGGGCT
>JGI10211J14876_10000518_pt1 | contig 16595 bp, 14 predicted proteins | sample Etolagsediment_FD_14876 | JGI IMG/M metagenome (IMG submission 14876)
CATAACTTTCATCATAATGCAAGTTTTTTTTTTTAGTTGAAGACATATTTAAAAATACATTATTGTTGTCACTGCCCTTTTCTTCTTTTTCAAATTCTTGATAAGAATAGGGAATATCATTTGCTCGATAAATATCAATAATTTCTCGAACAACGTTTTCTCGTTCTACATCATTTTTATCAAATTCTACACTATTAATGCTTTGTGAACGACGACCTTTTATTTTATTTAAAAAATCTTCCAACCCATTTAATTCATATTTTAAGTCATTTTGTTCCAAGTCACCCGTTATAATTAAACGCGTATTTTCACCAATACGTGTTAATAACATTTTCATCTGAGCAATCGTACTATTCTGCATTTCATCAGCAATTATCCAACAATGTTTAAATGTACGCCCGCGCATAAATCCCAGAGGACAAATTTCAAATACTTTTTCTTCGATTAATTTTTCAACTTCTTTAGGACTAATAAAATTATATAAAACATCGTAAATAGGACGTACCCAAGGCATCATTTTTTCTTCCAATGTTCCTGGTAAATATCCTAAATCTTCATCTACTGATACTGATGGACGTGTAATAATGATTTTTTCTACATTTCCTTGTAAATAATTACGTATTCCTTGTTCAATAGAAAAAAGTGTTTTCCCTGTTCCAGCCGGTCCAGAAGCAATAATAATTTTAAATTGATCATTATGTAAATAACTCATGAATTTTTTCTGTGATTCATTGCGCGGAATTGAAAATTTATTAAAAAAAGATTCTTTTTCTTTATTAGATAAATGTTGAAAATTCTGCATTTTTTTCTTTGTGTCTTGAAGTGATTCTTTCTCATTTTTATAGGTACATAAATTAAAATCATCTAACATATCCATGTATACTTGCTTTTTATTTTTTTTCCCTTTTGTACCTTTCGCTTGTTTTATTGTTTTGAGAAAATCTTCTGACATTCTTAATTAGATACTTATATATTTTTATTTTTAAATGAATTTATTAAATTTAAAAATCCTCCTGGTGACTAAAATCTTCAGTTTGTTTAATATTTACGTGAATAAAACTTTTAATTTTCTCTATATTACTCGACTGATAATCATTTACAATTTTATTATATTGAATACAAGCAAAATAAGGTATTTTTTTAATGAGTAAATAATCTTCAAAGCTGGAATCTTCATCAATTACATCAAAATCTAATTTTAAAAAAATATATTCATTCTCTTCTTTTTTTCCCCCTTGTTCATAATTTTCTATAAAATTATATAATTCATCTTTAATTGATATACATGGTTTACACCAAGAAGCTGAAACATGTAGAATAATAAAATCATACTTGTTCAATAATGATACATATTTTTCTAAAGTATCTGCTTCAAAAATTTTCATGGTATTTATTTTATATAAAATAAATAATATTTTATATATTAAATTTTTATTAATAATTTTTTATAAAATATAAAATTATGAAATTTTTTTATAAATAATTGCTTTTCCCAATTCGTTATTAACTACTTTCTTTTACATTCACTTTATAAAAAATTTGACTAAAAGATATAGAATTAGTAAAAATCATCGTTAATCCCATCGTAGCAAAAAATAATAATGTATAAGCAATAATATCACGACTATTAATAGAAGAATAAATAATCAATGGACGTATCATAGTCATAAAAACACAAAATAATAAAGTAGTAATTCCTATATCTATTTTTTGTAATGAAGATAAATTAAGGTAATTCATTAACTAATACTAAGATAAAATTTACTTAAATATTTTTAAAATTAAGAGTAATAAATCACTCCATTTACATCACTGTTAATTAAATTGGTGAATTTTTTCGTTAAATAATACCAAATAGAATAAAAAGATGCAAATAGAATAGAATAATTCATCATTTCTGGGTTTAAAGTTAAAAAGGCAGCAAAAACTCCAAAAAATAACATAATGAACAAAGAACCTAATAACATTTCAAAATATTGAAATAATTCTAATTTCAAAGAAGGAATAATTTGGAAAATAAGTAAGATAACTTGGATTCCTAAATAAAGAAAAATATTAATCATTTATATTAGTATTAGATGAAAAATTTTGAGATTGTAATATATAATAATTCAAAAAATAATATCTTAAATACATAATAATTAAAAACATGATGGTTGTCACAATTACATCATAATACAGAAAAGGTTGGACACTAAAATGTATAATCAAAAAATAAAATAAAATAAATAAGATGGTCCCTAATATCAGTTCTGTTTTTTGATAAATAGTTAACATATATTTTAAATAGATATTATATTTTTTCTAATAAAAAATATTTTATTAAATTAGAGGATCGATTCTATCATGGAATATGATAAACAAAATAAAAAGAGAATCGTTATTGATTATCATAATGAAGAAATTAATAACTACTTATTTGATACCAATAAATTTTCATTAACTGATTTTGTAGAACAAAATAAGGATCAAAATAAACAAGAATGTAGCAAACATGTATTGGAAAAACAATACGGAGGATTTAAATATTTTGGAAACAAAAATAAGTGTTTTTTATTTCAAACAGATCAGTTTGGTAAAAAAATTGACCAAGATTTCCTTAATCAATATAACATCCGACAATATAATAAAAATAAATATGAAAAAGATTTCTTAAATTATGAAGATCAACAAAATCACATGAATTATTTTATTCCTCAGAACCACTACGATTTTGAATTACAGAAAAAAATAGGAAGTTATGATTCTATTTCTCTTTCTAATTGTTTAAAAAAATGTATTGATAAAAAAAAATGCTCATCTATACAATATTATGAGCAGCCTAAAGAGTGTTATTTTTATAGAACAAAAGTACGTAGTCATTCTAAAAAAAATAATAATAATAACGAAGAAAAAGAATCATCTTATGATACATATACGACGAAAAGGAATAATGATGAAAAAGAGATTTTTCATAAAAATTTTAGTGAATCAAATGAAAATAATGAACGTGAATATGTATATAAAACATCAAAAATCACTCCCTGCTTAGATACTCCTGTTTATGATAATGTAGTACAAATGGAGAAAAATTATGATACACTATGTGCTTCTACTTTTGGAGAAGAATATCATTTTTCCAAGAATAAAAACGTGAAAAATGTAATTAAATGTCCAAATGGCCAAAAAAAAATAAAATGTGATTTTGAATTAAATTCTGGAATTGAAACATTTGATAATCAAGGGGTGTCTCTTAAAAATGGGAAAAATCAATTAAATCAAATGATGAACTATTATGTTGTATTTATACTACTTATTATTTTTCTTATGTTAGGTATTCGATGTTTTTAGATATGACTATGTATCATAAAAATGTGGCATAAAAATGTAGCATAAAATAAATAAAAAAATGAAATAAATTATTTAATAGATTTTATATTAAATATTATTGTTAATCAATCATATATTAAAATTAATATTCATTATGAATGATGGTTATGAAAAATTATGTAAAGACAAATATTTACAAAAAGAAGATATTGTCTTATTTGAACGTATAAAACATGATTTTGATGGGTCTGATGAGTTTGGAGTTCAATCTAACTTATATGATTATTATATCATTATTCAACGTAATAATGAAATATTATATGAAATTTTCCATAGAGAACAATGGTTCTGTGAAGGCGAAAACTTAGAATATGAAGATATTAAACAACCATTTAAAAATAAAATTATTGAAGACATTACAAAAGAAGAAGATAATTATGTTGAAAATCTGATTAAATTTTTTAATGAAAAAAGATCGAATGTTTTCAAATTCATAAAAGATTTAAAAAAAAAATGAAATTTTAATTTACCTAAGAATTAACTTTATCTTATTATAACTTAATTACAAAGTACATACAAATAATAATCATGCCAAAGAACACGAGAAAACAAAAGAATAGTAAAACAAGATCCAATGGGGATATTAAAATAAAAAAAGAAACACTTTTACCTAAAATTGAACATAATCAACATGTTGGATTAATTACTAAAAAATATGGAGTACAACGATTCGATGTTTTAATTGAATCCGATACAGGACATAAAGGTAAAAATGTAAATGCGAAAGCACATTGTGCTCGTCAAAATGTTCGTATTGAACCTGATACTTATGTATTATTAGAATATGCAGAATTAAATGGAGGTACATTCTACATTATTGATGTCTATCAACCAGATGATCATTCTACACTATTACAGAAAAATATTATATCTCCGAAAGTATCTAGTAGTGATGAAGCGGGGGATGTTGTTTTTGCGGATCATGGATCAGGAGCAGATGAAGAATTCAATTTTGCTGATATTTAATAGATAACCTATTTATGTTCCCTACATTTTATTATTTTATAATTATTTACCTTTTATTCGTTATAATATTCATATTATTTTACTATAGTACAATAATATATACATTTTATAAAAAATGTTTTTCTTACGTATTTTATTATTTTTCTCCTTATTTTTAGGTAATGTTTCTTTTCTTTATTTACTTAAAAAAAATAAACGCATACATACGTTCTTATTACATTCTTCTCGAAAATATACACTTTATAAACCATTATCATCTTATCCTAATTATCAAAATAATTCAACCTATAATACTTCTTCCATTTTATTATATGAAAAATATAAGCAATGGGAAGGAATGGACATGCGTTATCCACTAAATGAAAGTATAGAACAATTAAATGAAGAGTATTTACAAATGAAAAAATATGATACTCAAAAAAAGTTACTTTCCTTATTGTCTTCATGTTCTATTTCAATGCTTGATAAAAAAAATCATTTAAAACACTATGAACAAATTTTTGGTGAAGAATACTATCAAGGGAATTATAGTGCCGGAGGCTTATTAAGTGACTGGAATTTTACAACTATAACCTAACAATATTGATAAATTATAATATAATTTCTTCATAATCATAAACTAAAAATTGAGAAATTACGTATCGAACATCCATATATAATTTAATGCGTATATGATGAAAAAATAAATACATATTATATTTTGTCTGCATAGTACGGTCTTCATATAAATGAAAATTAGGTAAAGAGGAAACAAATGTATGATAATGAATATGTGGAATAAAATTAGTAATAATTATCGAACGGTCATTATCATGATTCGGAATAGAAATATTTTTTAAATTGCCTCTATTTTGATGCACTTCGATATCAATAGCTTCTAGTTCTTCATTGTAGAAATGATTATGATGTGTAATTAGTACGGGTTTATTTATATAATAATGATAAATTGGATCAAAAGTTGAACTCATTATTATAATAGTATAACTATTATGTTATATTGTTTTTACTTATTTTTATAATAAGTAAAAAATATTTTAGAAAGTATTAGCTATTTGCATTTAATGCATTTATTGGGTAATAAATTCTAAAGAAATATAATTATTTTCAGAAGATTTTGTTTTTATACTGTATCCGGTCCATAAGTTTTGGGGAGTATTCACTTTATGTAATACTGATTGTTTAATTTCATCTTTATAACTTATATTTCTTGAATAAATAATTTCATTGATATTTAAATTAATTATCATTTCACCAGATTTAAAATTTTCATCATTTGATGTAATCTTGTAAAATTGTATATTATTTTCTTCTCCTAAATAATGGATGTTTAAAAGACGAATTTTTTCTATAACTTTATTTTCTAAATTACTCCAAAATAATTGTTTTTCAATAATACCTAAAGTATTCTTCATTTTTTTTATAATATTAAAAATATAAAAAAAAAAAATTCTGAAATTTTAAATTACATCTAAAATTTAACTATACATAGTATTCTGTAAATATTTTTGGAATTCCAGATCATCACCTCGCTTTTTAAATTCATCATTATCACTATACATTTTTAGCGCATTTTCTAAATCAGTAAAAGTAATCTTTTTTACTAAATCATAAGATTTTCCAAATACACGACGAGCATGAACAATTTTAGTCATATGCCATAAATTTTCAATATCTCCGCCATTGAATTTAAATGAAGATCTATTTTTTTCAAAAAAAGAAAGCGGTAATTCTTTTTCTTCATTTTCTTTAAATATACTCCACTTATTTTCTTTTAATTTTTTAATATATATTTTTCGTAATTCAGCAGCATCATAAGTATCTACGGTTAAACGCATTTTAAACCGGCGATTTAAACCAGGATTATAATTAAAAAAAGACTCATTTAATTGATCTTTATAACCCGCAATAATAACTACCGTATTTTTTTTTTCTGTTAAATTTAAATTAATAGTATCAATACATTCTTTTGCGAAGCTATCTCGTCCTTCTGGATTTCCCAAGCTATAAGCTTCATCAATAAATAAAACACCGCCTTCGGCATCATCGAACACTTGTTGCGTTTGCTTTGCTGTATGACCTAAATATTTACCAATTAAATCAGAACGTTTCACAATCATAAATTTTTCAGTTTTTACAATACCAAGTCCATAATATAATTTTCCTAGAATTTTAGAAACCTCCGTTTTCCCACAACCTGGACTTCCCTGAATCACTAAGTGCCATAATTCTTCTTTATCATCTTCAAAATTTTGTAGACGGAAAAAGATTAAATCCATGACCGTTTCTTTTATATTTTTCATACCAATCATGGAATTTAATTCTTTTAAAGTAGGAAGACATTTATGAAGTGCTTTCATATTAATCACATATTTATTTTTATCTTTATGATCGTATGTTTCTCCTAATTTAATTAGATCATCTAATGACTTAACTTCCATAGAAATGGGTTTTAAATCTTTGGTATTTTTAAAATAATCATGAAAATCTTCCACACTTTTATTTGGTTTTCGTTTTTTATTTGGTTTTAATAAAAGAGGTGGATCATCATCACCGAAATCATCATTATTAATAGGTGGACGTCCTAAGATTCCCATAATAAGTAAATTATTGAATTCGCGATCATTGGTTAAAAAATTAATACCATTTTTTGTTTCATCATTATTTTCATCATTATTTTCATCATTTTTATTGGAATGCACGTTATCTTTGAGACGATTAAATTTACGTTTTTTGGCATTTTTTTCCAATTCTTTTTCAATTTCGTCATTTATTAATTGTTCTTTATTATAATCTTCTTCAGTATATTCATCAGTATTTTCTTGATCACTATCACTACTCGACCCGTCTTCCATAATTTCTCCTTCTTCTAAATCTTTCTTTTTTTCATTCAATTTTCTTTCTTCTTCCTCTAATTTATCAAATATATCCATTAAATTATCAGGTGGATATTCATCATCATCTTCAGTATCATTATCTTCTTTATCGTTATTCATAATATCATATTTTTTATCTTTTTCTTTAGTTTCTTGATTATCTTTTCTATTTTCATCTTTATTTAGATTTTTTTCCTCATCTTCTTTTTCTTCGTTTTGATGAAAAAAATCCTCTTCTTTCTTTTCATCTTCATTTTTTTTTGAAATAACAATTACAATCTTTTTAGGAGGATGTAGATTCTGATTTTTTTCAGAATTTTTATTATTTTTTACAGATGGTGTTTCATTTTTTTTTGTTGGTTTATTATTCTTAGAAGATTTATTATTTCTACTATTTTTATTATTATTATTTTTAGTCATGATAACTGTATAATAAGTATTGTAATAAATTTTTTAAGTTCGAAAAATTAAATCTACTATAAATCTATTTTATTACATAGTTTGGTAAAGCATTTGAGAAAAACATAAATAAAAATAAAAAGGTGTGAATCAAGTTTTGTTTCTTTTTAGGTTATAAAATAATGAATTAATTAAATAGATTATTTTAGAGAAATATTATATATAGTATAGTTACTATGGAAAAATCTCTAGTTCTTTTTGACAAAAATAAAAAAAATAAGCACCAAAAGGCTTTAAACTTACTTTATAACAAAATGACCCAATTAACTTCTCATATAGATTTCCTGTTTAAAAATAAATATATATTACAAGATTTTTACATTGAAAAAATGTACGTCTTTAGCGATATACAAAATAAAATGAATTTATTAGAAAAAACATTAAGTGAAAAAAAGTATAACAAAAAATTCGTAGATGGATTTATAGAAGATATTCAGACTTTAATCGAAAATGTATCTTTGAATATTGGATCAGAAAATTTATATAGTATATTATCTATTTTCCAATATGATCAATTATATTTAGATACTAAAACCAATGAATCCAAATATTTATTAAGCATTTATAATAATTATTTTATTCCTTTATCTATCACTGTCATTAAAAATACAAAAAATTTCTTGATTGATAATGAAATTGTCAATTTAGATATACCCAATGTAATTCCTTTAACAAAAAAGAAACAATCCTTCATCGAAAAAGTAGAAGGCGCTACCATTGCTCTTTATATTCATGATGAAAAAATATTATGTGTTCATGGTATTTTTCGAAAAGATTCTTTAGGTTTTATTAAAAAATTTCCCTTATTTAAAATGAAAATGGAAAGTATTCAGAAAGAAATTGATTACTTGAATTTACCTGATGATTTTAAAGAAAAATATTTAGAACAACTCAATTTGAAAGATCTCATTATTATGAATTATTTAGAAATTGTCAATCAAATAAAACATGATTATGAAGAATATCTCAAATTTAAATCCAAGTCTCTTTCTTCTTTAGTGAAAGAATTTATTAAATTAACACCCGAAAAACAACGAAAGATGATTATTTTATTTTTAATTGGAGATGATGAATCACAATTTACTGCTCATATTATATATGATTTAATAATTGACCAATGTTTCTTATATGAAAATGAAAAACTATCGGACGTGTTATTCAATAGTTTACATTGGAAAATTCAGAAAGGATTCAAAATTTCTCAAGCTAAATTCGAAAATAATAAAAAGAAAATTGAGAACGTAGGTATGGAAGATATTCCCTATGAATCTAAAATTATGTCGATGAAATCAAATGAAACAGTAAAAGGAAAAGCTCTTGAAAAATTAAAAGAAATCAATGGGTCTAAAGAAAATAGTATTAAAGCACAACAATGGCTAGATGGATTATTGAAGATACCTTTTGGAATTTATAAAAAAGAAGATATTATTTATTTCTTTGAAAATTATAAAATAAATTTAAATAAGTATGTAGATATTTTTAGTATTAAAATTTCGGACTACAATACTTTTTCATTAAATGAATTTAATAAAAAAAATTACGAAATAATTGTAGATATTATCAATGAATATAATGCAAATGGAATCAATAGCGAACATACTTGTGAAGTATTTATTGATTATTTAAAAACAATTATGAATAAATTATTACAAAATTTATTAGATGAAATGAATAAAAATCAACATTTATCCATTGAAAATCATGCCTATAAAGATGAAATTGTAAGTATTATGGATAGTATTAATAATATTTATCAACCAAAATTAAGTAGCTTAGGATTAAAAGTACTAATTAACAAATTAAATCTATTACATAATTTATATTATCATAAACATTCTGGATCTTCTAAAGGGGATACAAATATTAATACATCAGAAGAAAATGAGGAAGATTCTGGAAAAGAAAAAGAAGAATCTGAATCTGAACAAGATAATGATCAATATAATTTAACGTATAACATTAATTTTATTAATTTTATTCTTAAAAATATGGATGAATATAATCAATTTATTTTAGAATGGGATGATTTTGGAAAAAAGAAAAAAGAATATATTGTTCAAATGGATGATGTACTCGATAAATGCACATATGGACAAACAGATGCCAAAAAACAAATGAAACGTATAATTGGTCAATGGATGAATGGTAATATGAATGGGCAATGTATTGGTCTTCATGGTCCTGCTGGCGTCGGAAAAACCACAATAAGTAAAAATGGGTTGGCAAAATGCTTGGTAGATGATGAAGGTAAAAGTAGGCCTTTTGCTTTTTTACCTTTGGGAGGAGCAACAAATGGAAGTATCTTGGAAGGTCACCATTATACTTATTTAGGATCTACTTGGGGAAAAATTGTGGATATATTAATGGAAACGAAATGTATGAATCCTATTATTTATATTGATGAATTGGATAAAATTAGTAAAACTGAACATGGACGTGAAATTATTTCTATTTTAACCCATATTACTGATCAGTCACAAAATAAAGAATATTTTGATCGGTATTTTGCTTCGGTTCCTATTGATTTATCTCAAGTTTTATTTATTTTCTCTTACAATAATCGTGATAACATAGATCGTATTTTACTAGATCGTATTCAAGAAATTCATATTGACGCTTTATCATGTCAAGAAAAAATTATCATTAGTCAAAATTACGTCTTACCCAAAATTTATAAAGATATTGGTTTTAATGAACATGAAATCTTATTTCAAAATGAAGTTCTTGAACAAATCATTAATGAATATACTTACGAACCTGGAATTCGTAAATTAAATGAAATTTTATATGATGTAATACGAGAAGTAAATCTAAATAAAATTAATGGCGATATAATTAATTATCCTTACAAAATTGATGATTTTATTCTAGAAGATGTATTATCCATGAAAACGAAAATTCGTCCTAAGAAAATAAATGACGTTCCGAAAGTTGGCCTAGTTAATGGTTTATACGCAACTGGAGCAGGTTTAGGGGGAATTACCATTATTCAAGCAAAGAAAACAATTTCGGATAAAAAATTTGGGTTGGAAAAACTAACGGGAAGCCAGGGAGATGTCATGAAAGAAAGTATGTCTTGTGCTTTTACAGTTGCTGGAAATTTAATAAATGATGAATATCGAAAAGAATTTGAAAAAGAAAATGAACATTTTGGAGTTCATATTCACTGTCCGGATGGAGCTACTCCTAAAGATGGTCCTTCAGCAGGGCTAGCGATTACAACTTGCCTTGTTTCTTTAATTACGAAGATACCTATTCGTAATGATGTGGCAATGACTGGTGAAATTGATTTAGAAGGAAATGCTGGAGAAATTGGAGGATTATATTCTAAAATTCAAGGAGCTCTAAATGCTGGAGTGAAAAAAGTATTGGTTCCACGAAATAATGTGAAAGATTTAGATGTCATTTTCCGGAAAGAAGAACAAGATAAAAAGAATATTAAGAACTCACTTAATATTCGCAAAGTAGATTCCTTTTTATTATTAGAGAAAAAATGTTATATTACGGAAGAAGATCGTCGTATTTTCCGAAATACATTAGAAATTATTATTGTTGATTCTATTCATGATGTTTTAAAACATGCTTTAGTAGAAAATAATTTTCAATTTAATGAAAATGTTTAATTTAACTAATATTTTATTTACAAAATAATAAAAATAAAATAAATTTGTTTATTTAATATAAATTTTTTTCCTAATTAAAATATTATTATATGCTCAATAATAAAATTTTAATACAAGCTCTATATGATCGAAAGTTAAATGTTGTTAATCAATTATTAAAAGATAAAAATGTAATTTCACATTTAGATTATGCAAATGAAAAAGGAGAAACTGCTTTTTTATTAACTCTCCATTTTGATATGCCTCAATATGCCCTTAAAATTCTGCAATATTCAAATATTGGTCTTGAACAAATTGATGGATTAAAAAATAGTACTCTTATTTTAGCATTAAAAAAACAATATGAAGAAATTGGGCTAAAAATTTTACAAAAGGGTTTTAAAAATATTAATTACGTGGACGCAAATGGAGACACAGCATTAACTTGTGCTCTTCGGTATAATCAGCAATCCGTAGTAAATCAATTATTTACATATAAAAATTTAGATGTAAATATTGTTGATGAACATGGTGATAATGCTTTATTAATTGCTATTGATAATGAACAAGAAGAAAATGCTTTGAAAATACTCAATTTATATAATGTAAATATGGATTATGTGCAGAAAAAGCATAATTTTAATGCTTTAAATTTAGCTATTTGTAAAAATTTAGAAAAAGTAGCACATACATTAGTAGATAAAGGTGCAGACACGTCTTTTGTATCCAATACAGGAGATACTGCTTTATTTTGTGCATTAAATCATGATATGTTTAGTTTAGCTAATAAAATTAGTAGGACCAAAGATCCAAATGTACAAAATGTAAATCAATTTCAAGATGTGGCTTTAGGACAAGCAATTAATACAGAAGATGAAGAAATGTGCTTAGAAATTTATAAAAAAGATCAAAAAAATGTAGAAACAGTCAATCAAGAAAATGATACCACATTAATATTAGCTTTAACACATAGTATGTATAAATTATCTTCTTTATTAATAGAAAATGGATCCGAAAAATTTATTCGTCATATTAATAACAACCAAGATAGTGCATTATTTTTATGTATTACCAATGGTTATTGGGATTTAGCAAAAATAATTATTCAAAAAAAATACTATGATGTGAATCAGAAAAACTTAGAAGAAGATTGTTTGATGCATTACTTGATGAATTATGGGGATGAAAAATTAGCACTTCAAGTATTTTATGATAATAAAAATACAATTGATGTAAATGTGGTCAATGTGGAAAATAATTCTTTGTTGATATTAAGTATCATCAATGGTATGGAAAATTTAGCATTAGGGTATGTAGATAAAATGGAACCCTCTTTATTAAATCAATTAAATTTTTATGGAGATAATGCATTAATATTAGCCATTAGTAATCAGATGTGGAAATTAACTGAAAAATTAATAACAAATAAACAAGTGGATATTAATTTTATTACAAAAAATAATGATAATGCTTTATTACTTTTAGTTAATAGTCGACAATGGAATTTAGTAGAAATATTATTAAAAAATCCACTTGTGAATAAGCACCATCGTAATCGATTAAATGCTTACGAAATATTAACAGACTGGAACATTCATTTTTTACTTCACTATTTTTGAAATTAATTTTATCGTAATTTTATTTTTTTTCCTCACTTTGAATAATAATAAATAAGCATGTTTTCTATATATGAATATTATATCTTACGAAAAAAAAAATGTAGTTATTGTCATTATTTAGTGTGCGGTGATTATGTAGTTTGTAAATCGTGTAATAAAGCAATTCATAAACATTGTTATTTAGATACAAATGGTCATAGGGGCATGGCTGGTTGCCCCAGTTGTAATATTTTACAAGAAGTATAATGAAAAAATAGAAGTAAACTATTTCCAAAGGTGTAATAAAATTGTATAATAAACTATTTAATAAAATTGCATAATAAATTATTTAATAAATTTTTTGAAATTTATTAAATAATATATAAAAAATGAATTAATTTATTAATATTTAAAAACTTAAAGATGTAATTATATTGATATATTATAGATGACTACGAAAGAAACTAAACAAGGATTTAATTGGGAAGAATATACTTGGGATGTCATTGACACATTTTTTAAACAAGAAAAAGTATTAATCAATCATCATTTAACTTCTTATAATTATTTTATGGATAAAGAATTACAAAATATTGTTCGCGAAAAAGATTTTAATAAAATTAGAATTAATAACAAAGAAACTTATGATGAAGAAACACAAATATTTAAAGAAGTTTATGAAATTGAATTTGGAAAAGTATATATCAGTAAACCAGTTTTATACGATCAGCCAAGTAAATTAATGTATCCAAATGAAGCACGTTTACGTAAATTAACATACGCAGCAAATATGTATTTGGATATTCATCATCGTACCATTACTATTCAAGAAAATGGTAATGAAGTAGTGAATGAACATCCAACTTTGGAAAAATATCCATGTGGTCGTATGCCCATAATGGTCGGATCCAAATATTGTGTATTGAGTGAGCAAAGTAATTTAACCAAAACGGAAATGGGTGAAGGTCTATATGATGAAGGAGGTTATTTTATTGTCAAAGGAAGTGAAAAAGTTATTATCTCTCAAGAAAAAATTTGTGAAAATAAAATCTGTTGTTTTCCTACCAAATTATCTCAGAGTAAATATTCGGATGAAGCAGCTATTTGGAGTGTAGTTCCCAACAATCCATCGCAGCAATCAAAAGTATTAGTTCGCATGAAAGTAAAGAAAGATGGTCAAAGCGGTAATGTTATTCGTGTTGCTCTGAAAAAATTCAAACAAGATATTCCATTGTTTATTATTTTTCGTGCCTTAAATTATATTTCCGATAAATCTATTGTAGAATTAATCGTTTATAATATTTCTTCGGAAAGTAATACTGATCTTATGGATTTATTGGTCGCTTCTATTGATGAAGCTAAGCAAATCAATAGTCAAAAATTAGCATTAGAGTACATTTCAAAATATATTATTGGATTACAAGCAGCTAAATATCGTACAAATAAATGTAAGCTCAAATTTGCTCTGGAAACATTATTGGGTGATTTATTTCCACATGTTGGCGAGTCTCCTATTAAGAAAGCGTACTTTTTAGGATATATGGTTAATAAAATGTTAAATACTCATTTGGAAAATATTGAATATGATGATCGTGATTCTTTCTTAAATAAACGTGTTGAAACAAGTGGGGAATTGATGTCTCAATTATTCCGTTCTTATTTTGGCAAATTTGTGAAAGAATTGAAAGCAGTATGCGATAAAGATATGTTGGCGGGTCGTATGGCTGAATTGCCTCAAAATCTAAGTAAAAAATTAAAACCAAATTCGATTGAAAATGATATTAAATTTGCCTTAAGTACGGGAAATTGGGGATTAAAAAATAATCTTTCTAAAAAAAGTAAGGGTATTGCGGCTGTTTTACAACGTTTAAATAATTTAGGAACATTGTCTAATTTACGTCGTATTGTCACCTCTTTGGATAAAAATGGAAAAACAGTGGATCCCCGTAAATTACATTGTACGCAATTTGGTGTGATCTGTCCTTTTGAAACTCCAGAAGGTGGATCCATTGGCTTAGTCAAAAATATGGCTTTGACCTGTCATATTACCATTCCTTGTAGTCAAGACCCAATTATTTCTGCATTAGAAGAATTGGGTGTGATTGCTTTGGAAAATGTGGCATCTAACGAGATTTTTGACAGTGTCAAAGTATTTATTAATGGAGATTGGTATGGTCAATCAAAGGAACCACAAGTACTTATTCCTCGATTAAAAGAAATGCGCCGTCAAGGTTTATTAAATCCATATATTTCTATTGCTTGGAACATTAAATTAAATGAGATTCAAATTTATACGGATGGTGGTCGTCTAGCACGTCCCCTCTATATTATAAAAGATAATCAATATACAATAACTGATGAATTTATTAAAACGATTAAAAATGAAAAATTAAGCTGGAATGATATTTTAATTCGTCCCATTCAAAATAAAGCATTATCTGAACGAAAAGCAATGATTGAATATGTGGATATCAATGAATCGAATACTTGTATGATTGCGATGAGTCAAGATAACTTATTAGAAAATAAACAGACAAATTACGCCTATTATAATTATACGCATTGTGAGATTCATCCTTCTTTGATTTTAGGAGTCTTGGCTTCGAATATTCCTTTTGCGGAACACAATCAAGCTCCCAGAAATCTTTTCCAAGGAGCGATGGGGAAACAAGCTATGGGAATTTACAGTACCGCTTTCCGGAAACGTATGGATACTATGGCACATGTTTTACATTATCCTCAGAAACCTTTGGTGAATACTGAACCAAGCAAATATCTACACAGTGCAGAATTACCTAGTGGTCAAATGCCCATAGTAGCTATTGCTTGTTATACAGGATATAATCAAGAGGATTCATTGATTTTTAATCAAAGTTCCATCGATCGTGGATTGTTCCGTTCTTCTTTTTACCGCACTTATGTGGATGAAGAAAAGAAGAATAGTGCAACATTAGAAGATGAAAAGTTCTGCAAACCACAGAAATATTATCCAAATGGGCGCATTTATACGGAAAAAATGAGTTACGGTTCTTATGATAAATTAGATGAAAATGGCTTTGTGAAAATGAATTCTCATGTTGATGGTAATGATATTATTGTTGGAAAAGTCACCATGTTAAAAGATAGTATTGAAGGAGAACCAAAAGCACGTGATTTAAGTACTTCATTGCGGGCAAATGAGTCCGGAATTGTGGATAAAGTGTATACAAACCAAAATGGTGAAGGATACAATTTCGTGAAGGTACGTGTAAGAAGCGATAGAATTCCGGAAATAGGCGACAAGTTCGCATGTTTTTTTCCGAGCACCGAGGTTTTAACGTTAAAAGGATGGAAAAAAATTATAAACTGTACCAAGGAAGATTCTGTATGTATATTAGATCCAGAAACAGATAATATTAGTTATGAACAACCTCAAGAAATTCATAATTATGATTATAACGGTAAAATGTATAAATTAAGAAGTCAATTAGTTGATTTAACCGTTACACCCAATCATCGTATGTGGATTAAAAAACGTTATGGAAAAGAAAGTAAATATAAAAAAGATTTTGAATTTCAGAATGCTGAAGATTGCTTTGGAAAAAGATTAAAATACAAGAAAACAGTACAAAATTATGAACCTGAAGATTGGATCGGGGAAACATTTACAATTCCCTCTTATAAAGATAGAGATGAAATTATTGTTCAAATGAATGATTGGTTGGTATTTTTAGGTATTTGGTATGCTG
>JGI10211J14876_10000520_pt1 | contig 16567 bp, 12 predicted proteins | sample Etolagsediment_FD_14876 | JGI IMG/M metagenome (IMG submission 14876)
AGGGTTATTACTTGGTATGTCTTATATTATTTCTCTTTATTATAATTCTATGACAGAAAACTTTGATAATGGCGAAATGCAAGATGATGTTAAGGATGATATCAACACATTAATGGAAGATAAAAATAATGATGATAATGATGATGATGATGATGAAGAAATGTCTGAAAATAATGTTGAAGGATTTTTAACAAAACCTGGTATGGATTTAGATTTAAGCAACAAAAATATGAATGATTATGAATCAATGAATGATAATATGAACAATGGTTTATCAAAAAAAAAATGTATGCAAAATTATTATCCTCAAAATGAAAATGTAGGAGATGTATGCTCCCCTGTTGCTACCTATCAAGGAGAATTTAATGCTCAAGGATTAAATGAACCTATTGGGTATGATGATAATCAAGGTGGTTATACCATCTAAATGAATTTATTTTTTATTAATTATGATATATTTTTATATAAATCATATTATTTTATAAAAGAAAATTTACATCATTGCAATTAAGTTTTGATTTGCTCTATTTTGATTAATTTTTTCATTCTTAATTTTTTGAATAAGTTTATTCATTTTTATTTTATTTTTTTTATTATTTGTTTTAATTACATTAGATGTTTTATTTTTATTATTTTTTGTTATAGAAAATAAATTTCCAAATATACTGGTTTTGTTTGAATTTGATTTATTATTTTCTTCAGAATTATTATTCTTATTTTTATTCTTATTGTCTATATTTGTATTACTATTTAATAATAATGGTGTATTCTCTACAATATTTAATGTAGAATTATTATTATTATTACTATTATTACTATTATTACTATTATTACCATTATTTAAATTTGAAAATAAGTTAGCATTTATGGATGCATCCGCATTATTAGGTTTTACATTTATATTAGATAACAATGTAACATTTTTATTTTTATTTACATTTATATTTACCATATCATTTAATTTATTTTCTTTTCCATTTAATAATTTATTGATACTTTTTAAAAATCCATTATTTTTTTCAACATTATTTTTAATAGAATTTAATAATTTTAAGCGTTGATTTTTATTTAATTCAAATGATTTATATATTTTTAATATAACAATATATAGTTTTTTTACAATAACTTTAAGATCATTTATTTGTTTTGAATTTAATTCAATTATATTTTTTTTTTCTTGTTTAAAATTTTTTATTTTAGTATTTACTTCTTCAATTTCATTTTCCATTTTTTTAATTAGATTAAGTAAAACATTTTTAGATTTTTTAGAATCAGTATTATTTGAGTTTCTAATATTCATTTCTATTTTTTTTAATTGACTCATTAAATTGTTTCTTTTAGTATTTTGTTGAATATTCATTCTTTGATTTGCGTTACTATAACTTTTTTGAATTTGATTAATTTGATTTGTTGATCCTTTATTATATTGAGGTAGATTAGAAGAATTATTATTATTACTTTCAAATTCACTTAAAAATTGAACAATATCATTTTCTCCGTAATTACTAATTTCAGAATTATTATTAGCTACTCCTAATAAAAAATTATTTTTATTTATTTTTTTTGGTTTATTATCTATATTAAGTCCATTTTTTTCATTTTTGTTTCTATTATTTCTATTATTTCCATTATTTCCATTATAATCATTCATATATAATGTATAAATAGATTTTTATTTTTTTGAATTTTGACATGAAATATTTGAATTCCCGCTACTTAAATTACTTTTATCAGTATCAAATAATCCAGGTATCATACAATATTTTTGATCCTTTTGCATACCAGCAACTGGGTTTTGTTTAATTGTAGTTGTATTATCAACTTCTTTATTAATCAATACTTCATCCTTTAAAACAGGATCAAAATTACTTTTATTCTTGAAAAATAAAAACCAATCTTTTAAATTATTATCTGGTGTAAATAAATACATAAGTGTTCCCTGAACACCATATTGGGCTAAATCTTGAAAACGTGGATTGAATAAACCCGCTTTTGATTGTTCATTATTTTTATATTCTTGATTTGGATTTGTATAAAAAAAAAGCATATTAAATTTTGTAATTGTCACTAATTCATTTTTATTAAAATCTTGTGATACACCGACTTTATTAAAATTTACATAATCACCTTTATACTCTTTTAATTGAAAACTTTGACTATCTTCATTATTAGAACCATTTATAATTTCGTCTAATAATGAACCTGTTGGATATTTATTTGATACAAGTATTATCTTACCTAAACAATCAGTCATTGGTGCTTCTGATATTGGTAATTCTCCATTTCTTCCTGAAAATCCATATTTTTTATCTATTAAATATTTTGAAAAATATTCAATATAAATATTATATATTTTTCTATATATATGTGTATTACTCTTAAAATTAAAATTTAAAACCAATATAAATGGATAACTGTTATTATTTCCATTATTAGTTAACCAAGCATATTTATTAATTAATTCAAAACAATCTTCTAATTTTAAATGTTGTGCACCTTCTTTCATATTTTCACATCTTACAATGGGTTCTGCTTTTGGATCATAATTATCTTTTTTACTACTGAAAATATCAAGTGTTATAACACGTGTCTTAAATTTCTCTAAACTCAATTGAAGTGCTTTTAAATCAGGTTCACCACTTAATGGACTATTTCCTAAATAAGAATAATAAGAACCAGGATAATAAAAATCACATAATTTTAAATTTTCATAATTTTTAGTCTTTTTATTCATATATTTTACAGGAATATTGTCTTCTAATTGAACAAAACCAATACCATATTTTTTAGAAATAAGTTGATTTTGAATAGATATTTCTTTATTATTATCAAAAGTATCATTATTTTCAGTTGGTAAACAGTTTGTTGTTAAATATGTAAAATTATTTTGTTTTAACTTTTTAAGTACATCATCTTTATTATATTCAATATTTGATTTATTAAGCATATAAAAAAAGAATAATAATTCTAATGCTACAAGTGCTTCTACATTATAATATTTATTGATATTTAGAATAAAAATACTAAAATAGAAAAGTAAAAATAATATATTAAAAATATAAAATAACACCAATAATATTTTTAATATTATATCTGGTAAATAAATTGTAATATATTTAAAAAATACTTGCATGGTATTGAAAAATAAAAATAAAACGAATATTCCAATTCCAATAAATGTAAAGTTTGTATAATAATAATCTTCATGTGTTTTATTACCTAAAATTAATGCAACTCTACTATAATAATAAATAAATGATATAATCAATACTACTATTCCACCATAGTAAAACCATAAAAAAGATTTATTATCTTTATTTCGATTAAATAATGCATCAAAAGCACTATTTGTGTATTTTGCTGTTAACGTATAGTAAAGAAAGAAGAAAAATGTAAAATAAGTTAAATAAAACTTTATATTATTTTCATTTAATACCTTTGATGTATATATCATAAAATTTATAATTTGTTGTAATTTATTTGTTTGAGATTCCGTTTCATCTACTATCATTTTTTTGATTGATTTCTTTAATTCATTTTCTTGATTCATTTCAATATTTTTTAATCCTTTGTTGGTAGTTGAATTGTTAATATCTAAACCTTCTTTTACAAAAGTATGAATACTTTTTTTCAACTTATTTATATTATTTAATTCTAAATCTACCTTTTCTAATTTTGGGTTAGACATAAATCTATAATAAACAGATATTTAAATATTCATTTTTAACTTCTCGTTTTTTTTTTATATATTAATTCTTTTATTTCAACTTCTTGATTTAATACTTTTGGTTTTTCTCTACTACCTTTTTTAGTTAAGAATTGATTAAAATAATTAAGTTTTTTATCTATTTTTTCTTCTTTTGCTTCTAACTCATCTTTCTTTGTTTTATTTTTATTAATTAATTTTGTTTTATCTTGTATTTCATCATTCTCTGTAAAATCATCTTGTTTTAATGGATTACCTCTCAATATTTTATTTAAATGTATATTATTTATATCTTTATTTATTATTTTAGGTTCTTTAGAAGTTTTATTTAATAATTTATTTTGTAATTCATAAAATTGTTTAATATACATATCTTTACTAAATTGATCAAATTTATTTAATATTTTATTTGATATTTCAAAATAAACAAAATTAATTGAACCATTAAGTTGAATATATAAATCATATTGGCTTATTAAATTTTTATTCCATTTTATTTGATTTGTTTTTAAAATAATAAATGCTAAAAATATTAAATACTTTAATGATGTTATTTTGGATTCCTTGAAATCTTCATAATAATATTCTTTAAGCTTTTTTAATAGTTTATTATTTTTATCATTATTTAAAATTATTCTATCAAACATCTCCCAAATTAAATTAGTCCAATGTTTATTTGATGGAATTTTATTTTTATCCACATAATTTAACATTGAGTTAGGCGCACTTTCGTATTTTAGATAAACTTCTTTCTTTTTTTTATTATCTTTTGCTTTTTCCTTCATTGATTTTTCTAACAAAATATACCAATAAAAACAATTATTTAATGTACCTTGATGATTATTTAAATTTGTAAACATTTGATTTAAACATAATATTTCTGTTTTATTTAAATCATCATATCCCATATCATGAACAATTTCATAACTATCAAGTATTCTTCTTTTTATTAATTCTTCTTTTGATAATTTATTTAGATTCACTTTTGGAAGTGATTTATCTAAAAACATATTATTTTTTTTAGACAATACACATATACTTGTTACATCACAAAACATATTTCTTATTTCTTGATTATTTCTACAAAATATATAATGATTTTTTGGATAAAATAGAATAATATTATCATATTCTTTTTTTCTCTGAATCAAATAAAAAAAAAGTTTTGGATTATTCATGTGAATATATTTAAAATATACTTCAAATAATGATTTCCAGATTTCTTTGTTATACGTGGATATATGAAGTTCTACAGCCCAATGTATTGCTTCTTCCACTTTTGTATTAATGAGTGCATTTTGATAAGCATTAATTACATCTTTTTTTTTATATCCACTTATTGTTCCATTTTCAAATTCTTTTGGTGTTCGTATATCACAAATTAAATACTTATTTGGTATTTCCATAATTGAATTGTACTTTATTTTTTTAAATAATAATTTAATTATTTAAGAATGTATTACTAATTTAAATTATGAAATATGTTTTACTAATATATTCTTTATTTTTTGGATTTTCTTTAATAATTCATCATAATTTTTTAATATTTCATTTCATAAAAATTATATCAAACCAAATGCTTAAAATACATAAAATATCATCTAAATTAATTATTTTACAAAGAAATAGTATACATTTTATGATCAACTCAAAAAATATAAATAATTTACAGAAAAAAAAATACATGAGATGGTTGTTTTATTTGTCAAAAAAATATAATCAATTAGAAGATTTATATTTAAATTTTTACATGAAAATTATTTTATTTCTCTTATAATTTTTCAAAAACATCAACTTTTGTTATTTCATCAACAAGAATATTAAAATTTTCATTATTATTTTGTCTTGACTGATGATAAATTAATATTTCATCTAAGTGGTCATTCATTTTTTTAAGTTTAGGATGTTCATAACTATTTTCACTTAATATTTTACGTAATTCTGTATTTTTAGATACAATATTTGATACATCTTGAATCATTTTATCACTTATTTTTAAATTCTTTTCTAAACATGATTTATTATTTATACATTTTAAAAATGTTCTTATTCCAAAAATCGGATAGTTCTCACTAATAAGTTGTAGATTATTTTGTATTTTATTATATTCTTCATATTTTGCATATTTTACTAAATCATTAAACTTACCTTCATGATGATCATTAAACCAATCCATTGCTTCAATCATATAAAAGGATCCCATAATTTCTCCCATTCGACCAGAAGTAAATTCATTGGACTTAAATTTTTTACCCATCAATAAAACTAAATTTGAAGTAAGAGCAAAATTATTTAAATATTTATCTTCAATAATTTTTTCATTATTAGATAAAAACATTAAATTTGTCATTATTCTATAATATAGTGACTTTCCTATAAACTCAATACTACTTCCTATCATTCCATTTAAATTTTTTTTAAATACTTCTACATCATTGTGTTGAATTGAATTTACAATATTAAATAAGTATGGATGACTTTTCATTAAACCTTGTCCAAATATAATTAAATTTTTTGTTAATGTATTTGATCCTTCAACAGTTATTCCAACAGGTATTGCTTGGTATGCGTTTCCTAAAATATTATTGGGTCCTTTACATATTCCGGCTCCCGCAACAATATCCATACCATGATTAACTACATCACGTGCTCTTTCTGTAGTTTCATATTTCATAATAGCACTAATTACAGATGGTTTTTCACCAGCATCCAATATAGCATTTGTTAAATATTGAATACATGTTATTTTAAATGTTTCAGAACCAATTGTTGCTAATTTTGCTTGTACTCCTTCCATATCTGCTAACATTGTTTTAAATTGTTTTCGATAAACACTATAAGCACCTGCATAATTTAATGATACTTTTGCGCTACCAATAGCACATGCAGGTAATGATATTGAACGACCCACAGCTAAACATTCCATTAACATTCTCCATCCATTACCAGCATTTTCCTCGCCTCCAATTATTGCATCGATTGGAATTTTTAAATTATGTGCTTCTAATGTACCATTAGGAAAAGGTACATCCATTGGATTATGTCTTGGTCCATTTATAATATTGTATTTAGAAGGTTCTAATAATGCAAGTGTTATTCCTGTATTACCTTTTTCTAAATAACCATTTGGATCACTTAATTGAAAGGCAATACCAATTAAATTACTAATAGGTGCTAATGTTATATAACGTTTTGATATGTTTAAATTAATATATTTTACACCATCTTCTTCTATTAAAACACCACTATCAAGCATAGAAGCAGCATCTGAACCACTACTTTGTCCAGTTAAACCAAAACAAGGTATAAATTCACCTGAAGAAAGTTTGGGTAAATATTGATCTTTTTCTTCTTGTGTACCATATTTTAATAATAATTCAGCAGGTCCTAATGAATTTGGTACCATAACTGTTACACCAACTGGACTTGACGCTGTTGATATTTTTTGTACAACTTGAGATTGTTCATGATGGTTTAATTGAAGACCGCCATATTCTTTTGGAATAATCATACCTAATAATTTATTCTTATTGATTTCATCAAAAACTGATTCTGGAATCTTTTTATTTTGATAAATAGAATAATCATCAATATTATCACATAATTTTTGAACAGAATCATGGAGAGGTTTTGATGATTCTAATAATTTTGGGTATGGATAATTATTATTTAAAAATTTTTTATTAAAAATTCCTTTAAAGAATAACTGTTCCACAGAAATTGTTCCACTATTAAGTGCAATAGACTCAGTTTGTGAAATAACTGGAACAAATTTTTTACTTAAATTTAAAAGACGTTTATACATTTTTTAAATAAAGATATTTTTTTTTATTTTTATTTTAATTTTATAATAATAAGATTTCAAAGGTGTATATATGTAAATGATTTATATAGATGTACATTAGTTCATACAATGATGTAGTCATGATTGGACAAAAAAGAAATCTCATTCTTGTCTTCTCATAAAAACTGCACCGGTAAAATGTGTTCTTCTTTATTTATTACTACTTTGTCTCTCTTCACTCTCTTCACAAGAATCAAGAGTAACAAACCAATGACAGCGACCCATAAAAGATTATCCTTTATAGTTGAAATAATTGTTTCTAACCAGGTAGTGGCCTCGTCTTTGAAAGTAGGAGATTCAGTAGGAACACCAGTAGGAACCGATCTTGAAATATCAGTGTATAATTGGTCATCTATATATTCATTTTCGCATACACATTTGTTAGTTCCATCTGGGTAAGTCCGTTGTACACATGAACAATAAAAACCAACATGTATAGTACAGAAACAACTTTCATCATTAATCTGTTTGAAATTTGAATACCTGGTATGAGACGAGGTATGAGACAATGTGGGATACAAAGTCGGAGACAATGTGGGATACAAAGTCGGAGACGAGGTATGAGACGATGTCAAACTAGGAAGACCATTAATGGTCTTAGAGACCATTAATAATATCGCAAAAAAAAGTTGTATCATCTTACCAAAAAATGTAATGATTTTTTTAATTAAGTATCGATTTTTTTATATTATTTTTGAAATATAAATAATATTTATATAAAAATAAAAAAGAACTAAATAATTGATAATTCATTATTACTAAATATTATTATTATTGTGATTTTAATATAATTTTCGTAGCAAGTTCATTTATGCTTACATATTGTACTTCTTTTGTGGGTCTTAATTTATTTAACAACATCTTAAATTTTCTATTTTTTTTATATTTATCTTCATAACTTTCTACTAATTTTTTAAATAATAATGTACTATTTATTTTATCTTTCACATAATTTATATTTAAACCAAATTCTTTATTTAAATGATTTATATAAGCACTACTAAAATGATGTTTATATCCTTGTAAAATAACTTCTGCCATTTCATTATGCCAAAATTGTTTTGATATAAATGTATCATGAATATCTTCTATTGGATAATCATTTAATGATTCGACAACTAAATACGGCAATAAAGCAAGTATTTGATTCATATATTGTGTAGGGAAATGATCAAAAATACGAAATTCAATTCCGATTCTTTCTGAGTTTAGTATTTTTTTATAACTTTGATAATTATATTTAGGTTTTGAAACAACATTACCAAGTTCATCTAAATGATATTGAATAAATTGATTTTCTTTTGGCATATAAATTTTATCATAAGGTATCAATGTTGGCGGATACATTAAACGGTCATTTAAAGCAGTTCGTATATCTGCACCAAAAAAATCTACTTTATATATATTATTATTATTTTTATAAATATTGAGAGCTTTTTCAAAAGCTTTTTTTTTTGATTTAAAAAATATTTCATAAAAACTTTTTACTTTAACATTTCTTGAATTTTTTCGTAAACTTTGACTAGTAGTAATAAAATTATATATTTTATTTGTTCCCATACGTTGAGATAATGCATTATAATTTTTAATAATAGTATCATTTTGATTCATTATTATTTTTTGATGTAAATCAACATTATAAACTTTTGGATTTTTTTCAACTTTAAAGAAAAGTTTATTTATATTATCTGAATACATTGTACCATTAATTAAAGAAACATCACTTGACCCGTAATTTGAAAATTTATTGATAAAATGACGATAACTCATTTTTGAAGGATAGTCTTTATTGTATTTAATATCAAATGAAGGACTACTAAAATGACATGATATAAGTGGTTCTAATAATTGTAATTTATTGGCTAAATTAGCATGTACATTTAAAAATTTCGTCTTTGATAAATCTTTATTATAAGGAACTGTGACCCATAAATGATAACTTCCTGTATAATCATAGAATTGTAATAAATTATTATCTGATTCATAATGACTATTAAATATATCTACTAATTCAATACCTTCTTCTCTTGTTCCTATTGCATCGTAATTAATCATTCCATAGTTTTTATAACCAAATTGTTCGAAAAAATATGTCATATATTCCATAAATGATGTTTCATATAAAATAATTTCATCTAATGTTTTTTCATAATTTACATTTTTATAGTAAATGGTTTTGAATTCTAATAAATAATCATTGGATGAATAATCAAGATGAGGAATATTATTATTATATAAAGTAAATATAGTATCAATAAATTTTTGATTTTCCGAAAACTTAAAATTATTTGTCATAAAACTCGTTATTTTATCTGCTTTTATTTTAATTAATCTGTTTAATTCATTATTATTATTATTTGAACGATTGTTTTTTTTAATTAAAAGAATAGTATGATAATTCCCCATTCTTGAAAATGTAAGATTATTTCTTTTTAATTTTGTTTCAATTCTTTTTTTATATTCTTGTAAATAAATTTCATTTTTAATATTTTTGATTAAATCATAATAAAAATATAAACATTCTTTTTTATCTTGAAATGATCTTATTAGTTCTAAATTATCTACTATATTTGTGTACACATAAGTTGATTGTTCTTCTTCTCTTAAATTAAAAAAAAGCTGAGGTTGATGATATAAAATATAATTTTCAATATAAAAATGTAAGTTTTCTTCTGTACTTTTTCCTATTTTATAACTTTTTTTTTCTTCAAATATATATTCTGTAACTTGAAATAATTTTGAATCTTCAAATGGAAAATTTTCTTTATTAAATGCTTTCTTTCTTAACATTATTTGTATATTCATTTTTTTATGATATTCATCTGAAATAATATTTTTTGAAGCTTTTTTATGATATTTTTGATAATAATTAACTTTATTATATTTATTTAATCCATCTATTAAAAGAGAATCAATATAATAATTAATATATCCATTTCCTAATAATTTTTTATTTTGAAACTTCAATTTCATTTCATGTTCTATTCCTAATCCCCAGGTCGTCATAATAAATAATAAGATTTAAATTCTTAAACATTTTATTAATTCATTTACTGTTTCAAGTCCTCCTTCGTTCCACCCTTGATTTGTACTATAGTTTTCACCTACAATAAATAATTCTTCTTGTGGATTCAATTGTAATATTTTCTTGGATAAAACTTGACTATTCTTATTTTTTTTCCAATATCCTACACCACAATTCCAATAACATATAGTATTGTAAATGGGTTTTTGAATAGGCATTTGAAATACTTTTTTTAATTCTTTTACTAATTCTACTTTGAGTTCATCTGGTTTATTTACATATTTTTTCCACATTTTAGCATAAGTAGAATCACTATAACTACTCATAATCAATCCAGTTTCTTTATTAATTGGTATGATAAAACGTAATTTATTATTAGTTGTTGTCTTATTTATATTCTTAAACCAAACATCCTTAAATATACTATAAATACGACATAAATCTTTGCAATCAATACTATTAAGTTCCTTTTTATATATTTTTAAATAATCAAGTTGAAGTAATGCTGGTTTAGGTAGTGCTAATATTATCTTTTTTGTTCTATATTGATTCCCATTAATATCTAAAACATACTCATTTTTATTTTTTTGAATATATGTTAATTCAGAATTTAAATATAACTTTGCTTTATTTTTGATTAATTCTTGTACTAATCTTTGAATAATACTTGAAAAACCATTTTTCATAACATAATAATGTATATCATCTCGAATACCTTCATTAAATATTTTTATTGCATCATACGCATTTTCATAAATTAACTCTCCATAATAACCTGATGAACTTATCATAAATTCTATTTGATTTGGAGTCAATATTGTTTGAGAATATTCTTTAAATGTATATTTTATTAAAACTTCTTGTTTTTCTTTAAGTCCTTTTTTGACTACTTTTTGTATAAAAAAATAGGCATTTTTATTTTTAAATTCTTCATTTGAACTTAGAGAAAATGAAGATGTAGGTATAAAATCAGATTTTCCACTGATTTTAATAATTTCTTTTTCAAGTTTTAATTTTTTAATAAGTTTAAAAAAAAGTGTATGTTTACTATTAAATCGTCCTGCTCCTGCTTCAAATTGATATTTTTGATGATTTATTTTTTTAGTTAATGTTAATATTCGTCCACCAAAATAATTATTTTTTTCAAAAAGTTTTATTTTAAGTTTAGGATTTTTTAAAAGTAATTGATAATATGCATATAATCCACTTATACCTCCACCAATAATAATAATATCATTCATTAATTTATACTTATAAAAAAATAAAATATAATTATAAAATAGATATGCATTATAAATATAAAATAGATAATTCACCATGTGCACCAGCTGTAGATGAAAATGGTAAATTTAAAACATGTTATTCAAAAGAATCTTTAATAAAAATATCAAATGAACTTAGTAAAAAGAATAAATTAGCATTTAAAACAAATCATAAAAGCAAAAAACAACTATGGGATTTTATTCAAAAACAATTTCAAGATACGTGTTCAAAAAAAGAACAATGTTGGGTTAAAAGAGATGAAGTAAAAAATTTAAAAAATATTGAAATAAATCGTTATACATTTAAACCCGAATATCCAACTAATTGGAAAAATAATAAACATACATGGTTAAATACATATGATATTCTTAAAGTTATGAAACAATATGAAAAAAAATATCCTGATTTTAAATTTATGGGTGTTGTACCAAGTGATTGTCCTACTAAAATTCATTGTGAATTGTCTAATATGGATATTCAAAAAATGAAAAAAAATAATATTCATCATATTGGTCTTATTTATAATTTAGATACAAGTAGTGGTCCAGGTACTCATTGGGTAGCTATGTTTATTGATAATAAAAATAATGAAATAAATTATTACGATAGTTATGGTTCAATGCCAATAAAATTAATTCAAGATTTTATTAGTAAACTAAAGATTAATTTCAAAAAAAATAATTATGAACCAACTGTTATTTATAATAATAAACGTCATCAATATGGAGGAAGTGAATGTGGTATGTATTCGATGAATTTTATATTAGAACGATTAAATGGTGTAAATATGTATCAAATATCAAAAAGGAATATTAGTGATGAAGATATGAATAAATTACGAGATTTTTTATATAGTAAAAATAAAATGATAAAATAAAATAATTACATAAAATGATTAAAAAATGTATTAAATAAAATCATTAAAAAAATTTATTTCTTTTGATTAAGATGAAATTTAATAATGCTATTTGTTGTATTATTAAAGATGAAAAATATTTAGAAGAATTTATTATTTATCATCATATAATTGGTGTTGAACATTTTTTTATTTATGACAATGAAAGTAAAATACCAATTAAAAAAAGATTGAATCATGAATTCTTTAAAAAAAACTGTTCAATTTTGGAAATAAAAGGAAAATCACAACAAATGAATGCATATAATCATTGTATTATAAATACTAAAAATAATGTTAATTGGTTAATTATCATTGACGGTGATGAATTTATATTTTTAAAAAAACATCAAAATATAAATTTATTTTTAAATAGTTATAAAGACTATCAAGCATTGGGTTTAAATTGGCTTATGTTTGGTTCAAGTTTTCATGAAGAAAAACAGAATGGTTTACAGATTGATAATTATTTATATTGTGAAGGAAAACAAGATAAACATATTAAAACAATTTGTAAACCAAGATATGTTCAAAATATGGATAACCCTCATTTTGTGAGTATAAAAGAACATCATTTATATGTTGATACAAATCAAAAAGTAATAAGTGGTCCTTTTAATGAAAACAATAATAGTAATATAGCAGTAATATATCATTATTGGGGAAAGTCAATGGAAGATATGGAAGAAAAAATAAAACGAGGACGAGCTCCTATTAATGAAAAGCGTAAAATGCCTACTAATTATCATGGCTTGTATAATAAAAAATTTAATAATGAATTAAAAAATAAATTTTCGGAAAAAATAAAAAAGAAAATGAAAGAGTTAAATATAAAAATAAATTCGTAATATCATAAAATATATTTTATATATTCTTTTTAATGAAACACTATTTATCTTTATTGTGTATTATTAAAAATGAAGATTATTTAGAAGAGTTTATATTATATCATTATTTACTTGGAGTTCAACATTTCTTTATTTATGACAATGAAAGTACTATTCCTATTATAAAAAGACTAAACCATTATTTATATCATAAAATTTGTACAATTATACCTTATCCTGGAAAAGTAAAACAAGTTGAAGCTTACAATCATTGTATTCAACATTTTAGAGACAAAACTGAATGGCTTGCTATTATTGATGGTGATGAATTTATACTACCAAAAATTCATGAAAATTTAATTGATTTCTTAAAGTGTTATGATAACTATAGAGCAATCGGTATTAATTGGATAAATTTTGGTTCAAATCATTATCAACAAAGACAAAAAGGATTACTTATGAAAAATTATACAAAATGTGAATCAATTCAAAATCCACATATAAAAACAATTTGTAAACCAGCTCATGTGCATAAAATTGTAAATCCTCATTATGTTAATCTTCATGGAGGGACATCTGGTTATGTAGATTCTAAAAGAAGAGAAATTCAAAGTAAACATTATAATGAAAAATATACAATTGATATTATTCAAATTAATCATTATTGGGGTAAATCCTATCAAGAAATGAAGGAAAAAATTGACAGAGGACGAGCAACAATGAATTCAAAACGTACTATGCCTCCAAATTATCATCATTTATATAATGACAGAGAAGATTTTTTGATACTTGAAAAATATTATGATGATTTAATGTATTTGATTGAAGCTCTTAAAGTACATCCTCATATGTATAAATTATTGAATACAGATTTAGAAAATATTTTAGGTAATAATTTAAATAAATATACGATTCATTTAATTGACAATGGATTACAAGAAAAACGACCTTATAAAATTCAACATGTAATACCTGATTTTAATATTGAATTATATCGTAATAATTATTCGGATTTAAAAGAAATGAATGATATTGAACTTGTGAAACATTATTATGAATATGGAATAAAAGAAGAACGTATTTATAATAAAAAAATAGTTTAATTATCTTTATAATTATTTTTATAATATATAAGATGAATTATACATTTTTATTTGATTTAGATGGAACTCTTGTGTACACTGATATAATATATGTACAAGTATGGAATAAAATACTTAAAAAATATAATATTTTTGTTGATGAATCATTTTTTAAAACGAATATTCAGGGTCAAACTGATTTATATGTTATTCAGAAACTATTACATCATCAAAATATAAATATTCAAGAAATTTCAGATTTAAAAGACTCATATTTTGAAGAATTTATAGAAAATATCAAAATTGTAGAAGGTGCATTAGAATTCATAAAAAAAATGTTTGATAATAATTATAAAATAGGTATTGTGACGAATTGTAATCGAAAAAGTGCTCAACTTATTTTAGATTATTGTGGTTTTCAAAATTATATTCATCATTTAGTCATTGGTAACGAATGCATAAAACCAAAACCTTATCCAGATCCTTATATAGAAGCCATGCATTATTTCAATGTAAATAACAACGAAACCATTATTTTTGAAGATTCAAAAAGTGGTTTATTAAGTGCAAAAAGTGCTCAACCTTTATTACTTATTGGTTTAACTACTATTTATAATCATCATCAATTAAAAGATCTTCATGTTGATTATGTTTTAGAAGATTATAAAAATATTGAAATAGATACTCTATTACAAATACAAAATAAAGATCCATTTAAACATTTGAAAAAATATATTCAAAATAACTTTAAAGAAAAAATAAAGCATATTGAAATATTTGATACTAAACTTAAGGGCGGGTATATTAGTGACGTATTAGCACTTCAAATTATTTTTGAAGAAAAAACATTAAACTGTGTTATGAAAATTGAAAATAAAATAGTTAATAATTTATCTATTATGGCTAATAAACTTGGATTATATGAACGTGAATATTATTTTTATGATTCAATTAGTCAATATGTACCTACTCAAATACCACAATTTTATGGTTTAATTAAAGATGAAAATTTTAATAATGTTGGTATTTTATTAGAAAATTTAAATCAAGAAAATTTCTCACTTAATTTAGATTTAAATAATGAAGATATTAATATTTCTCTAAAAATTATTGAAGATATATCACAACTTCATTTAAAATTCTGGAATAAAAACGTAGATGAATTATTTCCTGGATTAAAAAAAAATAATGATTCTTTATTTAATCCTGTATGGAATGAGTTTGTAAAAGAAAAATGGCCATTGTTTTTAAAAAAATGGTCATTTTTACTCAATGAAAAACAAATTGAAATAGGTACTAATATAGTAGAACATTTTCAAGATATACAAGAACAATTAAGTAATGATAATTTGACTCTTATACATGGGGATGTAAAATCCCCTAATTTATTTTATAAACATATCAAAGAAAATAAATATGAACCCTATTTTATTGATTGGCAATATATATGTATTGGCAAAGGGGTTCAAGACTTACTTTTTTTCATGATTGAAAGTTTCGAGGTGTCTAAATTAAAAATACTCAAAGATTTATTTTTACATTATTATTATGTAAAGATTACACAGAATAATATTAATTATGATTATAATGATTATTTAAAAGATATTAAAAATAGTGTAAGTTATTATCCGTTTTTTGTNGCTTTATGGTTTGGTACTACACCAGAAGAAGACTTAATCGATAAGAATTTTCCTTTTTTCTTTATTCAAAAGGTATTTACTTGTTTAGAAATGGTTTATTGATTTTTTTGAAGTAATTGTTGATTAAGTTCCTTTAATTCATCATTTTCTTTTTTTAGTTCTTGAATTGCTTTTATAATTGGACCAATAAGTTCTTCATATCTTAATCCATATGTATCAGATTCTTCATCTTTTTCATAAATTATATCTTTTTTGTTTATTTCAAGTAGTGTTTTTTCAACATCT
>JGI10211J14876_10000521_pt1 | contig 16551 bp, 18 predicted proteins | sample Etolagsediment_FD_14876 | JGI IMG/M metagenome (IMG submission 14876)
GTTTGATGAAGACTGGGATCTCGGGTTAATTAATGGACGTGAGAAGATGTACTTTGGGTTTGCAAATCAAATATATTCACCGTTACTAAAAATGATTCTTGACAACGAGTTCAACAACAATGTTATAATTGAAAGTCAAAATAATCAAAAAGGTTTAGTTTTCAAAAAATTAAACGATGAAAAGATATATGAAGAATGTGATATTGATAAAATTATCGATGATGCGATGTGCAAATTAAATAAATCATTACACAATATGCTTGATAATATATTGATTGATTTTAGTAAACAAGGTGATCAATTATTTAATTCAAGGATTAACGAACAAAAGAATTTTATTAATCAAAAACTATCAGAATATCAAAATAACAAAGAAACACAAAATAAAATTAGAAATCTGATAGTTGATATTTTTGTCAATAAAAAGGAAATTGCTATTAGCAACCAAAAAAATTTGTTAAAGGATATAGAAATATCCAATGAATATTAATTTATTAATAAAAACAATAAACTAAAACAATACCAAGAACTTAACGGTAAAATAATTTATTTTACCGTTAAAATATAACCTTATTACTTTAAGGGCCGCCAGCACCGAAGGTGCTTTCCATGATAATGTAGTAAAATAATTCTATTATTGAACGAATAGTATTTTTATATATAAATTTGTCACATTCAATAATTTGATAAAAACGTTCTGAAACGGGAAAACCTTATTAATTTATAATAAGATATTTTGTCTCATTTTACACCTTTGCTCATTTATAATTTTGGAAAAAAACATATTATCTTGGGATGATTTATGATTCTATGATTCAAGATATCTTTTTCTAACTTATGAATATCAATACTATCATTTTTATTGATTAAGAATACATTTGATACCGGTGATTGTATCATAAATGTAATATTGAATAAATGTTGGATATACCAATTATTTACAATAATGATACTAAATAGCAAATAATTTTTATCAAGATTCTTTATTTTTTCTATAAATTTCGTTAATTTATACACATATTTCATTGGTATAAAACCAATATTTACCATATCAAATATAAAATAAAAATTTGATTCGCGATGATATAAGTCTAACCATTCTTTTTCAAAATTTTCATAATCTTCGTCATTCAGAATAGTACTACTGAATTGTACGGTTACTTTTGGAAAATTATCTGAATTATAAACTGCAAATTTTGCCATGTACTATAATTTATAATAAATATCTTTATTTTTTATACATTATTTAATCTATATTATGCAGAAATCTTTTTTGAATAAATAATAGCAGACCTATTACCACATCCATGGTAAGAGGTATCCATGCATTTCTATTTTGATAATATGCATAAATAGCTGCTATGAAATATAATAACCCATGTATGATTCTATATTTGGCCCACCATGTATACCCACCTGCTTCAAAAGCATGTTGTCTTTTATTTGTAAAATATAAAAACAAGAATGAAAAAGATATGATAAATAAAATAAAACTATAATAATAAAGCCATGTTTTATTGATAAATAATAGAATCAATACTAAAATAATTCTTGTTGGAATACAACCAAATAAAAATAAATTTATACTATTATTTTTAGATAACATATACAATAGTTAATATATATTATCTATTAACTATTAACTATTAACTATTATAATAGTATTTATTTATCATAATTTATATTTGCGCAACAGTAAATAAATACTTGTTCCATTTGAATCGCTTAATACTTTTATATTATGTGCAGTAGCATTCAAGAAATTCATATAAACATCTGAAATAGGTAATCCATATCCAAAGCCGGATAAAGGGGACTTTACACTAAAATCATCTTGTTCTAAAATATCTTGCGTTTCCATAGGATGTGTCGTATAACTATAATACCAAATTTTTTCTAAATTTTCTTCTTCTATACCATGACCATTATCTTGAATTTTTATGAAAACCCAAGATTCATCTACGTTCTCTACTGAGATTATAATTTGCGGATTTTTTTTAAAACGCACTGCTTCAATACTATTTTTTAATAATTCAAATAAAATATAATATAAATAATGTTCTAATGTTGGCAATGTAATTGACTTAGATTGCTGAATTTTAAAAATATCGCTTAAATATAAATCAATACCATTGGAATCACATATGTGTTGAATATTATCTATAGCTTGTTGTAATATAGTTTCTAAATTCGATTCTAAATGAATAATTCCACAATGATTAGGTAAAGAGGGTTTAAAAAGGGACAAATATTGTTCTAAGATAATACGAATTTCCGTGCGATTTTTATGAAAACGATCCAAGAAAGATTGGATATAAGGTGCATCCATGGGGCTAATTTTATTTTCAGATTGCAGTTCATAAAGACCTTTGGACATTGTCGTTAAAGTGGCTGAATGGCGATTATATATTGTTTCTACAGAAGAACGAAATTCTTCTACTTGTGAAGATGTTTGCGGTTCATTAATGGATGTTAATTCATCAAAAGAATCAAGATACCATTCACGAATTTTATTGATAGAATGATTTTTTGATAAACCAAAGGGAAGGTCATTTAAATCTGTGACACGATTAGCAAGACGAATTGGCATTTCTTGGTATATATGATTGGTCATAATGGGAATGATGTTCTTGGGTGATGTTTTATGAAAAGCAATCATATCTTTGAAATAAATGTGCTTTCCCTTTTTTAAACTATAATCAAAGATTTTATTATAAAATTTTGAAAAATGGCTCATGTTTAATTTTTATTCTTGCACTGTATAATATACACATATTAAAATTTATATTTTTTATTTTATTGGTTTTTATTTATAAATTTTACTTTATAGATTTTATAGAATTTAATTTACTGAATCCCAAATTCATGTAATGATGGTTCAAATTCTTCATATATAATATAGTTAAGCTCTTCATTGGATAATGGTTCGTATTTAGAAACAATACATTCAAAAAAAAAATATTGAAAAGCTAAGACACAACAGCCAAAAACAAAATATTGGAAAACTTTCTTACCTTTTTTTTTATTACAATGATACCATTGGGGAATTTGAGAACTGAGTTCGTCACTCGTTTCAGAACCTTTTCGGTAAAGTGGCATGTGCATCAATTCTATATCATGTTGGGTATTTTCATAATCATCATTAGAAAGTACGGAGGTAATGCCATTTTCTTTTTGTAAGCGATTATAACGTTCATATTTACAATATACTAAAAAAAAGAAAAAAGAAAAGAGTATAAAATATCCCCAATAAAGAAGAGCTTGATGAAAAAGCTGCAAGTTCAATTGATTACGTTGATTGAATCCGAATAGACTTTTTTGATATAAATATTCTTGTAATGTTTCATTGGATGGTGGTTTTAACTTCATTTCTTGTGTTATAAAATAAGATACTGCATCTTTACTTGCATGTTGTTCAAAAAATGGACTATGTAAAAACATATTTACTTTTTGACTAGGATTTTCAAGTAATTTCTTGATTTTTCGCTGGAAAATAATGGATTCAATGGGTCCAATATAGAAAAAATAAAAACATATTTCTAGTATAGCGATTCCTCCAATATGAAAAAAAATAGCATACATATACTTGTAGCATACATATATTTTTAACAATATTTGACTTAAAGAAAAACGACATTTAATCCTATTGTTCAAAGATAAATATATGTATAAACATGCATTAAGTAGATTATGACTTGAAACAAATATCATTCAGCATTCTCTGATATATTTCTAAAAAATATGAATCGTGATATAACAAATAGAATAAATAAATTATATTCACATAGTAATAGTAAAAATGAATAAAATAGTCTTTTGTACTAATAAAATTGATCAAATAGTCATTTTCAAAGAAGTTAATAATAAAATTTATAATTTTATACATTTCTTCTTTAGGTTTTAATTGATACATGGAATATAATTCATTTACTATAAGGTCAATTTCTTGGAGATCTTTCTTGATATATATTTCATAATTACTAAGTGGTTCTATTTCTATCATTAAGAATAATGATAATTCATTGACTACATAATACTGATTGTTTAATAATGTAGAATGAGGTTTTAGTAATTCGTCTGGTAAATTTTTTTTAATAATGTGACATGATTTTCTTACAAATTCTAATGGATCTTGTAAGAAAGTAATATTCATTTTTACACCTTTTAACTTTGTAATCAAGTAGTTAATTAATAATTAAGAGCTAGTTGCTTTTTTTATATCATTTTTATTTCATTTATAATATGAATCAAAAATATTTTTAATTAAGAAAATTGAAGTATACAAGATGATACAAAATCTACATAAGGTTTATGACTTGTTAGTAAGTATCCAATGTAAATAGCCAATGTATAATAATGATATATCTGATAAATATAAGGTTTTTTATATATAAAATCCAATAATTCTTGATTTTCAAAAAAATTAATGATCTCATTTATCGAATATTTTATTTTTTGATATTTCTTATGATTGTAGTCATACAAAAGTTGATTCATTTTTTGATTTATTTTTTGAAAATAAATACCTAAATAATTATCATTTATCTCGTCTTTTTTTTGATAATTTACATTGTTCGTATGTTGAATTTCCGTATTGATAAAAGAGTACATATCATTTAGTAATTCATAATGTTCCAAAATGATTTGATTTTTTTCACATTTGTTCAACATTTTTAGCTTATTTTTTTCAATTACTTTTTCAAATAATATGAAGGTATGCTTCATAAATTGTTTTTCTTCTTCTAATGATGATATAAAATTCATGATAATGTAGGATAATGATCTAAAAAAATAGAAAGTGAGCTAAAGAGGGTAATCAGTGTCTAGTACCTTTTTTATATCATTTTTTTTAAATGTTAAAAGATGTGATTTCTTTAAGTCAAAATGTAATAACATATTTAAACTTAAAATAGATAATGTGTAAAATAGTATTATTTGTTAAACTTTTTTAGATTTGAATATAAAGAATAAAAATTTTTGCAAAATGCTTTGGTTTTTTAAGTTAAAATATTAAAAATATATTGAAGTATTTTAACTTAAAGAATGCGATGTGATGCAATACGATGCTGTAAAAATATCTTAGGAAAAATAGATAAAAAATTTTCTTATTTTTTATTATAAAGATTTTTGATTAACTAATATGTCTATTTTATATTTGGATATACGTAACCATGACGAAATCAAAAAAGTAAAGCTGAAGAATGATTCTGTTCTTTATATTCCAGCAAATATGATTCAATTTAATTTAGATTTAATCCAACAAGAAATGGAAAAAGTGGATCAAGTACTTATTATTTGTGAATCGGGAAATCGGAGTCAAAAAATAAAAGATAAATATTTTCGTAAAGAAAATAAAGTGAGTGTAGCACCTAAGCACATCAAAGATTTGCTTAGCGAAGAGAACAAGGAAGAACTCTTGGTAGTGACTAAATCATGGAGTATGAATGTAACAAGGAAAATTCAGATTATTAGTGGATGTTTAATAGTACTTATTTTTATCATTTCTTTTTTCCAGCGTTGGGTTCTTTGGTTATATTTAGTTCTTGGCTGCTTTATGCTATATGTTGGTTTTTCAGGTAATTGTTTTTTATCTTCTTTTTTAACGAGCGGTGATTTATAAGGAAAAATGTATATGCGTTCTTAATAGGATTAAATTATGTATTAGGTAATATATATATTTAAACATGCCCACCCTTTGTTTAGAATATCTATGGATTGGAGGAAATAATGAACTACGAAGCAAGACCAAAGTAGAAACATTCAATAATGTTTCCAAGATTACATTAAAGAATATTCCTGTTTGGAATTTTGATGGTAGTTCTACAGCTTTAGCAGATACGGAAGATTCTGAAATTTTATTATTACCTGTTGGATTATATGTAGATCCACTACGCAAAAATGGCTATTTGGTATTATGTGAAACCTATTATAGTGTTGATAAAAAACCTACTAAAACCAATCATCGTCATCAAGCATTCAAGCTATTTCAGAAAAAGTTAGACGAGAAACCCTGGTATGGAATGGAACAAGAATATTTTATTATGGATCCTAAGAACAATAAGCCTCTTGGATTTCCGGATGAAAAGAAAAATAAAGATGCCTGTCAAGGACAATATTATTGTAGCGTGGGTGCTGAGAATGCTTTTGGACGTGAAATTGTGGAAGAGCATTTACAAGCTTGTATTTCATGCGGATTGAAAATTTCAGGAGCCAATGCGGAAGTTGCACCGGGACAATGGGAATTTCAAATTGGACCCGCGGTTGGAATAGAAGCGGGTGATCATATGTGTGTTGCACGCTATTTATTGATCAAAATTGCGGAGAAACACGGGATGAGCATCAATTTTGAACCCAAGCCAGTAAAGGGGAAATGGAATGGTTCTGGTTGTCATACCAATTACAGTACAGTAGCTATGCGCCAAGGTACAAAAGATCATGATGGACTTTATTATATTAATCAAGCTATTGAAAAATTATCGAAGAAACATGATGAACATATGAAAGTCTATGGAGAAGGGAATGACCAACGTATGTCTGGAAGCTATGAAACATCTCGTTATGATGTCTTTTCTGAAGGAATTGCAGATCGCGGATGTTCCATTCGTCGTGGAAATATGACAGTAGAACAAAAGAAAGGGTATTTTGAAGATCGTCGTCCTTCTTCTAATTGTGATCCTTATTTGGTGACATCGAAAATTTTTGAAACAACAGTATTATTGGATTGATTATAACAATTTTTGCTTTGGTTTTGATTTCTGTTTATCTTAGATGATACATGTTTTTGAAATCATACACTATATTTATAGTCTATGATTTTATCTATTTACATTTTTCTGCTTTAGCAGAATTTCCTACATAATAGGGAGGGCCTCCTCCAGCAGCATATATAGGAGTTGTTGGGTCATGTAGTGGGTTATGAGTAGATTTCGAGGATTCACCTTTGGGTGAGACTCCTTCAAAATCATTTTCTGAAGAATCTGTGAAATTAATGGCGACCACCTGTTTTAATTGCGATTGATCTTCATGCCATTGTGCTGAAATTTCATGCAGAATAGAGGACAAGGCTTGGCGATTTCTAAAATGATCATCTGGATTATACCAATTTCCACCTTCATCTACCAATTTCACTAGACAGCTTTGACAAGCATCACAATCACATCCTCCTACTCTATCAAAATGTTTGACATAATAAGGTGGCTCCTCAATGCTATCATCATTTCCTTCCAAAATAAGACAAGAAATTAAGGAAACTTCAAGGAAAATCCAATGGGAATCATCGAATATCAATGATAATTGAAGTATATTATTATCTTCATCATAATCTATAATATTGCAGAAATCTGGGATATCATTATTTAAATTTTGCTGAAAATGATACAATGCATCATTACCAAAATTTAATTGATAAGTTAATCGTTGGTAGTCAAGAATTCTACTCATATTTCTCAATAGTAATATGGAAAACGCTAAAAAAGTTTGAATAATTATACATTTATTCAAAGATGAAAATTTATGTGTCATTTTTTTTAGTTGGTGTATGGGAAAACAATGAATCAATTTTCTATTTCCTGAAACATATTCATGTCTTCACTACTTGCTAATATAATTGGTGTCTTTTGATGTATATTTTCAGGAAAAGGTACATCCAGCAAATCAACTGATCCATTCGATGCTTTTCCTCCTCCAACATGAAACAAAAACGCAAAAGGATACGCCTCATAAAGTAGCCGGATCTTACCCGATGTATCTTTAGAATTGGCTGGATAAGCAAAAAAACCACCCTTAATAATGGTTCGATGCCCATCTGCCACTAGACTTCCTACCCATCGAGCACTGTATTTTTTTTCAATACATTGGTCAATGAATTGCTGGTAGCGAGCATCCAACCATTTATTTTTATTGGATTCATTGATTGAATAAATTTTGCCCTTATTGGAAATGCTCATGTTATCTTGAATACATTGAAATTCTTGTATTTCCCATTGATATTGGAAAAATTGTAATTTTTCAGAGGAAGCCACTATGTATTGGGTTGCCCCTCCATATAAACAATAGCCTGCCATAACAATATTATGACCATTGGTAATCGTTCCATCATCGTTATACTTATATATGGCAAAAATAGTACCCGTAGTAATATTTACATCAATATTGGAAGATCCGTCAAGTGGATCAAAGCAAACTAAATAAGGTGCTTCAGTATGAGGTGTATAAATAAGAGTATCTTCTTCTTCTGAACCAATAGTTCGGACTTGAGGGCAAGTTTGAAGTAAATCTTTCAAAAGATCATTGGCTAATATGTCTAATTTTTTTACATCATCACCGGATTGGTTCGATGATGATTGTTGATTGCTTAATACCAAGGAATTTTGGTTTCTAATTAAGTTAGCGATTTCGATAAATCCTTTTTCAAGAATTTGTAAGACGTCCATTTTTTCTAAATAAAATAAATGGAAACAATTTAAAAAAAATTTGAACGAATGTTTATTTAATTAAGTGCAAATTCTTCCTTATTTATTTTTTAGTTTACTTTTTGTATAAACGCACCACTTACATGTTTGTAGTGTTTCTGCACAAGGATCACATAAAGATGGAAACAAATATAAATAACCAAAGGAATTGCAGACGTGATCTGGATTTTCATACCCATTTACTTTCTTTTTTTTACAATGACGACATAAGGCACGGCATGGAGACATAATATGATAATTTTTTTCTTTTTCATGACTTGAACATACGTGTAATATTTTTGTATCTTCGATCATAATTGAATAATTCTTGTTATAGTATAATATATATTATATAATTAAGTATATTTTATGTTCTTTTATTTTATTTATTTAATAATGTAAAGGAATTATTGTTTTTGAAGTCGTTAATCAGAAAAAAAATGACACCTATTTAATGATTAGTATTGTTAGAATATCAATCAAATTTATTATTACCGATTTTTAAAACAATTCAACAACAATGAGCTTAGATATTCCAGCTATTCTATTATATAGTGCACTTGTATGTGTATTTTTTATATATGGAGGAGCAATTCTTTCCATTGGAGAGTATAACTCTCAGAAAAATAATGGTTACGAAAATAGTGAAGGAAGTTGGTTAAACAGTTCATTTGTATTTTTTACAATTATGTTTATTATTGTGAACATAATAGGAAGTATATATTTCTGTTTAACTTCTAAGCGATGCGCTTACCAACCTTAAATGTGTAAAGTATAAAGAAAAATGTACTTATTGTTTCCTGTAAAAACGATTATAAAAATTAAACTTACAAATATTTGACCATTTTCTTATTTTTTTATTCTAATATAGTAATAGATGAGTCAAAATCAAAATACATTATTTTCATTTGATAAATTTCGAAAAATACCCCAAAATAATTATGAGAATCAAGAAAGCTGTTTAAAAAATGCGAAGAAATGGGGTAAAAATTTTCAAACGAATCCTAAATTTTCCACATTTGACCAAAAATTTTATACTGCTGGAGATCAGTCTGATTTTGATAAATACGGAATTTTATCCTCTATGTTTTATATTTCCCAAGAAGAACAAGACGCCCATAAAAATAAAAAAAAAGATGGAAAAAATAATATTAATGACAAAAATAATGGTAAAAATAGTAAAAAAGTTGGTAAAAATAATAATAATAAAAATAACCACATAACAACGCCATTATCTAAGCTATATCATAAAATTGATATTACTTCAGTTATTCACAGTTTTACTTACATGTTTTATAAATTTAAAAAGGGCATCTTTGTAATTATACATGATGGAAAACTCGTTTTATTTTTACCTTTTAGTAATCATGACTACATTAATAATTGGTATGATAAAATATATTTTTCATTAGAAGAAAAGAAACTTCTAGAAACAAAAAACTATTCTTCATTAAAAAAAGAATTAAACCAGCATATCCAAGATTTTATGCACCAACATCCTGATCAATTTCCCAAAAATAAAGGAAGTCGTAAAATCGATTTCCGAAGAGAACATTGGACCGGAAACGGATGTTTATTTCGTAATTTATATCCTGTATATGAAGGTGATTTAAATATTGATGTTTTCCATTCCATGTTAGAAGCCTTATGTAAAGAACGACAAATACCAAATGTACAATTTTTTATTAATTATCGTGATTTCCCCATATTAAAAACAAATTTAACGGAACCATATCATCATTTATTTGATTCAGACAAAGTATCCATTGAAAAAAAATACAAATACAAAAATTTTTGTCCCATATTTAGTCAATCAATTACCAAAGATTATAGCGATGTATTAATTCCCACGAGCGATGAATGGGTGATGCATTCTCAAAAATATTTTTCAAGTATTGGATGTGGTGATTCATATCAAGAAAAAGAATTTCAAAATATGATAACTGAATGGTCAAAAAAAAAATCCATGGCTGTTTTTCGTGGAAGTGCGACCCAATGTGGAACAACGATAGATAATAATCAGCGATTAAAAGCAGCGCAATTAGGACATGAATATCCTAAATTGCTCGATGTTGGTATTACGGGATGGAAAGAACGGATGAAGAAAAATCAAGGGGAATCCATACAAATTATTAATAAAAAGAGTTTTTCTTTTCAGGAAGTGCAACCATTAACACGAGTGCAACAAAGTGAATATAAATATGTCTTACATATTGCTGGTTATGTAGCGGCTTTTCGCCTAGCAAGTGAATTTCGCATGCACTCAGTTATTTTATTAGTGGAAAGTGATTACTATTTATGGTTTAGTCATTTGCTTGTCCCTTACGTACATTATGTACCAGTAAAACGCGATTTATCTGATTTAATTGATATTGTTAAATGGTGTCAAAAACATGATAAAGAATGTAAGGAAATAGCAAAGCAAGGGTATCTTTTTTATGAAAAATATTTAACACGTCATGGATTATTAGATTATATGGAAGGGATGTTATATAAGATATCGCAATTCAAAGTACCAGTAAATAAACAACTTGCTTTAAAACCTATGAAAAAAAAAGTAGCAGTGATCGTTTGTTATCGTGATTCGGGTAATGGAACACGAAAACAACAGAAAGATTTATTTGTAAAGATAATGAGTAATTTATTACCTTGTTTATTTGATGTACATATTTATATTATCGAACAAAGTAAAGAAGGATTATTCAATATTGGTAAATTAAAAAATATTGGCTATGAAATCGCATGTAAAGAAGATAAGTATGATCATTTTCTATTTAGTGACGTTGATATGATTCCCAATTATGATTTACTTCCCTATTATATGAAAAAATTTACCTATCCCGTGACATTAGCAGCAACAGGAACACGATATAATACAAATAAAAAAAGCAAACCATTCATGGGTGGTGTCTTATCCATGACATCGAAAATATTTAAAAAAATAAACGGTTATCCTAATAATATGCGTGGGTGGGGAGGGGAAGATGATAGTTTACTCATTCGAATGGCAGAAACTGGTCATCATACGTTAGGGTATCCTAAAAAAGGTTCAGTGATTGATCTGGAAGAAGATAACTTAGGAAAAACAATTGGGTTGCGTGAAAAATTAAAAAAATTAGAAAATAATCAGGCAGTTGATTTATTAAAATTGGAGAAATTAATGTTGGACATTGATCACTGGAAAGAAAATGGACTTAATTCACTGGTTTATAAAATAAATGGAACGAAAAAATTAAATCAACTATCATCTCAAATAACAGTGGATTTATGTTATGAAAAAGAAGAAAAGTCTTATCCATTATTTTATCCCAAGGGTCAAGAATTTAAAAATAAAAATAATTATAAACAATTTAAGAAGCAAATATATCAAACATTACATCATTATTATGGTCAAATTCAAATTAAAAATATTTAATTTATTTCCATTTTAATTTATTTCCATTTTAATTTATTTCCATTTTAATTTTTTTATTAAATAAAATGAACAATACTGTACTATGTATCGTTCGTTTATTTTTATCGATGAAAAATTATTTTTTTAGAATTTTGAAAAAATATCTAGGCATTATTATAAAAAAAAATGGAGACAATTGTGTTAAAAGGAAATGTTGATTTAAAAAAACCACTCATTGTTCAAGCTGGGCAACAATTATATGTTGCTCCTGGAACTCAAATTACTTGCTATTCTCAAAAATTTCCTACTGCTAAGGAAACTATAGAAAATTCAGGATTAATTATCGGAGCAGCCGGTTGTATTATTAACATGGACGGTAATAATGAACAACCTATCGTCGTTAAAGGTGATGGCGATGTACCTACTCCTGGAACATGGGCTGGTATTCATGTTTGCTCATTTGATACTAATACACCTGCAAGTGTATTAGAAGGATTTACTGTTGAAGAAGTAGGAGAAGAAGTTTATAATGCTCTCAGATATGGTGATTGGGTAGAATTAGAAGGAAGATTCACAAAATTAAGCATGAAATTTGTAGAAATTAATGGAGCCGGTTTACAAGTAGACCAAGATAGAGAATTAAATGCTTTAACTTTATGTGGTGTTAATGCCCAAAATCTAAATAATTTAGTTGTAAAAAATAGTGCTGATGATGGAATTGAAGTATTTTCCGGAAGAATTTCAGGTTCTAACTGGTTAATTGAAAATGCTTTAGATGATGCATTAGATATTGACCAAGGAGGAGTAGTAAATGTTGCTAATTTATTGATCAGTCAACCTCTTGGTCAAACTGATATCGAAATGGGTAATAAGACAAACAAATTAGGTGGTTCTTTTTTGAGTGCTTTCAATGTAGTCACGAATGGAGCACCTAATGCTAATATCAAAGATAATGCTCAATTGTGTATTAATCAATTTTCTACATCTCAAATAACTCTTTAAGTATAATATTTTTTATAAAACTTACAAGATAATTACATAAATAATATATTTTATAATATATTATATATAATAAAAATTACACCAATAGGACACATAAATTGAATTTCCAAATATTGCCAAAAGATATGAAAACTTACAAAAAAAATTGACACATTTTTTTTAAAATAAAGTTTCAAAAATTTTTATTAACACAAAAAAAATACACTATTGAAGAATCTAATATAGAATTGAAGATGTTTCAAAAACAAGTGAATGAAAAAATAAGAATTGTATTTCTTTATTTTCCGGAATCATTTACAAATCTAAATGAAGCACGCTTTGAATTTTCACTAAATGATGCACGTAATTCCAATTTCCTTTCCGTTTTACTAGAAGATGAATTACATATTACATCTTCTCAAAAAGACAATGTATTTTATATAGATGATCAGAAGCATATTCACATTGTCATTCCTGAAACATTATATCACGGAATTAGTGGTAGTGCTGTCACAGAAGTTTGTAATTTATGGAGAAATAAAATTCGTTTCGCTAAAAATGCTTGTTATTATTTGACCACTGAATCACAAAACTCACTTCCGCAAATGGCGAAATTAGTTCAAGCGTTAACATTAAGCGATTCAATGGATTTTGTCGAAATCCTTAATGAAAAATATCATCCTTGTAAAGTCTAAAAGCAATTGTAGTAAAATATTTTTAGAATATATTTTTATATTTTTATTTTTCGATAAAAATATAATCTTATTCATAAATAAATGAAAAAAAATCTACTTTATAAAAAAAATACATCTACTGTTTTTTGGATCATTATCATATTTTTAATATGTTTCTGTATCCTTTACATGTTATGTTATTCTAATAATAAAAATACAACTATGTCATTGTCAAAAAATGGTATAAATCAGAGTGCACAAGATTTAATTCGATCAAAACTGAAACAACATTGTCATATTGAAATAAATGGAAATCAACCTCAGGATATTCATGTACATAATGATAAATTTTATAGTATGGTAATGAATGAAAGTGATTTAGGTTTAGCAGAAAGTTACATGTTAGGCTATTGGACAACACGTAATTTATATTTAACATTATATAATTTATTAGCAGGTCAATCGAAGCTTCAATCAATAATGAATTATAATGTGCAAGATGGACTAACGTATGTAAAAAATTATTTTATAAATCAGCAAAATATAGAAAAAGCGGAATTAAATGTTCATCAACATTATGATATTGGTAATGATTTATATGTACGTATGTTAGATAAAAATTTACAATATACATGTGCTTTTTTTCAAGACACAGATAATTTAAATATTGCTCAAGAACAAAAAATGAAACTCATTGGGCAAAAATTAAATTTAAAACGTGGACAAACAGTATTAGATATTGGTTCTGGATGGGGTGGCTTAGTAAATTATTTAGCACAAACATATCAAGTAAAAGTATTAGGAATTACATTATCCAAAGAACAAATTAAATATGCTCGTCATAGATATGGTAAAAATAAGTATGCTAGTTATGAATATATGGATTATCGTAAAATTCCAAAAAATATGAAATTTGATCGTATTGTTTCAGTTGGAATGTTGGAACATGTAGGATCAAAAAATTTTGATGAATATTTTAAGGTAGTTCATGATCATTTACATAAAAATGGTATTGCATTAATTCATACAATTGGTACATATAAAAATAAAGGCTTAAATGGTAAATTTATACAAAAATATATTTTTCCAGGGGGATATATTCCATCTTTTCAAGAATTATCAAATGTTGTTCCTTCTTATTTTCAGATTCATGATTGGCATAATTTCGGAAAATATTATGCTAAAACATTAAAAGGATGGTATAAAAATATTAATAGTAAATGGCATGAAATTCCACATTATAATCAACAATTTCGAAATATGTGGAATTTTTATTTATTAGGATGTGCTGCAGTTTTTGAATTATGTGATTTACAGTTATGGCAATTGTTACTTTCTAAAGATTGTATTGATTTACCAAAGAGAGATTGTTTAATAAAAAGAGAATGAATAACATGTTTACATTTTAGATTCTTTTTATTACATAAATAAATTTGTATTCTTATAATTTTTTTATTATACATTATATAATAAAATGTATTATTTATCTATTTTAGCAATGTTCAAAAATGAAGGTATGATTATTGAAGAATGGATACAACATTATCTTCAAGAAGGAGTAGAACATTTTTATTTGATCGATAATGGTTCAAATGATCATTATGAAACATGTATTCAAAAATATGCATCCTATTATACATTAGTGAAAGATGAGACACGATTAAAACATGGTACGCAAACGTATTTATTTAACAAAATTTATTTAGAAAAAGTAAAAAAAGAAACTAAGTGGTTAATTGTTTGTGATATTGATGAATACATATATGCTCGTTTAGGTTATCAAAAAATACCGGATGTTTTAAGAATTCTTCCGTGTCATGTAGAAAAAATATGGTTGCCTTGGAAAAGCTTTGGTTCTTCTGGGCTAGAAAAACAGCCAAAATCAGTAGTTGCTTCTTTTCTCAAACGTGGAACTACATTTGAAAATAAGAAAGGAGAAGGAAAAGTTATTATTCAGACAAAGAATTTAGGATCTATTGTATCATGTGGTCATAAAGCTGAATTAACACATAATAATGATTATTATACATGTAATGGGGATTTATTAAGTTCTTTTGATCTAAATGAGAAAAACTATGCTACTTTAAGACTTCATAATAATCATTATCGAATTATGTCTTATGAATATATTCGTGATGTAAAATCTGTCCGCGGAGGTGGTGAATTTGGAAAAAATGGTCGCTATAAAATATCCTATCTTCAAAAATTAGATCAGAACTATAATAAGAAAGAAGATAAAGAATTATTTGAAAAAAAGCAATTAAACATAGAAACTCCTAGTGAATGGTACGCTTTCAAAAAACATTTCCGAAAACATAATCAAACAATAACAAGTAAAGTATCGACATTTTTAAAAAAAAGTACATGTCATTCAAGCACTTTACATGAAACACAAAAAAAAGAAATTAAAGCGAATGTTTCTTTTTCACTACTCAAAGAAAATGATGATTATTATATTATAAATATTGTTTAATATTTGATGTAATAAATATATATTATTTAATACATAATATATATTATTTAATACATAATATATATTATTTAATACATAATATATATAATAAATATTATATATATCATGAAACGTTTAGCATTATTATTTTTTGGAATATCGTATATGGATAATTATCATCATTGGCATCCTTCCAAGCCAATTTATCAAATTGATTGGAAATGCTCATTGGATAATTATAAACAATTTTTACTTTCTTATTTTCAGAAAAAAGGATATCAAATAGATATTTATTTTGTTTCCAATAAAATCCACGAATCTGAGAAAAAAAAGTTACTTCAAGTTTATCATCCAATTTCTTGTGAATTTATTGATAATTGTTCTGAACGTTATTATTCAAGAAATCTTAAATTTGATAAAGTCATTGACCTTTGCTTAACATCCAAGAAGATATATGATTACGTATGCATTACTCGTTTTGATTTAATTTTTGAGAAATCATTAGAAAGTTGCGTATTTCATGATAAAGGGTTTCATGTAGTATCTCAATTAGAAAAACCGAATCTTATTTGTGATAATTTTTATTATTTTCCATTTTCT
>JGI10211J14876_10000523_pt1 | contig 16530 bp, 9 predicted proteins | sample Etolagsediment_FD_14876 | JGI IMG/M metagenome (IMG submission 14876)
CCAAGGTAGAAGATATATCATCAGAGAAGGCTTAAAAGATATGGACAAAGGACGGTGGGAATTGGGCTGTTTTGACATTAAAAAATGTTCTAGTTTTCCATATGGTGCAATGAATCACAATATTTTATTTAAACTTTTAGGGAAGGATATGCCTTTTGCCCTTTCTGGTCCTAGGAAATTTACAAGTAGGGCTGAATTTGAACAAGCATTATATGAAATAGATTTAAGAGAGATGGTGCGTGAAGCAACAACAAGACAGTACTGATGTTTCTTGCCCCAAATGTTCTTCTTAGCTACTTTATCTGAATAATCCAAAAAAAACAGAAACATTTATATACTAAGTAAGACTAATCTTACTTGGTGATGAAAAATGGATATTGCTATAACCAAAATGAGTTCCAAAGGCCAGGTTGTCATACCTGCTAAAATGAGAAAAGGTCTCCGTGAAGGAGATAAGATTGTTGTTATCCAAAATGATAAGCAGCTGATCTTGAAGAAAGCCACTCAGCTAGATGAAAATCTAAAAGAAGACATGGAATTTGCCAGAAGAACTGAAGAAGCCATGAAAAGGATTGAAGCAGGAGAAGGCATTAAAATGGACTTTGATGACTTTATGGATGAAATTAAAAAATGGTAGATGTTATTTTTGATTCTTTATTCAAGAAGAAATTTCAGAAAATTAAGAGTAATGCCATCAAAGAAAGGGTTATCAAACGATTATCTAAGATAAAAGAAAATCCAGAGATAGGCAAACCAATGCGTTTTGTTAGGAAAGGAACGCGGGAACTTTATATCCCCCCTTTTAGGCTTTCTTACAGAGTTGATGGGGATGTTGTTTACATTCTAGACTTATACCACAAAGACGAGCAGTAACATACAAAACCATATGGATTTTTATAAGACTACTTTCCAATCGGAAGTTGCAACAAAAATCAACTTTTTTCGGAATAAAATTGTCCAACCAAATGTCATTTTTTTATCGGAATAAAACAATGACAAGGTGTGCCATTCCCTATACTTGTGTGGCAGAAACTAGCACCAATCCGCTTGGAACTACGACTTTGAAGTTACGATAATTATTCTTTTTAGGATAATATTATCCATATTTGATATATGCTTTTGAATTTGCAACACAAAGAGCTATATTCATAGCCATTAACATGGCCATGCCAATAGCCATTATCTATCTCAACCTTACTGTCTCAAGATTTCTAGGGGCAACTGTCTCAATCCTGCCCTGCTTGTGTATAGAACTAGACAAGTCAAGAACCCTCGAGTTCTCGCCGTGATTCACAATGACTTTCTTTGGCTTGGGACTTACCTTGAACATGAAATTCATCAATTGCTTCCTGTCAGAGTGGTCTGTAATCTCTAATCTATGGACTTCCAGCTTTATCGGCGTGATTTCCTGTTTTGCGCCGATTTTAGTTATCAATTCTCTTTCACCATGCTGTATCCTATTGCCCAAAGAACCTTCTGGCAGGTAACAAGAGAAAATCAGGCTGTTTTTAGGATTGTCAGCAAGGTGCTTCAGGTACTCTACAGAAGGGCCGCCAACAAGCATACCAGAGGTTGCCAATATGACGCACGCGCCTTCTTCTTCAATTACTTTCTTCCTCTCTTTCTGAGAGCCAACATGCTTGAAAATAGGTGAAATAAAAGGATTCTGATCCTTGTGGAAAATCAATTTCCTGATTATTCTATTCAAAAATTCAGGATATGCTGTATGGATAGCAGTTACATCCCAGACCATACCATCAATATATACCGGGATTTCCTCTAATTCACCGCTTCTTATCATGCTCTCTATCATAACCATAACGTCCTGAGCCCTTCCAGAACCTAAAACTGGCATCAATATCTTGCCTTTGCGCTTTACAGTAGTCTTTATGATATCCTTAAGGAACTTATCCTGATCCTTGGCAGGAGGCAATACATTCTGCTTTCCGCCATAAGTAGCTTCCATCATCATTGTCTCTAATCTTGGAAAATCAGTTGCAGCAGGCTCCAATAAAGCAGTCTTGCCAAACTTCATGTCACCAGTATAAAGGAAATTATGCAGGCCATTGCCGATATGCAAGTGAGCCATAGAGCTGCCTAAAATGTGGCCAGCATTATATAATGTCAAGCGGACATCAGGAGTGATATCAGTAACTTCCTCAAAATTAAGGGTTACAGTGTGCTTTACCATCTCTTTTATATCATCTGTATCATAAACAGGATCCTTGTTCTCTGTCTTCATGATCTTGACATAGTCCAGCAATAACAGAGACATTACATCTCTTGTCGGAGCTGTACAATAAACAGGCCCCCTATAGCCGTACTTGAACAAGTATGGAACAAAGCCAGAGTGGTCTAAGTGAGAGTGCGTGACAATAACTGCATCTAATTCCTGAATATTGAATTCAGGAGCATCTAAATAAGGAAACGCATCTTTATCAGAAGCAACGTTGATGCCGCAATCCAATATAACTCTTGATTCTGGGGTCTGCAATAAGACACAGCTTCTGCCGACCTGCCTTGCTCCGCCTAAGAAGGTCAATCTGATCCATTCAGATTTCTTGGCCCTTATCCAGCCGTCATATATCCTGTGGCCCACTTTATCCAGGAATTTTCTCCTATATTCAGAATTCTGGTACAATACTGCCCTGATATTCTCTATTAATTGTGAGCGGATAGCAGGCGTTCTCTTTATCAGAGGTACCCATAAAGTCTTTTTTCTTATGTCTTTTAATAGAGCGCCCTGCTTTCCAATGACTAATCCCGGCTTTTCAGCCTCAATTATAACAATGCTCCTGTGCGGCTCGAAAATTATCTGAGAAACACCTGCTTCCTCTGGAAGCAGCTTCTTTATCTCTTTTTTAGCCTTCTCCATGTCCAGTGTTGCACTAGGGTCTGGCCTTAACTCTATCCTTTTCTTGAATTCATCAACGACTTTCTTAATCAAGCCTTGATTATCTAAGAAAAACTTCTGGTCCTTAGTGTACAACACTATGTTCGCGCCTTCAAAACCAGCATCACTGATCTTGTCTTTAGGCATGAACTTTAAGATTTCTTTAATTATATCTGCCATAGTAATTTAGAATCATCTAAAGATTCACCTTATGCATCTAGTCTTCCAGTAAGCTCCTTGTCCATTACTTCCTTAAAGCCCTTGTCTGTGATGGTCACAACCAATATACCATCGCCTGAGCTTGGGTCTCTCTGCAGTGCTGCATTGACTGCCTTCACTGCTAATTTTACACCCTCATCAATGGACAGTCCTTTCTTGTAAAGAGCTTCCATGACACCAAGTGCAAACATGCACCCGCTGCCGTCTGTAGTGTAAGTATCGTATTCTGTCACTGAGCCATCAATACCAAGACCGTATAAATGAGCTCCTGTCTTGTCATAGCCGCCTAGCAAAAATGCGGCAATCGCAGGAACCATGCTCATCTTCCTGATATTTGAGTAAACTAAACCAGCAAGCAAATTTGCTGCTTCCTTGACTGTAGAGTCCCTGTATGTCTGCATATCTTTCAGCTTCAGTTCTGCCTTAATCAGCTTGGACAACAACTGAACCTCAGAAACCATTCCAGCAATAGTGACAGCCATATTGTCCGCTATCTGGATTATCTTTCTTGTCTTGGTAAAAGCTATGTACCCTGCAGTCATCCTCTTGTCTGCAGCAAGTACAATACCGTCCTTGCAAACAATTCCGACAGTTGTGGTGCCTGTTTTCGGCACGTTTTTCATCTCTTCTTTGGTCATGATTAAAACCCTTTAAGAATCCTTAACAGCATAGATTAAGTGATAGTATTTAAAGGTTTCGCTTTGGTTAGCGTTTTTTGAGTTTGGATTTGAGTTCGGTGATATAGCTCGGCAAACTTGATTTGACGTGCTCTGGAACAAATTTGCATGCTAATGCATTTTCATAAGCGTCTATTGCATTTGCGAGCAATGTCTTTTGAGTGCGCCCCAGTCTGCCGCGCTCCCAAGATTTCTGATTAGTAGTTATTGCTTTGTCTCTCAAAAATCGAGCAAGAGAACAATATGCATCACATGTTTTTCTTATTTTAAGTGCGTTTGTAAGTGCATCAATAGCAATATCATATTTTTTAACTGCTTTCCTGCCTTCGCCTACACCGCGAATCATTTCTTTCACATTTTCTGCTTTTAGTACAAACTTATCATAAGAAGGATCTATCTCAATCCATTTTTGCAAGTAAGTATCAACTAATTCTGCGAATTTTAGTCTTAATTTTAAAGCATTTTTAACTTCTTTTTTAGAAGCTCTTTTCATTTCTGAAGACACAGGAGATATTTGGCTGTATACGTCGAAATTAATATTTTTTTCTTCAATAAACATATCAATAAAATTTTTATATGAGGCGCATTTAAAAACAAGCCTGTCAACTGGATTTTTAATAGTGTCTGCTTTTTCGATTGTTGTATCGCATATTTTTTTATATTCTTTAATTAAATCATCAAGCTCTTTGTTTCTTTTAATAACAGTTAGTTTCTCATTATCTTTTCTAAAAGTGCCTATCTTAAAATCCTTAAAACCAAGCAACCCTGCATAAGCCAACAGATTTGTCGGGTCTATATCCAGTACAGATAAATAATCTTTTTCAGATAAATCTGTCCACAGACGTGTATGGTTTAAACGTCCTAATTTAGCATTTGACCTTATTCTCTTATCAACATTTTCATTAGAAGCAACTTTTTGAAACAGTTCTTTGGCTTTGCTAGAATCTCCCTTGAATTTTGCTTCAAGAGCCAATACGTAATCGAAAGCTAGATTGGTTGGATCTGCTTTTTGTTTTATTTCTTGAATCAGCTTTAGTATGTCTTCTTTTGTCTTGTCTTTGACAAACTGCATAGAATAATCATGCATTTCTATGAAGCGGATTTGTTCTTCAACTGTCTTATCTTTCTTATCTTTTAATCTTTTGATTTCAGCAGAAAGAACTTCCTGAAGAGTCTTTGTCTCTTCTTTCTTGGCTTGGGCATAGACTTGGTTGTCTACTAAGGTATCTATAGCTACAGCGCCTGGAATAGACAATCCAAGCAATAATGCTATATTCCTAATATTGTTTCCCAAATCCATATTAAGGCTTATAAATACTTACTCATATATAAATCTTTCGCTTTTAGTCACTCAATAGTAGTTATTTATAAGCTGCTCCTAAAATGCTCATGAAGGATATCAGCCCCGCAAAACAACCTGCAGAGCCTATTAGCGCCCCAATAATCAGATAAGGAGTCTCTGTAAAAACAAAGGGCAACAAGTATAAAACAGCCAGAGAAGCTACTGAAGAGAACAAAATTAAGCAAATTAGGCCCAAAATGAACGCTTTTAGATATTCTAAGCTGAAAGAAAGCTTAAAAATCTTGCTAAATGCTGCAAAGAAGTTTCTTTTAACTGAAAAACGCACTAAAGAGGCAGGCAGTATATAAAGCATCAATAAAGTCACTATAGCAAAGCATCCCAAATATATAGGATTTACAGGAAAACCTATCCACATCGGCATAGTAAATATAACCAGCCAAGGCACTGAATAACAGAGCAATATAAGCAAGAAAAGCAAGCCATCAAAGAACATCGCGAGATCCCACTCAGGAAGCTCATATTTCTTGTGATACGCAGTCCTGGCACAAGCTGCCAAGTAGCCATAAACAAACAGGTTAAGCAAAGGCACTGGAAAAAGGACAGTTCCTAAAAGCAGATACAAAAGGTTAGTAAACGGCCTCTTAAAAGCAGTGTAAAAATGCATAATTCACCTCTTTCAGGCTTTATAATGCTTTTAAATATAAACATTAGTTGTCACGAAAGAGTGGTTAAAAAACGAAACATTTAAATACTAGTGAACAATAAATAGAGCTAAAGGGTGGAAAATGAGTTATACACTAGAATCATTATCAAACAGCAGGGATGTCATGGTACTTCAAAAAGTAGATAATCCTGTTTCTTTAGATCTATTAGATAAGCAAATTGATTTAGGTGTAATTCTTGACCAAGCTTCAGTAGAAATGCAGTTAGGAATGGAAGAATTTGAAAAAACCAGAAATGCACTTATTCCAGAGCTGCAAAGTTGTGAAACAGTCACTAAAGCAATGGAAGGAATTAATGAAGGACAAACAAAAAGAAAACTGGTAATGATAGTTAAAGATTCAGATATTCCCGGCTATGAAGGCCATAAAGAAGCAGATTTCAAGATTGCAGAGATGCAAAATGGAGAACTTCGTTATCTGGATACTAATACCTGCGGTTTTATTGTTGCAAAAACACCTGAAGAACTTACACTCAATGATGAATTGAAAAAAGCAGCAGATTTTCTAGAAAAAAGATATCTCAGCCAACTGCCCGAAGCAAGGTTTAAACCAGAAACCTACAGATTTGGATTCTTGGCAAAAAATATGCGCAAAAAAGGCGATAAAGACATTGCAACCATTGTCCTGAAATTATTCAAGTACAGAGCCAACAAAGAATATGGAACTGTACAAGAATATTGGCAAAATATAGTCAAGCCATTAGTATTAAGCGACAAATACAGTCTTGCTGCAAAAACAATCATAGTAGCAGAATTTGCAAGAGACATGGCAAGAGTATTAAGCAAACAATATGTGGATGAAACTGCATACAGAAAAGCAATAAATGTTCTTTCCAGAATGCAGGACATGTTTGACAGGGCCTGGAAAAACCCAGAAAAGTACAGCATAACAAAAAAAGAACAGCTGCATAAAATAAAACAATTTGGCAAAGATGTTCCGAAAAACATCAAAACAATGATAGCAAAAAACCTGTTTGAGAACATGTTCTTGAACACACAAGTAATAGGGGACCTCTACAACAGAGAAATCCAGGGAAAATTACTTAGAACAAACACCAAGGAATTCGGTCTGCACGGCAGCCTGGAAAAACAGCAGCCATATTATGCAGAAGTGACTTGCGAAGTGATTTACGAGGAAAAATAGTGAAAATGAAAGCATATTTTTCAGAAAAATATTACGTGGATGGAAGATTCCCAGTATCTCTCAGCAAATTCGGATTAACAATGCACGCTATGAGAGACACAGGCATTCCCTTTATAGAAAAAGAACCAGAAAAGATTTCAGATGAAGATATCCTGCGGGTGCACACCCCAAAATATCTAAATGCTATTAAAACAGGGATTCCAAGAACACTTGCAGAGTCTAACAGCATGAAATGGTCCCCAAGATTTGCCGAGACCGCTTATTTAATGGCAGGAGGCATGTATCAATCAGCAAAAGCTGCCTTAGAAGACAGGATTGCCACAAATACTGCAGCAGGATTTCATCATGCCTTGCCAGAGAGAGGGCTTTGTTTCTGCACATTAAACAGTTTTGCCATTGCTATCAAGAAATTACAGGCAGAAGGCAAAATAAAGAAAGCAATGGTGCTTGATTGCGACCTTCATTACGGCAATGGCGCTGCAAGAATATTCCAAGAAGATGATTCTGTATTCACATTCTCGCTATACGGCAAGGATATTGCAGCATTTCCTTATGAAGACACAAAAACTTCCAAGACAATTAAACTGCCAAGCGGAACCACCGGCAAAGAATATTTGCAGGAGTTGGAAAAAAACATACCAAAGATACTGGCTGAATTCAAACCAGAACTCATAATCTACAATGCAGGTGCAGATCCTCACGAAGATGATGATTTGTCTAATTTAAACCTATCTACAGAAGACATGGCAGAAAGAGACAGGCTTGTTTTCCAGATGGCTAAAGATAACGGCGTGCCAATAACCTATTCTTTGGGCGGCGGATACAACAAGAAAGACTTCAGCAAAGTCATTGCAATCCACAGAAATACATTTGTTAAAGCAGCTGAAGTTTTTGGATTGAAGAAAACAAGTTGATGCTAACAGAGGATTTTAAAAACAATTAGAAAATGGACAAAAACAAATATTTGGGATGCATATACGGTCTTGCTATAGGTGATGCTCTAGGATTTCCAATTGAAAACACCAACATAATGACCCTTTTGTTTAATACAGACGGCAAAGGCATCACAGATTTTGTGCGTCCATACATGGGTCCATTTAAGTTAAAAATCGGCAGTTATAGCGATGACACACAATTAAGTCTTGCAATTGCAAAAGCACTGTTAAACAGCAATTTAGAAGATTACGATATAAATGAGATTATGGACAATGTATCAGAAGAATTTATTGATTGGTATTTTAATTCAAACTATCGAAATCCAGGACATGCTTGCACTGTTAGTGCATGGAATCTGGAAATAGGAAAACATTGGAGCGAATCAGCGGCAGAATCGGTATATCTGCATCCTGATGCAAAAGGTTCTGGGGCGGCAATGAGAACTGCTCCGATTGGATTAATGTTTCATGATGATCTAGATAAATTAATTGAAGTTGCATCTACGTCAAGCAAATGCACACACCCTCATCCAACTGCAATTTCTGCAGGGATAGCCACAGCATATTTAACATCTCTCGCATTACAAGGCGTAAATCCTAATGAATGGATAGGAAAAATCCAAGAATTAGACTGTTTTAATGATGAATTCAAGACAAAGATAAAACAGCTGGAAGATCTTATTCCCCTGGAAAATAAATATCTCGCGCTTTCAAGAATCGGAGAAGGCTGGAAAGCAGAAGAAATAGTTGCAACTGCGTTATATTCTGTCCTTAAACATCCCTCAGATTACGAACAAGCTGTTCTGCAAGGCGCAAATACAAACGGAGATTCTGATTCAATTGCATGCATTGCCGGAGCAATAAGCGGAGCATACAACGGAGTTGAAAACATACCTGAAAGATGGATAAAAAATATTGAAGATTCTGAACTTCTAAGAAAAACCGCAGAATTATTGTATGAAAAAAAGGCAAGATTGAAAGAAAGTAAATCACAGGCATAAATTGAAGCAAACTGATAAGATACTTCTAGAAATAAACTTAAACGCCTGCTTTTTCTTTACCTAAAGCCCAATTAATCAGCTGACTCAAGAAAGACGGTTCTGCAGATTCTGTTGCTGGGACTGCACCCCCTATTTCCGCAGGAATCCTGTCTGCAAGACCTGCTGATGGAACGCCTCTTATTTCATTACTCCATTCTATTGAAGTCATGAGATTTCTTTCAAAATTATGTAAATTATAACGAACTGTAGCTATTGCTGCGTGAAGTTCCTCTCCTTTTAGTCCGGAATTGCCTAAAATAACCCGCACATCAAGCAAAAATTCAGGATTATTCTCCAAGGTATTTACTTTATCAATGGCTGCCTGAAAATCTTCAAGTTTTAAAGGCATTTCAACAACTTTGTCTTCCACAATAACTCTTTTTTCCATTGTTGGCTTGAATCCGCGCATCAAATCATCTAAAAATTCTTCTCTACCAGTTCCCTTTGCAAAATCCTGAACTCTCTTTGCAAACAGTTGCTCCATATCTACGAGAGAAAGTTCTCCTTTTGCACCAAACGCAATATTATCTGCATGCAAATCACTCAACCCAAACACGTATTCAAGAACTGTTAAATCAGACCTTTGAGCAGGAGGCAAGTTATTAAATTTGCCAATATCTGGCGTGATTCCTTCTTTCCAATCGGAAAGCAAATAATACTTATTATCCTCGCCCAAGAAAGCAGTTGCTTCTGGCGCAGAAATGTCTGGGAAATATTTCTTGACAATATCCCTTCCAGCAAGTTCTGATTTCAATCTATACACATCAACAGGCATATCTTTAAATTCTTTTATTGCGAAATCATCGCCTTTCAGGTTTATTTTTCTAGGTTTATGCAAAGTTTCGCCCAGCGATTCGCCAACCACCTTAGAAGGATCTGCATCATATTGTGCAACAATATTATCCAAAGAACTTATTTTGCCGCTTAATGCTTCAGGAATCGACTTAGGCGGATTTCTTAATTCATTACTAAAACTAATCAATTTTTCCAGGTTCTTATCAAAATTATCAATATTGTGCTCGATATCTGATATTATTGAAGGAATCTTATCTTCCGGCTTGCCAGCTTTTCTTAATATACTTTCAAGGTTCTGTTTAAGATTAGGATCGTTCTTGATTTGGTCAACTCTTGCAAAGGCAGTCTTAAAATCTTCTGCAGTCAATAACGCTTCTGTCTCTTTTCCTGCTTTCATTACAGTCTTTCTCAAGTGAGGATATTTATGTAATGCCATTTCTCGGCCCCTCGCGCCGGTCCAAAATCTCAATTCGTACAGAATATCTTCATAATTTTTCCTGCTCATGAAAAAGAATTCTGTATCAATCAAAAACATTTTTCCTGCTTCATCAAAAAGAATATTATCCACTTTTATATCTTGAAAACCAAACACTAAATCAAGAACCGCGATATCTGATCTTTGTTCTGGTGTTAAATGCCTGATTTTAAGTGCATCTTCTTTTGCATTTGTTAAAAATTCAGACACTGCATAATGTTTCCCATCTTTGCCAACGTATGCAAATGCTTCAGGAACACCGACATCTGCAAAATAAGAACTAACTATTCTCTTGCCTGCAATTTCATTTTGCATTCTTTCAGGATGTGATAATCCCCAAACTTCTGCTTGTTTGAATTCTTTCCTTACAAAAGGTTTTCCATTAAGCTCGATTACTTCTGCCTTATTCACGCCTTTGCTCAATGCCGTGCCTTCTATCTTAGAAATGTCTTCACCAAATTCAGCAACAATCTCATCCAGAGAATTGACTTTGCCGCTAATTTCTTCAGGAACTATTGACGGAACTTTCTTAGCAGTTGGAACTTCTGCCTTGCTGACCAAACGGCCTTTTGCTTCAGGAGTTGCCAAGGATACGCGCCTGCCTGCATCTGCTCCTGCATCTTTGATGTTCATCATCTGCCTCTTGATGCCTGTCCTGAAGTCACGCATGAAGTATTCTGCAGCAGCAGTTGTTTTAGGCATAGGCTTGAATCCTTCCGTATTAGTTATGATTATGTCTCCTTTCTTGAACCTGCCAACATCTTCAGTTGCAATAACAAATTTCAATTCGTCTGGAACATAGCCAGCATCCAGGATTGCGTCTCTTGCTTCTCCTAACTGGTCAATGGTTTTTTGGGATATAAGTGATTTTTCAGCATCAGTCAATTCATCCAATGTTTTTCCTTTGAAATCTTCAATTATGTAAGCAGGATTGCCTCCAATATCTGCTTTACTGGCTACTTTATTTACAGGAACGCCCATTTCATCTAATTTATTAAGGGATTCAATTTCATTATCAAATTGTTTTGTAAACTCTCTCCATATTGTTTTCTCATCTGCAGCTCCTGTTGGCCATTGCCTATATACTTTGACAATCACTTCTTCGCCAGTTTCTTTTGCACCAATAAATGTCCCTGCTGTTTCATCTTCAAGACTTACAATACGCTTAAGCGTTATTTTCTCGCCTTGAGAATATGGTATAGAATAATCAATAAATTCGTCCTTGAAATAAGTATCAAAATGCGGCTTGATCATATTAAGCGCTTCTTCATGCCTGCCTTCTGCAGCCAGTCTTTCAGCAGCATCTTCCATGCTTCGCCAGGTAAGATCTTCTGCTAAGTCTGGACTTACGCCCCGTTCTTTCAGATGCGCTCGCAACACATCTCTTATTTCAGCATTAGAAGCACCTCTTCCTGACATGTCTAGAACAAAGTCTCCTCCAACATCTCTTTTAATCATGACATCTTTTGGTTCTGGCAGTTTTTCCTTAGGCACGTATAGCTTTGTGACTTCTTCAGGCGGTGCTTTTGGCGTTACAGGAACTCCAGGAACCTCTGCAACAGGCTTTTTAGTGTAATGCGAATTTATCCTGCCTTCCAAGTAATCCATTGCATTCTCATATCTTTTCAGGACTGCTTCAGGATCTTTAGGCAGTCCTTTCTTAGCAACATAACTTTCAGACCAGTCCATATTCTTTACATGATTCAAGAAATCATCCTTCACCACATTCCATCTGGCAGATGCCTGCGGTCCTGAATATAATTCATAAAGTTTTGCAGAGCCGATCTCTCCTGAATTGCCTGTAAACCAGAACAAGAAGTCTTTTTCTTCATCTAATAATGGGCCGCCAATATCTCCTTTCGTTATTCCTCTGCCAAACTCTCTTGCATCCTTGCCAGTAAGCTGGTACATGAATCCTTGGTTCATGTTAGACTTATCCAGCAGCTTGAATCCTGCAATTTCATCAGCAGATAATGGAACCTTACTTTCAGAAGCAATGCGCATAAGCTCGTTAGGATCATCTCCCCGCAACAAGCCTCTCATAAAGTCAGGATTATCAAACAAGACGTCTGCAGAATCTCCCAAATAATGCTTCATCGCAAGACCATAAGTGTCCATTGCTTTTTCGTAATCATCTACAACAAATGGAGAGCCAATCTTTTGATGCGTTCCAAGTGGTTGCGGCATCTTATTATTCAATAGCTTCATCCTAAGCATTGCACCTTCTGCAGCAACCTCTTTTATCTGGCCTTCTACTTTTGCTCTCTCAACATTTATTTCAGCCAAATCTTCACGCCATTTATTGAAATCACTTATTTCTTCTGGCGGCTTATTATATAAATCATCATACTGCTTGATTGTATCCTCTAATTCTGATTGCAAGGTTTTCATCCTTGTTTCAGCAGCAGAATATTGCATGTTAAGGTCTTCGAAAGAGCCAGGCCTTGTTGTTGGAGCCTCAGCAGCAGCTATTCTTCTGGCAGCTTCGTCTCTTACATCTGTTGCAACCTTAACAACATCCGGATCATCAGCAGCCCACGCCTCTCCGTATTTAACAAGAGGCGATTCTTTACGCGTAACAACACCATCTTCAACAGCTTCTTTAACCATCTCCATGCCAGTATCTTTTCTTGTGAATTTATTTGTAACCACTTCTGTTCCAACATTTTCGCCAGTTTCTTTGAACATTGCTTTTATATCGTCATCTGCAACTTCAGTTATAGGCACTCCCCTTTCTCTGGCAACAGCATCTTTCAAAGCATCCTTAGTAGGCTGATCTAGACTATCATAAAGTTCATCATACTGTCTGAATATCTTTTTGCTGGCAGCATCCTCAGGAGTCTGTCCAGGACCTGGTATGTCGCAAGTGCATGCCTCAGAAGCCTTGCGCATTCTTTTCGCCAACTCTTCCTTTGTTTCCGGACTTAAGGCAGGAAAATTACGCTCAATCTGCTCATCAACAACTTTTCCAATATATTCTTCAGCAGAGAACTCATCTGCTTTTTCCACAACTTTTAGTGCATCTTCATCTGCAACGCGCACAACAACCTCTTCTGGAATTTCAAGATCACCGCGTATGCTTGTGTACAGCTCTGTCTGCTCTTCCATTACCTTACTTTTTTCAGGAACAAGCTGTTTCAATTTTTCATCTGCAGTCTCTATGCGGGACTCTGCCTGCCATCCCAGTTCGTCTTTGTGCTCGAGCGCATACGCTTTTCTTTCTTTCCAATAAGTAATCTCGTCATCGTACGCCTGTGCAATCTTCTGCGATTCCTCATATTTTGCTTCAGGAAGACTTCTGCCAGTTTTCTTTACATTCTCTTCACCAAAACCATCTAAACCTTTTTTCCTGAAATCCTCAAGATAAGCATTTCGCCTTGTTTGCAAAGAAGACTTTGCATCAGAAGCACCTAATCTCAATTGGTCACCAGTTTCTAAATTAACCAAAACATCAGGATCCTCAGGATCAATCTTCCAGCCAATATCACTATCCAAAGCGTTCCTCACTTCAACAGGAGTCTCAACCTTAGGAGGAGCACCAACTTCTGCTACAGCTCTCTTAGGGAGTTCAACTTCAGGAACTTTTGGCGCTTCTGGAACAGGCACTTTTTTCGCTTCATATACAGGCACAAACTTCTGATTCTTATAATCAACCAGGTATATCGCCTGAGTAGCTTCTGGAGGAAGATCTTTAGGCGTGATAAAAGTGCCGTCACCTGCTGCTTTCCATCCATATTTTACTTCATCAGGATCAATAACCATAATTACTCCTACCCGATTGTTTTTATAGACAGGATTGCCGTAATCTAAAGCATTATTAATTCCGCCTAATCTGCCTTTAATGCCTTCATATCCATGTTCTGGCTTACTCCATGCAGAATTAACATTAATCACCCCTTCATGCGTGTATTTAGTCAAATGGCCTTCTTCAGCAATAGTATTCAAAACATTCTCAACTTCATTTTTATCAATCCTCATGCCTCTAAAGTAACTTTCAGGATATTTATCTAGGATAGGATGACTCTTAACACCCCACAAATCACCTTTTTGCACAGGCTCGCCATACATCCATTTAAATTGATCATATTCCAAGTATTCGTCAATACTTACAACAGCATCATCTAATTGAGATTCTACTTTTTTAAATCCTGATTTAATATCTTGACCAACCTTAATACGCGGAGATATTTTAGGAACCGGCGGCGCAACTTCAGGGGCTTTAGGCACTGCTTCTGGAACTTTAGGAGCTTCAGGAATAGGAGGCGCGACTTCAGGAACTGCTGGTTTCTCAACAGGCAGTTCTGGCTGCTTTGCTTTCCATTCATAGTACGACGATTTTGCTTTATAATTATCTAAATCTAATTTAAGGTAATCAGGCACTTGTCCTGGGAATTCCCTGCCTTTAAGCATATCATCAATCTCTGCAGGTGTAAAGACCGGCGTTCCATCAGCATATTGTATGCTTTCTAAATGGATAACTGCTGCATCTCTGGAATAGCCTGAGTGCACCATGCTGTCAACCATATCATCACCATGCATTCTAGGAGAAACCCATCCTTCTACATCATATCCCCGCATAGTCTTCAGTGTCTTTTCTCCTTTTTCTCCTTGATATAAATCCATAACAGCGTAATGTATATATTCGTCCCGCATTTTAGCTGGCAGCTTACCTAGCGGTTCTGTATTTGCGGTCTTCAAAACACCGCCATACTTAACCTTAGCGCCCTTTAATGTAGCTGGATGCACTGGCCGCGTGATAATCATATTGTCTGGGAAATTCATTTCCATCAACTTGCGTGTTGTGTCTGTCACTGGTTTGCCCAGCCCTTTTCCTCTGAATGGCACTTCTAATTCAATCAAGCCTAATTTAATCGTATCACCTTCCTTGAAGAATGCATCTGTTCCTCTTAGTGCATCTTCGCCGTGCATAAAAGAAATTTGATATCTGCCAATCTCAGTATCGCCAACCTTAAAAACCGCTCTATATGTGGTATCATGAGGAGCGGTTGGCGGAACTAAATTAACACTAACATCACCATCAAGCGTGATTCCTGTTTGTTTCAATGCATCTTTAACTTGCTCATTATTTTTCCAATCAGCAAGGACTTTTCCTAGGTCTTCTTCAAATCCTTTAGTATACGCTGCTCTTCTGACCTCAATAGGCGGCAGTTCTTTAGGAGGCGCAACTTCAGGAAATTTAGGCACTTCTGCAGGAGGCGCTTCAGCAGCAACTCTCTTGGCAGCGTCTTTTGCATCATCAATTACTTTTTCTATCTTTGCAACACGGTCTGCAGGAAGTCCAGAGTGCTCCAGTATAGCTTCTGCTTCATAGATTTTCTGTATGTCTTCTGGCGCTAATTCAACTCCTTTTGATTCAAACCATTTTGCCACAGCATCATATTCCCAGTCAGGATTCTTGAACAATTCACTTGCAAAGTCTTCTGCAAACTGGTCAAGTTCAGCATCATCAACTGTTCTTCCAAGATTTTCATCAATCCTTGCGCGAAGCTCTGGATCTTTTAATGCAGGTTCTGCCTGTTTTTGTATTTTATTTTTCATAACTGCTCCAAATTCACAAGGAGAACCGCAAGATGCAGTCTTTGGTGGAAGAGCATCATCAAGATCATCTTTTACTTTTGGATTAGATGCAAACTCATTAATCTCAGAAGCATCATCAATTGCTTTCAATTCTGCAGCATCTGCAGCTGCTTTTGATTCTTCTGCAGCTTCTTTAGCCAAGCGCGCATCTGCATCTGGCAAGGAAACCGACGTGTCAACTTCAATTTTCGGCTGCACTTCTGCATAAGCTGCATTTCTCTCTGCATATAATATATCTTCTTCTCTAGATATTGTTCTGTATTCTCCATTCAATCTTTCTACTTCTGCTTCTTTTGCTTCAGCAAGTTTTACATCTCCTTCTGCACGCGCCTTGCCAGCTTCTTCACGAGTTTTGGCAGATCTTTGCTTTATATCATCCATGCGCGCCTGCTGGCCTTCATATAATTTAGCAGTCTCTTCATATTTGGCCTGCTCAAAAGGAATGTCTTTTTCTGCAGCAGTTTTTCTAGCATTGAAATCAAGCCCTTCCTTGAATGCCTCGTCATGAGCTTCTTGCAGAGCTTTTTTATTCTTTCTTAAGCTTATTTCTTCACGCCTGTGCTCATTGGCAATCTTTTTCCATTCGTTTGCTTCTGCTGGCTGTCCGCGCTTCATTGCTTTTCTAGCTTCTCTTTCAGCAGCTTTTCTCTTGGTGCTTTGCGCGTATATATCGTCAGTATAATCATTATACATATCATCAAATTTCTTTTCAACACCAAATGCATCTTCA
>JGI10211J14876_10000526_pt1 | contig 16440 bp, 23 predicted proteins | sample Etolagsediment_FD_14876 | JGI IMG/M metagenome (IMG submission 14876)
ATGGCGATGGCTATGGCTTTGGCTTTGGCGATGGCTTCGGCTCCGGTGATGGCTCCGGTGATGGTGATGGCGTTGGCGTTGGCTCCGGCTCCGGTGATGGCTCCGGTGATGATGCAGGCTATGGCGATGGCGTTGGCGATGACTTTGGTTTTGGCTATGGCGCAGGCTTTGGCTTTGGCGCAGGCTGTTGGGATGGCTGTGGCTATGGCTATGGTAGTGGGTTAGGAGATAGTTAATGGACTTTGAATTCACCGGCTATGGCGTTGGCGCTAGTTATAGTTCTGGCTCCGGCTTTGACGAAGGCACAGGCTTTGGCGATGGTAGTGGGTTAGGAGATGCGGATAGATTTAATCCCAGAACATGCTGTTTTGCTTATGGTTATGGAGTTATGACAACAATATATGGCGATGGCTCTGGAGAAGGAACAACAGAAGGAATGAGTTTTGAATACAGAATTTAAAAAAGGATTTAATTGGACAATTGGAGCGATCACGGGTTTAGCATTATCAGCAATAATGCTGTTTTTGGCAGGTACGATGATTGCTGGGTGTCTTAAAATATTAGTGATAATGGGAGATTTTTTGTGAAACTAATGCTGAACGAAATTAGCGGTTTATTTTTTGATCCTGACTTTTACAAAACACAAAAGAAAATCATACCAGAATTAAGGGTACTTTCAGAAAATCGATATGTTATCCAGGCAAAAAGACGATCGAAGTTTCTGGAAAAAGGCGACTTCATAGTAGTTGACGATGATAATAATAATATTTATGTGCTCGAAAAAGACTTTATAGAGGCTTATCGGACAAAGCACGATCTATTAGACAAGATTGATCCAGCAGATAATTTAGATTAGCTAACATCGCTAAATAAACATCTGTTCTTTCTGGATCAAGATCATTTCTCAGCAAAGTTACGTAAAAATCATAGTGTTTTTGCAAAAAATCGTACATATTATCACCTTAATCTTTTACTTTGTATCCATCAAACCAAGCCGTTATGTAATCACCTAGAAGCGCAATTTCATCTAATGTATAAGTCGTTTTGATGTCTTCCGGTGATTTTAGTTGTTGAGCGCCACACGATGATAAAAAGTCTAAAAGTAGTGCTTTTCTACGGGTTTCGGTGTCGTTTATGCGTTTGTTATTTCGGCTATTCAGGTAATCCATTTTTAATCCGTTCGTTTGAAGGTTTGAAGTGAAGCGTACACAACATTGTATACACAGTATTATATACACCATCATCAAAGCAAAGTCTATAAAAAATCATAGTGAGTTGATAATATAGACAATATATAATATATTTAATAAAAGATCTGTGCTTTGCACAAATAAAGATAAAAGTAAAGATAAACAAGAAATGATTTATTGGAACGGTATTTAAACAGATGTTATATAAACAATTTTAAGCAAAATAAGGGTTTTCTATGGTTTTTAAAAAGGGTCAATCTGGTAATCCAAAGGGAAGGCAAAAAAAACCACCGGAAATTGCTTTTGCACAAAAGCTTTCACGGGAGTTTGTCCAATTGAGGTTAACACATTTTCTTAGGTTACCTCTCGATGAGTTACAGGATGTTCTGAAGGACAAAAAGCGCGAATCCGTTGACCATTTCATAGCCAGAATAATAGTTATGGGCATTCTAAAGGGTGACCACATTAGGCTTAACTTTATGTTTGATCGGTTAATTGGTAAAGTGACCGACAAGGTGGAGATCAGCAAACCGGAGCCGTTTATCATCGAAGGTGTCAACGGTGAGAGGATCGAGATGGGTGTTAAGGATTTAAAATAAGGTAAAAAAGCATGAGTTATCATATTGCAGATATGGAGCATAATAAGTTTACGCACCTTAGGGAAAACGTCACAGCCGTTAACATGGTGCCAGCGGATTCGCCAGCATCGGATGCTTTTTCGAGGTTGAGGGTGTCTAGTCCTCTAACGGTTTTTGATAATTTTGAGACTACGGTACAAAAAACTTATGCCTGGTCAGAAGCAACATCTGGCGGTGCATCTATTGCTTATGTCTCTAACACAGCAGCCACAAAGTTTGAAACATCTGCAGCGAGTGGAGATAAGGCGACAAGGTCCAGCAAAAAACTTTGCGAATATGTTCCAGGCACATCGCTATTAATTTTAAATACTGGTGTTTTGGGTGCTGGTGCTGCTAATTCACATCAACGGATTGGCCTTTTTGACGATCAAAATGGTGTGTTTTTTGATCAGGTAGATGGTGTTTTGGGTGTCACTATTCGCTCATACACTACAGGAACAGCAGTTGACACGCACATCACCCAGGCATCCTGGAACATTGACAAAATGGATGGTACTGGCGTTAGTGGTATAACGATTGATACCACTAAAACCAACATATTCATCATAGACCTTCAGTGGCTTGGTGTTGGTCGGGTAAGGTTTGGTTTCGACATCGATGGTATGATTTTTTGGTGCCATGAGGTTAACAATGCCAATACTCGAAATGTGGTTTATATGTCTACACCGAGACTACCGATCAGATACGAAGTTGAAAACACAGGTGCTTCATCTGCTCTAAATGATTTCAGACAAATTTGTTCTACAGCCATTGCCGAGGGTGTTTTTGGTAGCAATTATTTCCCAAGATCGATCAACAACGGAGTTACCCCGATAGATACATCAACAACAAAGAAACCGCTAATTTCGATGCAATTGAAATCGGCATTTGTCAACAAAGCGAACATCAGAATTACAAATGTATCCCCATCATCGACATCTAAAAGCGAAACATTGTTTGAGGTTTATCTAAATCCTACACTTACAGGAGCATCTTTCGCTGATGTTGATGGGATCGCTCAACGGGATGTAACAGCATCAGCTGTGACGGGTGGGACCAGGATCGCTTCTTTTTATGCTACAGATGCAACAAAAGCACCATTAGCGGCTTTTAAAAATCAGTTTGTACTGGGATCAGATCTAGCTGGTACATCGGATATTTTTACCGTCACGGCTCAAACANTAACTGGGACAGACACATCGTTGTGTGCTGTTGATTACGACGAACTATATTGAGAGTGGAAATGTTAGATAACCCAATTATCAAACCGATAAAATCATCTGGGCATTTTTTTGAGCTAATGGAACAATATGATTTTTATTTTAGCTTACCTGGTCAGTGGTCAAACAATTTCTATCTTGTCATACAAAAGGGTTATCGGTTTGATGGTGCGTCTATACCGAGTGCGTTGTGGGGGTTCCCGTTGATGTTGTCACCAGTTCACCCAAGGATTGTCCTTGGATCTATGATTCATGACCTATGCTATGAAACAAAAGGTCACATCAATAAATCTGAGGATGCTACCCTTTACCAAAAGTCTCAAAGCGGCACATGGTATAAGTCTTATGCACCAATATCAAAAAAGGATGCCGACCTTCTTTTTTTGAGTATCAACAAACAAATGAACATGGATATAATTAGACGTAATCTTACATATTATGCAGTTAGATTTTTTGGAAGGTATTAAATGAAAGTTGTATTAGATGTCGGTAGTAATTTTGACAACTACACAGATTGTGTAGAATCATGCAAAAAAGCAAAGCAACTTGGAGCTCAAGCAATAAAGTTCCAATGTTTTACGAGTGAAGATTTATATGGTTTCAAAGAGTTTGTAAAAAACGGAATCCCAAAACAATGGGTGCCTGGTTTGGCTGGTGTATGTCGTGACGAACAAATAGAGTTTATGTGCTCTGTTTTTAATAAAGACTTAGTATCGTTTATAGATCCTTATGTCACTACACACAAAGTAGCATCGTCTGAGTGCCGTAACAAAGATTTGCTGATGGAAATAAAGAAAACCCAAAAGCCGGTTTACTTGTCAATTGGCGGCTCAACATTTGAGAACATACAAAAGGCTCTGGCTATTCTTGGCAAAGACAAGACAACCATTCTTTATTGTGTTGTTGATTATCCATCCAGAACACATGCTTTGGTTAACATCCCAAATCTAAGAAAGCGCTACAATGTAGATGTTGGCTATTCCGACCATTCTCTCGATATTTATGAGGCTCCAATGTCAGCTAAAAGGCATGGTGCGACAGTTTTGGAAAAGCATTTCAAAATTAGAGATTTTGACAGCACAGACAACAATCATGCTCTAAATTTGATTGAAACAATGGCGATGATTGATCATTTAAATACATTATCTCAAGAGTTCAAAACGCACACAGAAATAAACAATGCTTATGCTATTACAAGGCGATGCGTAGCTACTGAGTTAATTGAGATAGGCGACGAATTGATACTGAACAAAAACTATGGGCATTACCGAGGATCACCAGATCTTAGGATGTCTGTAAGAAAAGCGACAGATCCACATGGTCACAAAGCACTAAGGGTTATCTATAAAGGCGAGGAAATCGTAAGAAAAGATTACAAACAAGAATGAAATTTAAACCACATTCCGAAAAGCAAAACAGAATTATCTTTTCTGAGAAAAAGATTACGATTGCGGCAACAGGTATCCAATTTGGAAAAACGTTGTCTGGAGTGGTGTGGCTCAAAAAGTACATGCATAGGCACACGTCAAAAGACGATAACTTTATTATCACAACACCAACGTACAAGATTCTAAAACAGGCTACCTTACCACCGTTTATGAAACTTAATGATGGCTTGGGTAGACTTAACAAGGCCGACATGTGCTTCGAAATGCACGCTGGTGGGAATGTTTGGATCAGGTCCGGCCAAAATCCTGATTCGGTGGTGGGTATCACTAATGTGAGAGCCATATTATGCGATGAGGGAGGCCTTTATTCAAGGTATTTCTGGGATAATATCCAGGCCAGGAGTTCTTTTTCATCATGTCCGGTTTGTATCGTAACATCACCGTACTCGTTAAACTGGCTTTATACCGATTTTATTCGGAAAATACAGCAAAAAGATCCATACATTATGGAGATGTGCGAATATGTCCAGGCAGCGAGTTACGAAAACCCATATTTTCCTAAAGCAGAATATGATGAAAGAAAACTGACCATGGACAGTCACCGTTTTTCGATGATTTACGGTGGTAACTTTGGCCGAATGGAAGGTTTGGTTTACAAATGTTTCGATGACGATGTCGATGTCATTGATCCAATACCGTTGCCGCCAGAGACCAAGTTTTATGGTGGGATAGATTGGGGGTACACTGATCCAATGGTCATTACTATCCGAGCAGTTCTACCATCTGGTTATCAATATCAGATTGCTGAGTATTACAAAACTCAGCAAACGATACGAGATGTGATCGAGATGGCAAAGTCTTATAATTCGATTTACAAAAAAGTCATATTTGTTTGCGATCCAAGCCGGCCAGAATATATCCAAGAGCTCAATGCCAACGGCATTATTGCTTATCCTGCTCGTAATGATATTAGGCTCGGAATCGACTACCACTATGATTTAATTGCAAATAAAAAGTACAAAGTTTTTAGAAATACTTCTCCGCACACAATAGACGAATATTCGCAGTACCATTATCCTGAGCCTAAAAATCTTAAGCCCGATCAAGGGCAAAAAGATATGTTGCCGGTAGACATTCAAAATCATTGCATGGACAGCAACAGATATATTACTATGGCTACATATAACTTTGCAGGACACAAGAAAAAGATTATAATAAAAGATCATAACGTGAAAGAGGCATTGCCTTATTTAATAGATCCAGAACAAGAAAAGCTATTTAAAAAAAGACGACTTGCATAAGGTGATAAAATGCCACGTTACTGTTATCGGTGTCCTTCTTGTAACCAAGAGTTTGAGATCATAAAACGAATTGTCGATGTCGATAACATCGAACATTGTTCTTTTTGTTCTTCAGATTGCAAACCACAAGATCGACTTATTTCCACACCAGCGTTACACAACACAGCCGTGGAATCACCAGAATATGATCCAGGCCTTGGAATGGTTATCAAATCGAGTGCTCACAGGCGACAGATCGCCAAAGAGCGAGGCCTTGAGGAAATTGGTAACGAATCACCGGATAAGATCCATAAATACTATGCGGATCAAATAAAAGAAAAACGGTTAAATCGATATAAAAAACTATGCGAGCCGATTGAATTGAGGACAAGCAGATGAAAGAGTTAATGGGTGGTTATGACCTTCTGCCGGAAAGCCAAATTGACGGTGCTAACATTGATCAATCTGATGAGGACCAACAAACGGTTAAGGCTCTTTTGTCTGACTTTTTCAAATGGAAGGCTCACCGAGAGAAGTATTCCAAGCATTGGCTCGATTACTATAAATTTATGCGTGGATCTCAGTGGGACACGCAAAGGCCGTCTTGGCGAAACTCTGAGGTAGTAAACTTGATTTGGTCAACAATTCAAGGTCAAATCCCGTTACAGACAGATGTAAGGCCAAAGTTTACATTTTTGCCACAAGATCCAGAGGACATGCTTTTTAGCCAGATTTTGGAAAAAGTGGCTGATTCTGAATGGGAAAAATACAATTGGCTAAGGGTTGTTTTCGAAGTAATATTTGATGGTTATATCTATGGCACTGGGTTTAGTTCCATGAACTATGATCCAGAGATTGATTTCGGGATTGGTGCAGCGGTTTATAAATCTGAAGATCCCTACCACTGTTATCCCGATCCTGATTGCAATGATGTTAACGACAGCCTGTCGAGAGGTTTTTGGTATGTTCGGCCAATGACTACATCCAGGCTCAAGCAAAAGTATCCAAAGTTTGCTAGTAAGCTTAAGGGTGACGTTAACGATTTTATCTCTGACGAGAAAACAAATATCAAAACAGACATGCAATCGTCTTACATGAATACCGACAGGAACATGCCAGAGGCACAATCTAGGTATCAGATGTATGGCGATTGTAAGATTGAAAAGACTTTAGTTTTTACTGGATATCTCAAGCCTAGCGATTTTGAAGAAATCGAGGAAGAGAATGAGGGTAAAAAGTCTTACACAATAAAGAAAAAATATCCTGATGGCCGTTATGTTGTTATAGCTAATGGCCTACTTCTAGAGGATGGACCTTTGCCTTACGAGGATGGTCTAATTCCTTTTTCGCGCTACTGCAATTACATACTGCCAAGAGAGTTTTTTGGTGTGAGTGAAATTGAGCAGCTTAAGCCTTCACAAGTAGTTTTTAATAAGATCCTAGCCTTTACGTTAGATTCCTTGGCGCTTATGGGTAATCCCATTTGGGTTTCTGACGATCCCAATTTAGACATCGACAATCTTACCAATAGGCCTGGCATGGTTGTGCCAAAGACACCAGGCTCCACAGTTTCCAGGGAAATGGGTGTACCATTAAATCCTGGCTTCATGCAGATCTTAGATAGATTAGTTGGTTGGTTTAATGACCAAGCCGGACAAAGCGAATTTTCTAGAGGTAACACAGAGGGTGCGGTTACAGCAGCGTCAGCAATTGAACAACTTATATCTGCTTCACGGACCAGAATAAGGCAAAAGCAGCGTAACCTAGATGAGTACCTAAAAACGGTTGGTTGGCAATATGCTAATCGAGTTTTTGAGTTTTACACCGTTCCAAAGATCTACAGGATCACTAATAGTGATGGGTCCGATCTTTACATGAAAATGCATGTTGAAAATCAAGAGGGTGAAAATGGCGAGGTAGCTAGGGTAGCTAGAATTACAGAATACCAAAATAATGGAAAGGGTGGTTTGATTCCGAGAAAAGAAGAAAGCCTTATTATCAAGGGTAATTTCGACATAAGGGTGAAAACAGGATCGGACTTACCATTCGAGGCGGCCGATAAGGAAAGAAAATCTCTGGCATTATTTGACCGAGGGATTATTGATGAAGAAGAGGTTTTGGATCAAATAAACATGCCGAACAAAGACAAGATATTACAAAGGTTGGCAGAGCGCCAACAGATGATGGCTCAACAACAACAACAGGGGTAAGTTATGGCAGAGATGATGCCACAAGGGCAACAGATGCAAGGACAAGGCCAGGAACAACAGATGCAAGGACAAGGCCAGGAGCAGGAGCCGAGCCAGGTCGGAATGATCATTGAAACAGTAGGGCAGGGACTTACGGCTTTAAACGATGGTTTGGCGCAATCTAATGCTCCTGATGAGGCAAAGCAGTTAATCGCTCAAGCGCTAGAATCTTTTCTTGGCGTTGTCGAAATAATGGGTGGTGGAGGTGCTCCTGGTGGTGGGCAACAAATGCCACAAGGTCAGCAGGAACAAAATCAGCAAGTATTATAATAAGGATATATAATATATGGAAGATTATGGACTTAATGAAAGCATGTTGCAAGAAGCGCCACAAGAAACTCAAACACAAGATGTTGTGCAAAGTGATTCTCCTGTTGAATCTAAGCCAGATGATCAATTGTTTGAGTATCAGGTTAATGGCAAAACAGTAAAAGAAGATTTAAATACTATTCTGAAACGCGCGGGCATGGGTTATAATTACGCGCAGCACATGAGTGAGTTTAAGCAAAAGCAAACTGAGCTAGAAGCAAGGATGCAACAGGCTCAGGAGCTAGAAAGTCAATGGAAGCCATATCATCAGTATGCGCAAGAGAATCCTGAGTGGGCAAGCCATTGGAAAAGCGCTTACGAAAATCGGTTTAACTCGTTTGACGGCCAACAAACGCAGCAACCATTTTCTGGGCAGCAAACGACAGAGCCAAACAACGAGTTGATGACATTAAAAAATGAGTTTTTAGAGTTAAAAAAGGCTTATGATAATGATCGTCAAACGAGGATGGTTCAAGAGCAGGATTTAGAGCTCAATAACCAAATTAACGAGGTTAAAAAGCAATATCCTGACATTGATTTTACTTACACCGATCCAAGCACTGGCAAATCTTTGGAGTATCAAGTCTTAGAACATGGTTCTACACATGGGATCAATAGTTTTAAGGCAGCGTTCCGAGATTTTTACCATGATCAGCTAGTAAGTTTAGCAGCATCTAAAGCCAAAGAGGCAGCGGCAAAAGAGTTGCAGCAGCGTCAACAAAAGGGGTTTATGTCAACTAGCGACACACCACAATTAGTGACAAAAGGTTCGAAGGGGAGTTTAAAAAACATGTCCTACGAGCAGTTAATTGCCGAAGGATGGAACAACCAAGGCTAATGAGGTGACTTATGTCTTTAACAGATCAATTAACAAGTATTACAAGAAACTATATTCAGCCAAAGATGTATGACAACATCTTTGATTCTAATCCACTACTTTCTAAATTTAAGAGCTCCGGCCGATACATTTCTCAAAATGGTGGAACAACTATCGACATACCATTAAACTATGCCCAAACTTCAAGTGCTGGTTGGTTTTCTGGTAGCGATACTTTGACAACAGCTGATAACGAAAACATTACCAGGGCATCTTTTGCTTGGAAATCTGCTTATGCCGCTATTACGGTAGCAGAGGAAGACAAGCTTAAAAACGCAGGTGATCTTGGTGTTATCAAGCTTTTGGCATCTAAGGCCATGATCGCGGAAAAAACGCTGGCTGATATTATCGGCACTGGTCTTTTTTCTGATGGCACGACAGCCAAAAGTATCGTTGGCTTGAGGGATATCGTCGCTACAGATCAAACTGTTGGTGGGATTTCTCAATCAACATCATCCTGGTGGGCATCAAATGTCGATTCAACAACTACGACTTTGAGCATTTCAGCAATGAATACTCAATTTCAAAACGCTACAATTGGCGCAGATTCTCCTGACATGTGCGTTACGACAAGAGCAGTTTATAATCTCTTTTATAACCTTTTACAGCCACAGCAACGGTTTCTAGATAAGGATATGGCAAAAGCCGGCTTTACGTCTTTGATGTTCAACAGCGCTCCTATTGTGATTGACAGCCATTGTCCTGCAAATCACATGTTCATGCTCAATATGAAATATCTTGGACTTTATTATCATCCTGATAGAAACATGAGTGCTAGTGAGTACCAAAAGCCAATCAACCAAGAGGTTTTGACTTCTCGGATTCTTTGGATGGGTGCTTTAACATCATCCAACAACAGGATGCATGCATTGTTGTCAGGTATTACAGCGTAACTTTTGGAGGTTTTTATGAGTTTTCAATCAGCTGATCCCGTATTATTTTACGGAAAATCACATGTAACCGCTTCTTTGGGATCTAACCATCCAGAGGTTGGGACATTAGTAACTTTTGAGGATGGCAATACTTATCGTTGGGTTTATAATGAGAGTGGCACACAAATAAGCCCGACCTATGCTGTACAGGTCAATAGTGCTGCAACCGGTTATTCTGTAACTGTGACAAACGCCACAAACACAGGTAAAGCTATTGGTGTTGTGAAACATGCCACACTTACGACAGCTACCTATGGTTGGGTTTTGACACAAGGTTTTGGCACCATTGAAATGGGTGCTAATAATAGTGCTGCTGTTCGAGCTAACATTTATGTTGGTGCTGATGGCACAGGTGCTGGCGCTGCAGCTAGTGAGCATCCTTACGCAACAATTGTAAGTGCTGCCGCTAGCGGAGCATCTGCTGGCGCGTACGTTTCTTGTTATTAAAATTTTGAAAAAGGTGATTAGATTATGCAAAAGATTAGAGAAGTAGTATTAGATTTACAGCCATACATTAATAGTGCTCCAATCTCTCCTGGTGCGGCACACCAACAAGCATGTACCAATGATGAGGTCACTATTAACAGATGGCGTGATCAATGGATTTCTCAAGTTAAATCTAATCACCAAACTTATGGTCCCTTCTCGGCTAAGTCGGTGGGAAATTTACATGGTTCATTTGGTGGTGCGCCATGTGTTATTGTCGGGTCGGGACCATCCCTTTCTGAAAACGCTAAGCTTTTAAAAGATAAGCCGGATGATTTAAAGGTCGTTTCCTGTCTTCATAACTTCCATTATTTGGAGGATCTTGGTGTTGATGTTGACTTCTATGTGACCTTGGATGCCGGTGAATTGACGATTGGCGAGGTTTCGGAGGGTGGGACAAAGAGTGATGATGAGTATTGGGATCGGACAAAAACAAAAAAGCTTTTGGCCTTCATTGGTACTCATCCAGAGCTCTTAAAAAGATGGCAAGGTGAGATCTATTTTTATAATGCTCCTGTTCCCGATGATAGCTACACTAAAGCCGTTGATAAAATAGAGCCCTTTAACATTTATATCGAATCTGGCGGTAATGTTCTTGGTGCCAGCATGATGCTGGTTAAAGGTATCCTAGGTAGTCAGATCTCCATTTTTATTGGTGCTGACTTTTCCTTTTCGGACAAACCCAAGACAGCATTCCATGCGTGGGATTCGAAATATGATAAGGATCTTGGGAATTACATAAGGGTGCCTTCGATTTATGGCCATACATTAAAAACATGGCAATCTTATTATAATTTCAAGTTATGGTTTGATGTTGTAGCCCAGAGGGTGCCAGGCATTTACATTAATGCGACAGAAAATGGTTGTTTTGGTGCTTACAAAGAGGGGAACATTTGCCACGTTAGGCAGATGACTTTAAAATCAGCAATAGATCTTTTTTCTATACACAAAATTAAAGCAGGTGTTTGCAAAGATCCTACAATAGAAAAAAGAATTATTTTAATTTGAGGTAAAAAATGGCTTACACGACTAGTAATTTAGTTAAAACAGTTTTTGGCGACCAAAGGGTTTTTGCTTTAAGAGTTACAGCGGATGCAGCTACTGGTGCTGTTGCTACTGGCTTATCGCACATCAATACGGCATCTTTGTTGCCACAATCGTTATCTACTGCAGCAGTTAAGTTTTCGATCAATGAAAATTGTTCTGGTGTTGCAGCGTTGGGAACAATCGGGGTTTCAGGTGCTGCAAGCGGAGACGAATTTATTTTAACCGTTTTTGGGAAATAAAATTATGACTATNGGACCAGTTTTACCATATTCAGTAACAATGAACAGTGGTCTTACTTTGACAAGCGCTTTAGATCTTGGTGGTGGTTACAATGGATATTTATTAGGTATTCCGACGATGACATCTGCCACTGACATACGGCTTAGATGTTCGCCAACATTAGACGGCACATATCGACCACTATATCTAGAGCCTGTTGCTGGTACACAAACACCGGTTGTTTTTAACGCTAACTCTACAGTCACCAATTGTTATGTACCAATTAAGACTTCGGCAAGGTTTATCAAAGTTGAATTTACAACAGCGACAACGGCATCGTCACATGTTTTTGAATTAATTTGTAATGGGAATTAGAAATGGCAAATGTAAAAGTTTTGAATTTAAATGATTATGATTATGAAGAAATGTACAACGGCACATTGATACGAATACCAGCACGCGGTCATATTACAATGGAGTATTTTGAGGCCAATCAATTTCTTGGCAAGATGAATCCTCTAGCCTTAGACAAAGAAGGTAGAATTGATAACAGATCGTACAAGATGTTAAAAATAGACCAAAGCGACTTGAAAGATGCTTTGGATGAGTTAAATGCTCCTAAAACAGATGAAAAAGATACTGTTTACGTGTGCCATTCTTGTGGCAAAGACTTCAGAACGAAAAAAGGCTTATTAACTCATATAAAGCGATATCATCAGTCAGAAATGGCTGATAAAGATGCTCGAGATGAGTTACTTGACGATGAGGAAATCTAAAAATGAAACTAAAGGGTAGGTGGTGGGTATCTCTTTACGGTCCAGAGTTAAAAGAGAAGCGATCTGGTGACAATGTGATAACCGATGATGGTCTTTCTTTTGTGGCCAGCCATTTGGGTGCTGCTGCTGTCAGCGCTACTGCTTTTGATATGAAATATATTGCTATTGGCACAGGTTCGTCTGCTGAGGATTCTTCAGATACTGCTCTTGGTGCTGAAATAGCAAGGATAACGGCAACGGTTTCAAACGTCACAGGAGCCATTTATCGGCTTTCTGGGACATTTCCATCAGGCACCGGCACCGGAGCTATTACAGAATACGGTGTCTTTTCGACGATAACGACAGCGACCGGAACAATTTTGTCACGAGATGTCGAGGATGTTATCAATAAGGGTGCTAATGACACGTTAACGGCTATAACAGAGATCACCTTGAGTTAAAAATGGCTGACTATACCAAAACCTTTGTTAACTCAATTACCCTGTTTGGTGGTGCTACGGCCAATCGATGGGGTACAATGGTTTGGGGTGTTGACAATTGGGGTACTACCACAGATCTTGAACTATCGATTGCACATCTTATAAGCAATAGCCTTGACATCAGTTCAACGGTTGGTAAAAAAGCCGCACATCTTATAAGCAATAACCTTGATATGAGTTCAATCGTTGGTAAAAATGTTTCACGACACTACACCAATGCTATGACTGTTTCTAATTCTATGACTTCAGTTCATTTGAAAAATGGTGATTATTATTACAGGTTTCCTGGTGGAATTAATTTTTTAAATCGAGTTTCTACTTCATTTACACTACAAACTTTTACATCTAGTGCATGGAGTGAAGCTACTTTTACAACGACTACTTGGAGTTGAAAAAATGGCTTTAACTGTATCTGATCTGATGGAAAGAGCCCGTCAGCGTTATAACGCTGTTGGTGATGAATTTTTCTCGGACAAAATGTTAAGGGATGCAATTTATGATGCGCAAACAGACTTGGCAAAAGAAGGTTATGTGATCGAAAAAACTTTCGAGACAACGTCTGTAGCAGGGCAACGAGAATACACATATCCAGAAAATACTCTTTCGATCAAAGAGGTGAGGTATGATTCAGACAAGCTTCAAAAAGTCTCACTAAGAGATGATCCCAAAACATCGAACGACGATCCTACTGGCACACCAGCGGATTATGCGATCTGGGATGAGGTTATTTATCTTTACCCTACTCCTGACACAGATGATGAGACTATTCAGATAAAATGTTATGCCTATCCACAGGACATTACCTCAAACACTGATAACTTAGAGGTTCCGCAAGAATACCGTGAAGATATCGTAACCTACATTAATTATATTATGGCACAAAAGGATCAAAACTTTACCTTGTCCGATAGGCTTTTGGTGAGATGGGAACAATCGATTGCCAAGGCAAAAAGGCAGCGCCAAAGACGATTAAGAGGTGATAGCTTTGCACAGGTCAACGATGCCTATTTCACATCACAAGTTATTCCGATCACATGAGGTAGACGATGGCCAGTAATTTTGAGGTAATTTACCCAAAAAAAGACGCAATAACTTTCGATGGCGGTATGAATAACAAGTTTGACAGAAACTTGATCAATATCAATGAATCTCCATCGTGCCAGAATGTTATTTTTGGCGACCGATCAGTAGAGACAAGAGGTGGGACAAAGAAGTTAAACACGACATCGGTCGGCACATTTGTTTGTGACGGTCTTTACACCAGGCATGATAACGGTGGTACTGAGACAATGTGCGCTTGGTACAATGGTTCGTTATATACTCTTGGCGATGCTCTTGGATCAACAACATTTACTGCTGTAGCCAGCGCGGCATCTGTTTTCACGGCCGGTCAAAGAGTTTGTGCTGCAGAATATGAAAATTACATCTTTTTTGGAAACGGTGGTTCAAATCCGTACAAATACAACGGCACAACATTTACAAGGCATGGTATACCGGCACCTACATCTGCCTTAACAGCGGTAACGGGTGCTAGTTCTGGTCTTAGTGGTGTTTATAGTTACAAGTATACCTATGTTAATAGTGCTGCTGTTGAAGGTGATGTATCTCCTGCCGTTACTATTAACGTTGCCAATGCGATCGTAAAAATTGAGAACATTGAGCAGGCACCTACTAGCTTTGGGGTAAACAAAAAAAACCTTTATAGGACAGAGGCAGGAGGATCAGTTTATTATTTTCTTGATGAAATTTCTGATTTGTATGTGGAATACGAGGATGACACACCAGATGATGAGTTGTCTTCTTTAGCGGCACCAACAGATAATGGTGTTCCTCCAAACTATTCATCTCTTGTCTTTCATCAAGCCAGGCTTTTTGCGATTGATCCTACTTATAATTGGGTTGTTTATAGCGAGATTGGCAATCCATATGTATTTAAGGCGACAAGCTTTAGGCGTGTTGGAGATAATACGTTTGATGTTCCAAAGGCTCTAGCGGTATGGGATAATTCTATTTATGTGTTATGCAAAAAGTCAATCTGGCTAATTTACATGGAATCGGTTGATGATTCATCATGGGTTAATGTCCGTATTAGTAGTAGTTATGGTTCGAATAGCCCTTTTGGTTGTTTTTTGTTTAACAATAGAGTTATGTTCGCAGCGACAGAGGGTGGAAAGTTTGTTGGATTTGGTGCTTTATCTGGCGGTAATGTCGAGCCTAGTGCTACTTTGCTAACAAATAGTGCTGTAAAGTCAGATCTAAAATCTGAAATGATTGAACCCGACATGGAGAATCTAGTAGATGACTACATTGATCGAATTAGTTCAATTGTGTACAAAAACAAAGCCTACGTATCTGTAACCTATGCACCATCCACTAAAAACAACAGAATATATCATTTTGATTTTTCAATGGAAAATTTAAGAAAAGATCAAAAGTTTATGTGGTCACCATGGACAGGCCTAAATGCCGAACAGTTTACGGTCTACAATAATACCTTATATTATGGATCGTCGGATGATGATGGTCACGTTTACGAAATGCTAACAGAAGACTATAACGATGATGGTAATGCGATTGATTCTTTTTACTGGACAAAAGAGTTTGATTGTGGACTACCATATTGGCAAAAAGATTTCAGGTGGTTAAACATATTGCATGGTGCTTTGGGTGGTTATAACATGAATTTAACTACTCGTTTAAATTCCTCTGAGGGATCTGGGAACACAATACAAATACCTTTAAATGGTGAATCGACTTTGTGGGGTACAATGGTTTGGGGTGTTAATAGTTGGGATTCGGACAAATCACTAATAGAGATAAAAAAATCTATCGGTCAGTACAAGGGGAAGCGTATCCAATTTAAGTTTGACAATCAAAACACAGTTGACCAGGGTTTTAGGTTGGTCGAGATGAGAATTACTTTTAATCGTAGAGGTAAACGATAATGGCTGGAGCATTAGAAAGAAGATTTCAATTGGCACAATCGCAGTTAAAGCGGCAAGAATCAGGAAGGCGGTTAGAAGAGGAAAGGGCATTGAAACGCCATTTTGCACAAGCAGGAGCGATTGGTTCAGGTGCGATGTTAAAGGTTGGAGAGCAGCAGCGCGCCAAGTCTGCTGAGAGACTACAATCTGGAATGTTAGGCCTACAGGCAGAAAAACTAGGGCAACAATACCAAGAGGAACAGGCTGAAAAGCAGCGAGGTTTTATAACCAGTGAACGGCTCGGTAGCCAAGAGTTTGGCGCTGGTGAGGCGCAAAAGCAGCGAGGTTTTACTGCTGGTGAGGCGCAAAAGCAGCGAGGTTTTATAACTAGTGAACGGCTCGGTAGCCAAGAGTTTGGCGCTGGTGAGGCGCAAAAGCAGCGAGGTT
>JGI10211J14876_10000528_pt1 | contig 16430 bp, 16 predicted proteins | sample Etolagsediment_FD_14876 | JGI IMG/M metagenome (IMG submission 14876)
GCATTAAGCTTAACCCATTTTATATGGTATTAATTCAAACTAATAACGTGGTATGAAATAAAATCACTTACTTTCATTAATTATTAAATTAAACAAACCTTTACACCCTTTTTAGTGTCATTTAAAATAGTCCCCGCTGTAAAATATCATTTATCGACCACACCAAGTTTTTATTAAATCTTTTTTTTTGTAATAACCTTCAAATTTTATATAATCTTGAAAAGCTAATCCCCAATCTTGATATTCTAAAATATTACCATATATTGATTTCTTATTATAAAGTTCATTGTTTATTTCTGTACATAATATTGAAAAAATACGTTCAAAATTCATACGCTTTGAACGAGAATCTATAAAATCTAATAATTTAAATATATTATATTTATCTTGTACCTCCTTTATAAATGTATAATTAATAATTGTTTGACAACCAAAACACCCATACCATTTTTTCGCATCATAACTTTCTATTAATGTTTTATTTTCTAATTTTTCTATCATATTTATTTCGTTTATGTAATCATTTGCATGATGTTCAAAATGCCATAAATAATCAATATTATTTGTATCAATATTATATTTTTTTTGTATAAAAGTTGAATCATGGATAATTATTGCTTGTTCAAATAAATGTTTTTTGTATAAATAATAATATGGTAGTATTTCTCCTCTTTTAGGATATTCACTTTGAATCCATTCTATATCTTGTAATTCATTAATGTCAAAATATAAATCATTATTTTTAAACAATTCATTATCTAATTTTAAATATTCTTTACTGCTATTATCATTAATAATAACAATTTTATGATTATGAAATTGGCGAATTTTAAAAATATTGTGATTCCATAATTTATTTGTTTTTTCATCATTTACATGCGTTAATACTATAAATCCTTTATTTTCTACCTTTTTATTCTTATAAAATATATCATCTATTGTTAAATGTATGTTATTTTCATTAAAATAATGTATAGGTATTGATTTTATATATTTATATTTTTTATTATGAGTAAAAAAATTAAAATCCATTTTTTCATAAAAATTATTTAGTTCTTCTATTAATTCTTGTGTATAATCATTTGAATATAAATAAATAGAAATATTATATACAAATTTTATTATCTTACATAAATCTTTATTTATATAATCAATGAATATAAAATGATTTTTATTATTTTTTTTTATTTCTTCTAATATTGTATTATTATTTTTTATAAAAACAATTTTTATTTCATATTTAATAAATAAATGATGTATAAAATGAATATTTTTATCTATAGAAATATTATTTATAAATAATATAATCATAAATTAGATTTTTATATTTATTTTTTAAATTTAATTAATTTATGAATATTTACTTTATAAATATATGCTTAGATTGGATTTATAATTTATATAAAGATTATATTTTTGGACTAAAATCGATACTTGAAAAATATCAACAAATTAATAAAATTCAAGTTTTATACATACCACTCCAAGAAAATAGCTTAGATATTTTTTTCAAAGAATATAATATTATAAAAAATAAACAAAATTATAAAATTATATTATGTGGTGAAATTAGTAAAGTATGTAGTATATTAAAAGAAAATATTGAAAATGATCCAAATTTATATTTTTTAAATATTGAACAAATGAGTAATCCATCATATTATAAATATTTCAGAGAATTACCTAATACTTTAAAAATAATTGATTACAGTGAAGAAAATATGCCTTATTTTAAAGATATTTATAAAAATACTTTTTTACTTCCTCCTTACTTTAATTCAATACAAAATCAAAAAACAATTGATATATTAAGTTTGAAAAATAATGAATATCGAGAATCTATTTTAACAAATTTAAAATTTCGTAAAAAATATGAAACATTCTATTTTACAAATATATACGATGAAACAAGAGATATTTTATATAGTAAATCAAAAGTTTATTTAAATCTTCATTGTTCTGATAATCATAAAACCATGGAACTTATACGCATGATAAATTTACTTAGTAAAAATGTAATTATATTGACACAAAATTCAATTCATAAAGATTTAATATTTATAAAAGATAGTTTTATTATATTTGAAAAAGTTGAGGAAATACCAATATTGTTAGAAGAAATATTAAATAATTATAATTTATATTATAATAAAATATTTTCAAACAAAAATATACAAAAATATAATGATTATATTCATGAAAAATATAATACATTTTTACAAAACTAATGAATAATATTATGAATTTTTAATGCCCAGTTGTTCCATTGATAATAAAGTAATGCTTTTTGATAACCATTTATTCTTATTTCTTCATAATTTTCATTTTTTAATAATATATCATTTATTTTTTCTTTGTAATTTTCTTGATTAATATATATATAATCTATATCAGGTTTTAATGTATGATGTAAATAAGAATTTGTCATAAGTAATCCCTTACAGCCTAAAATTTGTGGTACTCTTTCACTAAAATATTCTTTTTCACAGTTTATATCATTTAGTTCATTTACAATGGGATGTATTGATAAATTAATCTTTGAATTTGAAAATATGTTTTTACAATTATTATAATTTATAAAACCTTTATAACAATCTTTATATTTTTCTTGAAATTGAATGGGACCATAAATATGGAATTTTATTTTTGAACGCATTGAATATAAATAGTCTACTAATTCAAAACGTTTTAAATTTGTTGCATCAAAAGGAAATTCTTGGTTATCTTGATATAAATTAGTTGCAACAATACTTATATCACATTTATATATTTCATTTTCTTCATAATAAGAAATATTTTTATCAAATCCTGGAGGATTATAAAATATTTTTTCATTAATATTTTCTTTTTTTATAATAGAAATTTCTTTACCAAAACATGAAAATATAAAATCCATGTATTGATACATATATTTCTTTTCTGATATCCTTTGAACCCAATTTTGAGTATTGTATTTTGAATATTCATATAAAAATGGATCCCAATTATAAAAAATATCTTTAATTAATTTATTATGATCTATCATTTTATCAAAGTCATCTTTTTTTATAGAATTATTCCACCATAAACAAATATTTATATTCATATTTTTTAAAAGCTGATGAAAATCTTCTATTAAATTTTCATTTTTATCCATTTTGTAAGATAAATATGGAAATAAATGTACTTTATATTTTAAAAATTCAAGTGCATTTGAAGCTCCTAAAAAACCATCTGATTTATGACAATAACCAATTATACAAATATTCATGATTTTGATTTATAAAAAAAAACGATTTAAAAAACGAATACTAATATATATTATGTGGATCTTATTCGATTTTATTTTTATGCATGGTTTAAGTTTTGTGATTTATAATCTATTAAATACTTTTAATATAGAAAATCGTTTTTTAGATAATATTGGTTTTAATATGACTCGATCCTTAATATGTGGTTCAATTTCATATTATTCTTATAAAAATTATAATCGTCTTTTTGATGATAAATGTTTAGAAAATGAAACATTTTCAAATGAACTTATTCATTATCATCATCAATTTTTAAACTATTTTATATATGATATATTTGTTATGATTTATCAAGTTTATAAAAATATAAATAAAAATATAAGAATCGATTTATTAATTCATCATTTATTAGCTATTTTTGTTTTACATATAATTGATGACCATAAAATGTATAATTTATCACTTATAATAGGTTTAAGTGAGGGTATGTCATTATTATCGGGATTTAAATTATTAGCAAGTAAATTGGGTCTTAAAAAATATACAAATATATTTATTTCATTTCGTTTATTTTATTTAATTTGTATTCGTTTATTATTTTTATGGCCTTCTTTAATATTATTTTACAATGATATTACTAATAATTGTGATAAATTTAAAAAAAATAAAAATATAAGCCTTCTTCTTTTATTTTTAGGAATAATTATTTTAAATGAAATGAAGTGGATAAATTCTGGTTTTAAAGAATTAAAAAGAATTTGACACGATTAATTTTTATAATTTTTATAATTATATATTATATGGAATATTTAATAATTTCAAGTATATTAGGTCTCGGTTATATATATCAAAATAAAAAAGATAAGAAAACATTTAAACAGTCTAAAAATAATAAAATACCTAATAGTCAAAAACCAAATTCTTATAATTATTATACTGACCATACTTCTTATAATATTTGGCAGAGTGAACAAAAAAAGGCAAATATATTATTAGATAAATCGAAATTTCCACAAGATACAAATATTGTAACACCTGGTCCTCCTTACCCTATTATTTATAATAAAGTAGATTATACTGATAAAAAATTGCCTATTGAATTTAATGCAAATCAAAAGTATGAAGAAATTTTAGTTGATAATATTGATAATAAAGAACCACCTATGCCAAATAAATATGTTTCAAATAGACGTATTCCAGAAAGTGGTGGATGGAAAGGGATAGGTCTTATTGGTAATCCAATTGACCCCGATACATTCACTCACAATAATATGCAACCTTTTTTTGGAAGTGGTGTTAAACAAAATTTAGATGAATTCTCCACACGTGGTATTTTTGAAAATTTTACTGGTACAAGTGATACTTATCAAAAAAAACAAGAACAAAAACCTCTTTTTCAACCTCAAAAAAATATGTCAAATATCTATGGACGTCAAAATTTAGATGGTTATATGTTAGACCGTTATAATGTTAGTAACTTAAGACAAAACGAAACACCTATCGAAAAAGTATATGTAGGTCCTGGTTTAAATCAAGGATATACAAATGCACCTTCTGGAGGTTTTCAACAAGCAGATACAAGAGATTATATACTTCCTAAAACAACTGATGAATCTCGTGTTAAAACAAACCCAAAAATATCATATTATGGACGTATTAATCCTGGTGAAAAAATTTCAAAACCTGGTAAAGTAGGTACCCTTTATAAAAATAGACCTGATACTTTTTATGTACAAAATAGTGATCGTTATTTAACTACTACTGGACAGGTAATCGCACCTGAACAAAGACCTTGTATTGTGACTAAATATACAAATCGTAAAACAACTGAACTTAAAACAAGAAAAGGAAGTGCAGCGCCAACTCATGGCTCTACCGCTCAAGTACGTTCCAAATATAAAGTTTCTAATAAAGTCACTTATAAATATGACGATCCTGTAAATAAAATATCAAATGATCAGTGGAGTATTTTAAATATATTTAATAAAAACGCACCAAATGATTATGGTAAGAAAACAATTCGTCTTCGTAATAATAAAAAACTACCTAATGATAATAAACACACTGTTATGAATTTTAAGTCTCAAAATGAATTAACTTCTTCTCGAAGTAGTCAAATAATTAAGAAACCTAAGAAATATTCAACAATTAATAATAAACGAAATGGTAATTTGGGCGGTTCTACGAAGAATATTGTATATGACCCAAATGATGTTGCTAAAACAACAATTAAAGAGCAAAATATTGATAATAATTTTAGGTCAAATGTAGGTGTTAATACAAGAGGTAATGTGGTTTATGACCCAAATAATATTGCTAAAACAACAATTAAAGAGCAAAATATTGATAATAATTTTAGATCTAATGTGGGTGTCAATACAAGAGGTAATGTGGTATATGACCCTAATGATGTTGCTAAAACAACAATTAAAGAGCAAAATATTGATAATAATTTTAGATCTAATGTGGGTGTCAATACAAGAGGTAATGTGATTTATGACCCTAATGATGTTGCTCGTACTACTATTAAAGAAACAAATATTGATAATAATTTTAGATCAAATGTAGGTGTCAATACAAGAGGTAATGTGATTTATGACCCTAATGATGTTGCTCGTACTACTATTAAAGAAACAAATATTGATAATAACTTTAGATCTAATTTAGGTGTTTCAACGAAAGGTAATGTAGTTTATGACCCCAATGATGTTGCACGAACGACTATTAAAGAACAAAATATTGATAATAATCGTGATGGTAATATTGGTACTGGTAAGAAAGGAGCTTATGCAAGAAATAAAGAAAAAGCAAAGAAAACAATTAAACAAAGTACAATGGTTAAAGACGTTTTAGGTATTGCTTCTGAGTCAAGAAATGATGCTTACTTAAGCACTGATGTTCAAGTTCCTGGAACACAACGTATGACTACAAGTGTAGAATATTTTGGTGGAGAAGATGGTCCTGACTTAGGTGGTTATGAAGTCGCAGATGTTGAAGCACCAAATACAAAGAAACAAGAAACATCCGATATAGAATATATTGGTAATGCTGGCAATGATGGTCATAATGGGGCACCCATGAGTTATGAGGATATTTATAATTCAACGATTAAAGCAGTTCGTGGTGTTCAAGATGATGGTTATACACCAGGAGCATCTGGACCTAATAAAATAATAAGTGGTCAAGATATTCATGCAACTACAAATAAGCTAAACGAAATACAAAATCAATATTTAAATGAACGTGGTGTCCAAAGTAATAAAGTATATAACTCTATTCCTCAACTTCAAAAAACAAATATCACTACGCAAAAAGATACTGTACCAAATGAACCATTGGCAGACCGAATTAATCCTGAAATCATTAATGCTTTTAAAGATAATCCATATACACAATCACTTAAGAGTTGGGCATAATTAATTAATTAATTAAATTTTATTTTATAGATTATTACTTATTAAATAATATTATTTAATAATATATGTATTCATTAGGAAATGCAGCACCAATACAAAACATAGCTTATAATGATGTACCTATTCAAAATCAATATTCAAATCCTCAAAGAACTGGTCCTGTTCATCAAATATCAAATTATCAATTTAATAATCAAATTGCTGGTCAAATTAATAACGATAATGAAAACTATGAGATTTATGCNTCTCAATCTTATCCATCTCCTTCACTTTTCATTGAACAAGATACATCCATGTCAGGATATGGTTATGCCAATAACATGAATCAATATACTGATGCTAATAATCAAAAAAAACAATTTAATAGAAAACAAATACCACAAAACGCACCACCATATTTATTAGAAAATTTTGTAAATTCTGAACAATCTATGAATCAACTTATTTCTCCTCAGGATTTTCAAGAAACAAATAGACTTGATAGAAATAAAGAACATCGTTCAAATACTCAAGGATTACAAAGACAACATGATGGAAGAATAACTCATCATGTTCCTCAAATACAAAATGGTGGTAGAAGAACTCATCATGTTCCTCAAAGACAAAATATTACATATAATAATTATCATCAACCACCTAATTATTTAAATGTAGATTCAATGCCTAATATTGCTGGATTATATAATCAACCTATTGTAGTACCTGTTCAACCTCAAATGCAACAAATACAACCTGTTGTTATTCAAGATGATGTTAATGTAAGAGAAGTTGATGATGATGAAAGAACAATAAATGACGACGATGACAACGACGATGATGATGATGATAAATCAACAAAAATAAAAGAACTTAAAAAAAAAATAAATAAAAAAAAGGATAAATATAATATTAATAAGAAAAAAAAAGATACAGATAAAATGATATATTTCACAATATTCTTATTATTAATCATTATTTGTTTGATGCTTTATATTATAATAGGTGTTGGTAAAAAAAGAGTTCGTTTTTAATTGATTATATAAAAATCAATGATAATAACTTGGTCTTTTTTTTTTTGATTTCCAATTTAAAAAATTAAATTTTTCTTTTTCTTCAATAATAGGATCATTATTATGTTCATGTTCATTATCTGGACAAAATTTATTCTGTAAATATATACCTAAACCTAAACCACTCATACCTAAAAATAAAGAAATTAACATCTTAATTTATAATTATATATTTATTTACACACTTTACACTATTTATGCATAAAAATACATTATTATTCATTTTAATAAATTTATTTTTATTTGTTTATATTAGATGATGGGTAAGAAAAATGTATTAAATAGTAAATTTAAAGAAATAAAATTAAATAATGTTCAATTAAATAATAATAAAACACCTGATTTAAATACATTAAAAAAAAAATTTGAAAGTTTATTAAAGAATTATAAAAAAATACCTGTACCTTTTAAAAATACAAACTTAGCTACAGAAGAATATACTATTTCTTTATCTAAGTCAGGACTTGAATTTTTAAGATCATTTCAACTTTATTTATCAAAAAATAATATTGAATTAAATGGAAAGAAAAAATCATATCATGAAATTCTTGTTGGTATAAAAAATAATAAAACAAATTTAATACCAAATATTTTAAATATTACATTAAATTTAGTCACAAGTATTGGTTATTTAAAAGATGGTTGTAGTTTAAGTAGTGGAATTATACGGAAAAAAGGTATTTTTTGTGGAAAAATGATTGGTAAGAAAGATTTACAAGAAATTTATAATACTTTTTTCTTTGGTGAAAATAATACTTTACAATCAGACAAAAAAATAAGTAATACTCCCCAATCTGTAGAAGAAAATACATCAGAACAAGAAGAATCAAATCAATCATCAATATCAAATAACCTTGGAAAAATACAAATAAATATAGCAAACGATTATATTAGTTATATTGAAAAACTTGATTCTATTTTTAATCAAATAAAGATAAAAATTTTACTGTTGGAAGAAATGAAAATGAAACTAACACCACCCCCTCCCAATAAATAAAAATAATTAATATGAATATAAATATATTCAAAAATAAAATTTACTTAAAAATATTTATTTTTATTAGAAAATATAATAAAACTCTTAAAAAATAACTAAATTGAATATTTTTAAATTTTTATTTAAAATTTAAAAGTGATTAAAATATATGAAGTCATTATTTATATTTCGACGAGATTATCGTCTTTATGACAACATTGCTCTTAATGAAGCATTTAAAAATAGTAGTGAATTAGTTCTTGCTTTTATTTTTACACCTGAACAAGTTAAAAAAAATGATTATTTTTCTTCAAACTGTTTTCAATTTTTAATTGAATCTTTAAAAGAATTAAATGAAGAATTAAATGGTCGTTTATTTTTGATTATGGATTCAAATATAAAAGCCTTGAAAACAATAAAAAAAGAGTATGATTTTGAAACTATTTATTTTAATAAAGATTATACCCCATATGCTATTCATCGAGACCAAGAAATAGAAGATTATTGTATAAAAGAAAATATTCAATGTAAAATCTATCAAGATTATTTATTGTCTCCAATGGGTACATATTTAAAAAAGGATGGTACTTGTTATAGTGTATATAGTCCTTTTGCTAAAAATGCTAAATTATTTAATGTTCCAAAAGTACAAACTTATAAAATTGATAAAAAAAAAGTAATTCAACTTAAAAATAAAATAGAATTTAATGATTTGTTAAAATATTACAAAGTAAATCCACAATTAATGATAAAGGGAGGTCGAAAAAAAGCACTTCAAATTGTGGATCATGTTTCTAAATTTAGTACTTATGATAAAAATAGAAATTGTTTAGATTATTCTACCACACATTTATCTGCATATATTAAATTTGGATGTGTAAGTATTCGAGAAGTCTATTATGCTTTTTTCAAAAAATATGGTCAAAACTTTGGAATAATTAATCAATTGTATTGGAGAGAATTTTATTTTTATATTATTTATTATTATCCTAACATATTAGAAGATGGAATATCAATGAAAGAAAAATATGATAAAATTAAATGGAAAAATAATAAAAAATTCATTGAAGCTTGGAAATCCGGAAAAACAGGATACCCGGTCGTTGATGCTGCAATGAATCAAATGAATACTGAAGGGTATATGCATAATCGTGGTCGTCTTATTGTAAGTGCTATTTTAATTAAAATATTACAAGTAGATTGGCGCATTGGAGAAAAATATTTTGCTCAACAATTAGTGGATTATGACCCTTCTGTAAATAACGGAAATTGGCAATGGGTAAGTTCATCTGGTGCTGATAGTCAACCTTATTTTCGTATTTTTAATCCATGGACTCAATCTAAGAAATTTGACCCAAATTGTGTGTATATTAAAAAATGGTTACCTCAATTAAAAGATATTCCTTCAAAAGAAATTCATCAATGGGATAAATATTATCAAAATTATAAAAATATTGATTATAATGGTCCAATTACTTCTTATGAAGAAGCACGAAAAGAAACGTTGGAAATGTATAAAAAAGCGTTAAATTAATTAATGATTCGTTTGTCTTGGATTATAATTTCTTATATCATATCGACATAATGGACATCGACTATTATGCATAAACCAATATTCTAATTCATTTTTCATATATAAATGATGACAATAAAGTATTTCTATTACTTCACTTTCAGGTTGAAATTGTACTAATGAAATTGGACATGTAGTATTTTGAGGTTCCTCTAATTCACTATACAAAATAATTCTTGTACCATTTTCTATTTGTTGTCTTGATGGTGCTATTAATACAGAATCAAAAAAACTATCTAATATATTGTCAATATTGGTTAATGGAACAGTTTCATTAGTTCTTCGTAATAATCCTGGATTACGAAAAATATCAAGTAATCGACTATTTATTTGATTCATTGAATTATTTGTATTATTTATACTATTTATATTATTTATATTATTTCGTGCTTGAGCTATATTTTGTGTTAATGTCGAATTAGAATTAGTAGAAAACAATGGTACTGTTGCAAAATTAACAGGAATGTTATTTTGGTTTTCAAATAGTAAACGACTTAATGTTTGTTCTTGATTATTCATTAATTGAGTAAAACCCCGTATATTGTTGTTATTTTCATCTATTTGATTTAAATAACTATTTATGATTGTTGTTCTTAAATGATTTCGTTGTGTCATTTTAATTATTAACATTACTTATATTTTAATTTTTAATATAAAATTAAAATAGTATAATAATATAAATGTTTAAAAATTTTATATTATTTCCCAATCATTATGGCCAAAAACTTAAAGGAGTAGCTAATTCGCCTTTTATTCTAAAAGATAGATTATGTAAAAAATATAAAAATAAACCTTTTTCATTTTATTCTCTCAAAAATGAAATAAATATAAATAAAAATATTTTTAATTTATATTACATGAATTCTCAATTAAATGGAAAACGCATGAATATTGGCGGGGATCATTCTATGTCTATAGCATCTTGTGCTTATACTTTAAATTATTATAAAAAATCTAAAATACTTTGGTTTGATGCTCATGCAGATATTAATAGCTATGAAAGATCATCTACTAAAAATATTCATGGTATGCCTCTTCATTTTTTAAGTCATTATAATAAAAATAATGACGATTTTCCTTTTATAAAACAAAAATTAAATTTAAATAATTTAATGTATATTGGTTTAAGGGATATTGATGATTATGAAAAAGAAATAATAGATATGCATAAAATTAAAGTAATCGATTCAAATTCATTTAACAATGATCCTGAAAAATGTTTTCATAAAATTAAGCATTTTTTAGATGATTCGTATTTTCATTTATCTTTTGATGTTGATTGTTTAGATCCACTTATTATGCCATGTACTGGTACCAAAGTTGATAATGGTTTATGTAAAGAACAAACACAATTAGTAATGAAAAAATTAATGAAACATAAAAAATTAGTGAATATGGATTTAACAGAATTAAATGTAAGTGAAGAAAATATGTCAAAAGAAGATATTGATAAAAGTTTACATAATATAATGGATATTATATTTTAATATTTTCATATTTTCATATTTTCATATTTTCATATTTTCATTTATTCGTATATAATTCAATTGAATTGTTACATAATAATTTTCATAAAAAAATATTTGATATTTCATAAGAAAATATTTGATATTTCATAGATTCATTCTTTTTACTTTATTTATTAATTATATTATTTATATTATTATTTAATAGATATGAGTTCATTATTCTTGTTATACCCAATTCATTTATTTAAAGATATAAAATCATTAAAATCTTACTCGCATGTTTATTTAATTGAAGATCCTATTTATTTTACAGATTATGAATATCATAAATTGAAAATAGCTTATCATAGAGCAACGATGAAATCTTATGAAGACTTATTGAAAAAGAATAAAATAAAAGTGTCTTATTTTTCATGTAAAAAAGTCAATGATACTTTTTATAAAAAATGTAGTACTTTTAAAAAAATAAGTTGTTATCAACCTTATGAATACAAACTCTCTAAAAAACTAAAAAAAAATATAAAAAATATTGAATTTTTAGAAAGTTTACATTTTTTAGTCAATGAAAATTTTATTCAAGAAAATAAAGATTCTTTCTGTAAAAAAGGTAAATTTAATCATTTAGCATTTTATAAACTACAGAGACAACGATTTAATATACTTATGAATAAAGATGGTACCCCAAAAGGAGGTAAATGGTCTTTTGATGAAGATAATCGTGAGAAAATACCATCTAATCAAAAAATACCTGAAATACTTGATTTAAAATATAACAAAAATAAATATATTATAGAAGCAAAAGATTATGTGCAGAAACATTTTTCTAAAAATTATGGTTCATTAGAAAACTTTATATATCCATTGAACCATGAAGATTCTAAAAAATGGCTTAAAGATTTTATCAAAACAAAGTTTAAATTATTTGGACCTTATGAAGATGCTGAAACAATGAGAAACCCTTTTTTATTTCATAGTGTATTAACACCAATGATGAATATTGGTCTATTAACAGACAGAGAAGTATTGGATGTAATATTACCTTTTGAAAATAAAATACCATTACCTTCATTTGAAGGTTTTATACGTCAAATTATTGGTTGGAGAAATTATATATTAACCATATATATTTTGGAAGGAGAAAATATCAAGAAAATGAATTTTATGAATCATAAAAACTCAATAACAAAAAAAATTATGTGGTCTGGTTCTATTGATATATTACCTTTTGATAATATTATTAAAAAAATAAATAATTATGCTTATGCACATCATATAGAACGACTTATGTATTTAGGTAATTTTTTATTTTTACTTCAAATAAAACCCAATGATGTATTTAAAGCTTTTATGGAATGGACAATAGATGCATATGATTGGGTTATGGTAGCAAATGTATATTGTATGTCTCAACATGCAGATGGTGGATTAATTATGAATAAGCCTTATTTTAGTAGTTCAAATTATATATTAAAGATGAGTGATTATAAAAAAGAGGAATGGTGTTCAACTTGGAATGATTTATATTATCATTTTATAAATACACATCAAAAATATTTAAAGAAAAATTATTCGTGGGCAAGACATGTTTCTTTTTGGAATAAAAAACCAGAAAACGAGAAAAAAGATATTATAAAAAATGCAAAAGCATTTATGAAAAAGTTATGTATTACAAAATAATTAAATTTTTATTTATTTTTTTTTTTTCTGGTTCAATTTTACAAAATTTTTCGAATTGTTCTTTTGTAAAATGATTATATTCTTGATTAAATCCATGTATACCAAAAGAGTTGAAGTCTTTATTTTGTTGACTACAAAAAGTATTACATATTTCAAGAGTTGGTAATTTATAGTCTAATATTAATAGTGCATGATTAAAAAATACATCTTCTTGTAATATAAAAGTATTTTGAAAATTATCAATATTTAGTTTATTTTTTAATCGAACTTGTAATATATCTTCATTTGATACTTTTTGAATACATTCAATCATTACACTTTTCTTTCGAAATGAAAATCCACCATTAATATTATATTTATAATGCGGGGGAGCTACTACATCTACATATTTATTGTTTACTATTCTACCATAATTATAAGAAGCTCCTAAAAAAGCATAGTCTTGAGGTATTTTATATTTGTCATTCACAATAAATGAATCTGTCTGAAATATCAATATATTTTCTTCTTTTATTGAATTCCAAAATGTTTGAGAAAGTAATAATAAGCTATAAGTCTTTTGATCCAAATTATTTATTTTTAGATTTGTAAAGGTAAAATCTCCTTCTAAATTATCTTTTAAATATTTTTCATTTAAATCACTGCCAAAAATATGTAGGTTCCATTTGTTATCAAGTTTTGTCATTACATTTTTAATAATACCCAATAAATAATCATGTTTTCTTGGTTCAATAATAACAGCACAATTATTATAATTTAAATTACAAGATAAATTAATTTTTAAATGTTCATATTTATTTATATATTCATTTATAATTGAATTATTTAAACTCATATAATAATATTTTTAATATTATTTTAAGTATTTAAGTATTTAAGTATTTTACATTAAAGTATAGGAAATAAATCACAAATAACAATACAATGATAAAATAGATAATAGTATGAAAATTAACTCCTAATGTTTGTGTATGAGCTTTTGAAAAAATAGAATAAAATAAATCTGCTAAAAATGCGATTCCTATATAAATCATTAATTCATATTTTGTAGAATTCATATTTTCATAATTTAAATAATATAGTTTTACTAAAATAAAAATAAAGAAAAAAAAAGCAATAACATCTTTTAAATAACCCAATTCAATAACCCAATTCAATAATCTATATATTAATTTTTAATAATTAATAAATAGATAATTGTAATTGCCATGAAAAAAATAAGTATAAAAATAACAGATGTTATAATAATATAAGGATATATTCTTTCAAATATTGTTGACATAGAGGGGTCAACAATATGAGTATTTATTTTTTCTTTTATTTCTTTTTTTGATATTTCTTCTAATAAAAGATCTATTATATCATTTGTTAAACTTTTTTTAAATTTATCCATAATACATAAAGAATAAAAATAATATTAAATAAACTTAAGATTAAAATTTAAATATTAATTATGGATATTATCAAAACACTAAAAATAGAACAAAAAAATAAAAATTATTATGGTTTTAAAAATGGTAGATTTAATATTAAAATAAAAATACCATATGTATTATGTCCATTTGGTATTGATAAAGAATATAATCATCATGTTTTAAAATTAGAACTTCAAAAATCAAATAATGAACATCAAAAAATATTAGAACAAATTAAAAATTTTGAAGATAAAATAAAAAATCATTTTAATGTGAAAGAAAATGAATGGAAAAGTATTATTCATGAACGTGATAATGGTAATATATTTTTAGAACCTAAAATAAAATATTTAAGAAATAAATTAATCATTGATTTAAGTTATGAAGACAGTCAAAATAATTATTTAAAAACAATTTATGAACTTGAAAAAAATAAAAATATGGATGTTGTTTTAGAAATTCCTACTTTATGGGATTTTAGGATTGAAGATGAAGAAAATACAAATAAAATAGGATTTTTACTTAATGTAAATAAAATTCATGTTTATTGAAATAGTTGCGTTTTTCAAATATTATTTTTTTATATTTAAAAGCTAAATATGCTTGAAAATATTAGTGAACTTAATAATCTACATTTTGACTTTGAATATAAAAAAAGATTTATTCATGCTTATTTAAATGAAACTAATTATTTTACTTTTAATACTCCTTTATTAAAAGTATTAAAACCTGTTCATGTTAGTTTTAATAAAAAGAAAAATTTATCAAAAAACTACATTATTTTAGAACTTAATGAAAATCAAAACATGCATCAAGAATTAGATGATATGGCTATTATGGTAAATAAAATTCATGAAATTAGTCAGGTTAATATTCAAAAAAATTCAATTAAATGGTTTAATACAGAATTTGATGAGATTGGTTTAGATATGAAAGTAAAAAGACCAATTGATAACCAAAAAGAAAAAAACTTTATTAAAATTTTAATCAACAACGATGATGAATTATTACAAAAAGTAGAAAATTTACAAAAAGATTGTTATATTTCTTGTAAATTAGGGTATAAGGGGTTAAAAGTAAATAGTGATCATTTAATGGAAGAATATATATTATATAATTTCATGGATGAAGAAGAATTAAATGAAATTAATTTATATAATGAACAAAATAATGAGTTAATAGAAATTATTGGTGACGAAATAGAAAATGAAGATAATAATGAAATAATTGAAAATAATGAATTATTAGATGAAAATAATGAATTATTAGATGAAAATAATGATTTTTTAGATGAAAATAATGAATTATTAGATGAAAATGAACATCGAGAATTTATAGGAAATCTAACTTTAGATAATTTGAAAATAATTAAATATGGAACAAATAATGAATTAGAACTTAATACTATAGAAAAAAATAAAAAAACAAAAATAGAAAAAGAAAAAGAAAAAGAAAAAGAAAAAGAAAAAATCCTCAAAGATAAAAGATTAAAAAATATAAATATTAACAAAAATAATTTATTCGAAAATAAAAAAAATACTCTTGAAAAAATTGACTATAATAAAAAAAAAAAAGAGAAGAGAAACAATCTAACGTTTGCAACACGTAAACTTAAGGTACTTAAA
>JGI10211J14876_10000531_pt1 | contig 16380 bp, 12 predicted proteins | sample Etolagsediment_FD_14876 | JGI IMG/M metagenome (IMG submission 14876)
CAGCATATTCCTTTTTTACTCGTGCCATATACTACCATTTTTGCCTTGACAAGAGTTTTGTATACAGTATACAGATTGGAGTCAAGAAGTTATTTCTAACCTAAAACCCTTTTTTACCCTGTCAAAGAAAAAGCCTCACCATTTATAAATATAGGAGAAAATTTATGGACCAGGAAAAAAAATTATACCCTTCATCATTTAATCCCTTATTTAACAAACCCATTCGCCCTCTTCCAAAAGAAATAGCTATAATCGGAGCAGGGACTATTGGGCCGGATATTGGATATTATATAAAGAGTGCCATGCCAGGTATCAAGCTCTATCTCGTGGATGTTGTGGAAGAACCTCTCTCAAAGGCGAAGAAGAGGATTTCTGCTTACGTACAAAAGGCGGTAGACAGAAGGAAGATGAAAGAGGATCAGGCTCAGACAGTTGTAAACAATATTATCTACACGATGGACTATAGCCACATTAAGAATTGCGATCTGGTTATTGAGGCCGCAACAGAAAACATCCCCTTAAAACAGAAAATCTTTAATACCATTGAAAGCATAGTACGTGAAGATGCCATCATTACCTCAAACACCAGTTCCATTCCTGCTGACAGACTCTTTACAAAAATGAAGAAACCAGAAAGAACCACCATTACCCATTTCTTTGCACCTGCATGGCGGAGTCTTCCTGTAGAAGTTATTGCATGGGAAGGAGGAAGTCAGGAAGTCCTCGATTATCTATCCTGGTTTTTTGCGAATACAGGTAAAGCTCCAATCATTACGGACAATGCCATTTGCTTCATGTTAGACCGGATCTTTGACAACTGGTGCAATGAGGCAGCCTATTTACTGGACCATGCATCTGCGAGCCAGATTGATAGTGTAGTAGAGGAATTTGTATTTGCAGGACCCTTCTTTGTCTTAAATATGGCAAACGGTAACCCTATCATAATTGAAACCAACACCCTCCAGATGGAAGAAGGTGCCCATTATAGGCCGGCACCAATCTTAGGCTCAGTTGACAGGTGGCTTACCCATCGTCCTGGCAGTCAAATGGAGGTCCCAGAGGATATAAGAAATGCCATTAGAGACAGGATGCTTGGTATTTTCTTTTCCCAGTCATTTGATATCATTGATAGGGGCATTGGAACAAAGGGAGACCTTAACTTTGGTTGCCAGATTGCATTGGGATTCAGGAAAGGGCCATTGGATGTGATGCGTGATTGTGGTGAAGCAGAGGTAGAGCGAATCATGCAAAAATTTCAAGAGGACAGACCGGGCTTTCCTCAAGCAAAGAAACCCCTCTCCACCTATCAGGATTTCAAACGGTATATCCTGGTAGATGAAATAGATGATGTTAAGATTATAACTATCAGGCGCCCTCAGGCAATGAATGCCCTCAGCGATGAAATAAATGATGAGATCTTAACAGTTCTAAAGGAGAATATAGATGATCCCTCTGTTAAGGGCTTTGTCATTACCGGATATGGAAACAATGCCTTTTCAGCAGGGGCAGATATCGGTAAATTCCCTCAGATTCTTGGAGACAGAGATGCATCAGTGCAGTATTCAAAAGATTGTGCCAAGGTGCAATTATTTATGGACCAAATGGACAAACCAATTGTTGCCGCTATAAATGGTATGGCCCTGGGTGGCGGATTAGAGGTGGCCCTTAGGTGTCATAGTATGATAGCCACCAAAAATGCAAGATTCCAATTCCCGGAGATAACCCTTGGAATATTACCAGGAATCGGCGGCGCCATTGTCCCATATCGAAGATGGCCTCAAGGGGCCCATCTATTTCATGAAATGATCTGCCTGGCCAGGTCAATCAATGCCCAAGAGGCGGTCAATATGGGAATGGTTACAAAAATAGCAGGTGATTATTCTGAGTTAATAATGGAATCAATCAAAGAGGTTAAAAATCTGCAGGGCACAATAAAGAGGATTCCTGACCTATCGGTTGATATACCCGAGATAATTATCCCTGATGAACCCATGTCCGGTAAATTAGCCTTAAGCAAAGAGGCTGTTTCCATAGCAGTTAAAACCATTAAAGATGGTGCTGCTGCTGATAATTTCATTGAGGCCCTTGAGATAGGTTATAAAGGATTTGCTGAGATTGCCTGTACAGATGCTGCTAAAGAAGGTATCTCTGCCTTTCTGGAAAAAAGAAGGCCGGAATATAAAAAGTGATAAGAAGTCCCCTACGGCCACATATTTCGCGACTGGATCAGCATGCCATGCCGCAGATGATTATAAAAAAGTTCTTTAACTAAGGTTATGAAAAAACAGGAAATACATTCAAAGAGATTGGATCCCTTTCCAATACGAAGCCTAAAGAGAGAAAACCTCAGCAACCAGGTCTTTGAACAGATTAAAGAAATGATTGTGAGGGGTGAAATTCCTGCTGGAAAACGCATGATAGAAAGCGAGATAGCTGAATCAATGGGTATCAGCAGGACGCCTGTGAGGGAAGCGGTACATAAACTGGAAGCTGAGGGTCTCCTTAATTCCCTTCCTAAGGGAGGATATGCGGTAAGGGGACTGGATATATCTGATATTGAAGAAACATTTGAAATAAGGAGCATTCTGGAGAGTTTTGCTTCATATCTTGCTGCCCACAGACATAGTAACAGAGAGATAGTACCTCTGGAAGAAAAAATGGAGGAGTTTCAGAGATATCTGGATAAACACGATTTAAAGGAACTGACAAGGATAAATACTGAATTTCATGAACTCCTCTATGCCTTGAGCAGAAGCCCGAGATTGGTGAAGATGATACATAATCTAAGAGATGAGATCTATTTTCTAAGGAAAATTATATTACACTCAGTGGATATGGCCCATTTATCAAATAAGGATCATAGAGAGATAATAAAGGCCATAAAAAAAAGAGAGGCCAAAAAGGTGGAAAGGCTTGTGAGAGATCACATTCTGCGTGGCAAAGAATTTGTTATCAATGAAATTAGAAAAGGCAATACAGACGTGAATCAATATTACGTTTGATAATAAAAGCAGGAGGAGAGCATACAATGTCTACAAAAAAAATCAGGATCCTTGTTGCAAAACCTGGCCTTGACGGTCATGACAGAGGTGCAAAGGTTATTGCCCATGCCCTGAGAGATGCCGGGATGGAAGTTATCTATTCAGGACTGCATCAAACTGTTCCCTCTATCGTTAAGATGGCCATTGAAGAAAGTGTAGACATTATAGGCCTTTCCATCATGTCCGGAGCCCATATTCCCATCGCTAAGAAGATAATGGATTTGATTAAAAAAGAAAATGTAGGTAATATGATTGTTGTCGTTGGTGGTGTAATACCAGCCAAAGATATTCCTACCCTTAAAAAAATCGGGGTTACAGGGATTTTCCCTGGTGGAACGCCCTTTAAAGAATCTATAGAATTTATCAAAGAACATGTTCGAAATGAGTAATGTATTGACTTTATGGTAGTTCTTGAGGTCATTGCTCACTTCAAAAGAACGTCTAAAGGGGGTTTGTTTTAGTCACTTCATAGAACTAAAACGCTAAAAACTCAGTATACATTAACAAACATGCCAAACATTTCATACAGGAGGATAGATGGGAGTAGCCAAATATAGAAAAGACGAAAAAGACAGGATCGAGGATGTATTACTTCAATCTGGAATCCATATAAAACCTCTCTATACAGGAGATGATTTAACAGATAGTGGATTTGACTATACGAAAGATCTTGGCAACGCGGGAGAGTACCCCTTTACACGAGGGATACATAAATTGGGTTTCAGGAGCAGGGCATGGACTACCCGCCAATACTCCGGCTTTGGTACCCCAAAAGAGACGAATGAACGCTGGAAACTTTTAATCTCTCAAGGCCAAACTGGACTTAATGTAGCATTCGATCTGCCCACCCAGATGGGATACGACTCTGATGACCCCATGGCCGAAGGAGAGGTGGGCCGAGTTGGGATGGCAGTGGATTCTTTAAGGGATTTTGAGATCGCCTTTAAGGACATTGCCCTGGACAAAATTGGCTCTGGCCTTACGATAAATGCCGTTGCCTCGATCATGGTTGCCATGTATCAAGCGGTGGCAGAGGTGTATGGATTCTCTAAGCAACAGGTAAGTGCCACTCCGCAGAACGACATATTAAAGGAGATAGTCGGCAGGGGTGCATGGATTTTTCCCGTAGAGCCAGCTGTTCGACTGATTGGTGATGTTATTGAGTACACGGTAAAGGAGATGCCAAGGGCAAATCCAGTCAGTGTGTGCGGTTACCATATAAGGGAAGCGGGTGCCACTCCAGTACAAGAAATTGCATACGCTATACAGATCGCAAATGCATACATCGATAATGTTTTAGAGAGAGGATATGCTATTGATGACTTTGTTGGCAGATTCTCCTTTAACCTTGATGTATTCGGAAACCTCTGGGAACAGGTGGCAAAATTTAGAGCAGCAAGAAAGCTCTGGGCCAAAAACATTAAAGAACGGTATGGTGCAAAAAACGATAAATCCATGTTCTTACGGGGTATATTTGGTGGCGGAGGCGGAGGCCTTACAAAGGAAGAACCTGAAAACAATATTGTAAGAAGCGCTTATTATGCCTTGGCAGCTGCCTTAAGCGGTGCTCAAACAATGGCTTTGTGCTCGTATGACGAGGCCTATACCATTCCTACTCCTCATTCCGCCCTGATCTCCTTGAGAACACTCCAACTCCTCATGGATGAGGTAGGCCTCAGGGATACTGTTGATCCCTTAGCAGGTTCATATTTCATCGAAACCCTTACCAAACAGATGGAGGAAAAGATTGTTGAGGAGATAGCCACGATAGATACAATAGGGGGAATGGTGAAGGCAGTTTCTTCAGGATACATCCAGAAAGAAGTGGCCAAACAGGCCTATGAATTTGAAAAAGGCGTTCAGAGCGGAGAGTTAATAAAGATAGGTGTTAACAAATATACCGGAGGGGAAGAGGGAAAGGTTGAGCTTCACGAGTACAGTGATGAATCAGCAATAGAGCAGATAAAAAGTCTTAAAGAATTGAAAAAAACAAGAAACAATAAGGATGTTACTCGAACGCTAAAGGCATTAGAGAAGGCGACCAAGGATGAAGTAAATATTATGCCATATCTCGTGGATTGTTGTAAGGCATATGCCACAGTTGGGGAGATGACTGGTGTCTTTAGAGATATCTTTGGAGAATTTGTGGAGCCCAGCATATTTTAGAAAACTCATCTATTTTCTAAATATCACTTCACCGTTCAAGAATTAACAGGGAAACATCATAGGAAAAAATGTCATATGATGAATATCGGTGATTGGATAAGGAAATGGAGCCAGCTTTCCCCAGATAAGGCAGCTATCATTGATGATGGACATGAAATCAGTTATAAGGAACTTAATCAAAGATCCAACCAGGTTGCCAGTTTTCTCCTCCAAAAGGATTTGTATAAGGGGGATAGGGTCGGGGTTCTTTTATATAATTGCCATGAATATATAGAGATCTATTGTGCACTCGCTAAGGTAGGGGCCATATTAGTCCCTCTGAACTGGCGAATGGCTCCCCCCGAACTCAGTCATATCTTAAATGATTGTGGAGCAACGTTTCTTTTCTTTGGTGAGGACTTCTTAGATACCGCTCTTTATATCAGGGATAAAATTGGAGAGATTAAGAACTGGATTTATTTAGGGCAAGGGCATATTCGCTGGGCAGAAAACTACCAGAAAACAGAAGTCTATCCCCCAACTGAACCCACCGTTTTTAAGGAACCGGATTCAGAAAGCCCCCATATTATATTATATACCTCTGGCACAACCGGTTTTCCTAAAGGGGCTGTCCTTTCTAACAGAAAGACCTTTTTTAATGCCCTGAATGCCAATATATTTTATAGATTAACTCCCCTTGACATCTTCTTAGTTTCCCGGCCTCTTTTTCATTCAGGTGGACTGCTGGTTGACTCCACCCCTGCCCTTTATAAAGGAGCTACAGTAATATATAAAAGACGCTTTAATCCTCATGAATACTTAGAGACTATTGAAAAATACCACGTCACCATTATTGAAACTTCTGCTACTTTTTTAAATTTCATCCTTAAGGAATGCAACATAAGCCATTACAATTTGAGATCGCTAAAATCCTGTTATACTGGTGGTGAGAGGGTTTCAAACTTTACACTCAAGGAATATCACAGGAGAGGCATTCCTTTAAGTCAACTATTTGGAATGACGGAAACATCCATAGTCACCTGGTTATCGACCGATGATGCAGTGAGAAAAATCGGCTCTGTAGGGAAATCTGTGCTTCATGGAGAGGTTAAAATAGTAAATGCTGACAGAAAACAAATAAGCCCTGGAGATATCGGTGAAATCATGGTGAAAGGGCCTGTCTTGATGTCAGGGTATTGGAATAAGCCTGAGGTCAACAGAAAGGTAATGAGGAATGGCTGGTTTTACACAGGAGACCTGGCAACAGTCGATGATGAAGGTTTTATCTATATTATTGATCGAAAAAAGGATATGTTTATCAGTGGGGGAGAGAACGTCTGCCCGGCTGAGGTTGAGAAAGTTCTTTTAACAAATCCCAAAATCTTTGATGTTGCTGTCTATGGTGTCAGTGATGAGAAATGGGGAGAAGTGGGTAAGGCCTCAATAATTTTACAAGACAATACAGAGATGAGTACCTCAGAGGTTATGGAATTTTTACATGGTAAGATTGGTAAGTTCAAAATCCCCAAATATTTGGAATTTATTGATAAACTCCCCAGAACTGCAACTGGCAAAATCCAGAAACATCTGTTGGTACAAGAATTCAAAAAGAAACAGCCTGAAAGGAAATAAGATGATCTTACATGAGGGAAACGGTGCGAATTGGAATTGATGTAGGGGGAACTTTTACTGATGTAGTCTTAATGGATAATAGGGGGAAATTTTTCTACATCAAGACCCCTACTACTCAGGATGATCTGGCGAAGGGCGTACTCAATGGAATAGCTGATATCCTGCAGATATCAGGCCAATCCCTTCAGGCTACAGATAGCATTATCCATGGCACCACTATCGGTACCAATGCCATTGTGGAAGGTAAGGGAGCAAAGGTAGGCCTGATCACAACGAGAGGCTTTGAAGATGTACTTGAAATAAGGCGAGTGGCACGCCCTAAGGATGCTGCCTATGACTTTGAGGTAGATAACCCTCCTCCACTTGTACCACGCTATTTAAGAAAGGGAGTTACGGAGCGAATAAATGGCAAGGGAAAGATAGTGGTACCGTTGGACGAAGATTCAGTAACCGGAGCTGTGAACTTCTTTAAAGAATTGGGAGTACATGCGATAACCATCTCTTTGCTTTTTAGTTTTCTTAATCCACAACACGAAAGAAAAGTAGCTGAAATATGCCNAACGATCTACCCGGAGGCCAAAGTATCCCTTTCGTCTGAAATATGTCCGGAATTCCGAGAATACGAGAGAACCTGTACAACGGTAATGAATAGCTATCTTGGCCCCGTTATAGCAGAATACATGAATCATCTCATTAATCGTTTGAACAGGAAATATAATGACGTACACCTTAATATTATGCAAAGCAATGGCGGCTCAATGACAGTTGAGATGGCTGAGACCCATGCGGCCAATCTGATTAACTCGGGTCCAGCTGCTGGGGCTATGGCAACGGCCTTTATTGCAGAACTCGTTGGTAGCAAATTAGCGGTGGGAGCTGACATGGGTGGTACTACCTTTGACATCAGTATTATCGATGGTGGTACGCCAAGGAGTACAACATGGGGTGGGGTAACTGATTACCCAATCAAACTTCCCATGATTGACATGAGAACCATTGGTGCTGGTGGAGGGAGTATAGCGTGGGTAGACGAACTGGGTGTTTTAAATGTTGGCCCTCAAAGTGCTGGTTCCAAGCCTGGCCCTGCCTGTTATGGTAAACAGGGGGGTCTGCCTACCGTAACTGATGCCAACTTAGTGCTAAAGCGACTCAATCCTGATTTTTTTAATGAAGGAAAGCAAAGGCTATACCCTGAAAAGGGTTACGAGGCAATAAAGGCGAATATAGCAGAGAAAATGGATCTGTCAGTGGAAGAGGCCGCACTTGGTATAATCAAGATCGTCAATGCAAATATGGCCAAAGGCATTAGTGCCAGCTCTGTAGAAAGAGGCTACGATTTGAGGGAGTTCATTTTGGTAACTCTCGGTGGGGCATGTAATCTCCATGCCGCCGAAATAGCTATGGAGCTGAATATACCAAAGGTCATTGTACCTCCAATGTGCGGTGTGTTTTCAGCTCTAGGATTATTAGTGGCTGATATTCAACATGATTATGTTACCACAATAAGCAAAAGAGAGAAGAACATTACACCCCATGAATTGCTATCTATCTTTCAAAAGCTGGAGAATATGGGGATTCAACAGCTAAAAAAGGAGCGCGTGAGAGAAGAAGATATAGTGGTCGAGTGGTCTGCTGACCTCCGCTATGATGGACAATCCTGGGAACTCAACATCCCTATACCAAATCCTTCGAGTTCCACCTCTCTCGACATAGAGGAGGTAAAATCAAACTTCCATAAGGCCCATCATACAGCCTATTCATATTCTAACCCAGATGAGATGCTAGAATTTATAAATATGAGGGTAAGGGTAAAAGGCAATACTCCTGCAGTAAGATTCCCAACTCATCCGGAAGCCCTTATTCCTCTTGATAATGCAGAGAAACAGAGGAAAACGGTATGGTTTGAAACCGGCCTCACTGAGGTTCCGGTCTATGACAGAGCCCTTTTAGGCGTAAATTCTTCACTGGCTGGCCCGTGTCTTATAGAGGAACGAGTTTCGACTACCTTTATTCCACAGAGATGCAGCTGTCACATAGATAAATATATGAATCTGGTAATTACCATTTTGGCCGCAGATGAACGCAGATTATCAAGATTTTAAATGTAACAAACTGACTGAAAAAATTATTAAAATATTCTACAGGGTTTACAACAAACCTGGTTATGGCTTTTTGAGAAAATAGTTTTCTGCGGGTATCTGTAAAAACCTGCCCGCCGTCTGGCAGGCGGGTCTGCGTCCTAATTAATTTAACGCTAGGGCTATGAAGATGGCGAAGTATAAAGCAGATAAAGTAACCATGCAAGTAATTCGATATGGTCTGGAGGCTGTGGCTGACGATATGGGCTATGCCTTACAGCGTATGGGCAGGAGTACTATAGTAAAAGAGATTATGGATTTTAATTGTGCCGTATTAGGTCCAGAAGGAAATATTTTATCTCAGGCACACCTCTGCCCATTAATGATGTTTAGTTTACCTCGCACCTGCCATAACATGGTAAAGCATTATCAAAAAGGTGACTGGCATGAAGGTGATGTGGTTGTCACTAATGACCCTTATTTGGGTGGCCAACACCTGCCTGATGTGCAATTCTTCTCTCCAGTTATCTTTGATAATGAACTGGTAGGTTTTGTAGCAAACATATGCCATCAACTGGATATGGGTGGTTCTGTCCCTGGAGGGGTTGCTGGTGGGCTTACCGAGATATACCAGGAAGGATTGCGTATTCCGTTCGTTAAGCTTTATCGTAAAGGCGAAGAAGATGATGAGATATTCTCCATTATCGGGAATAATATCCGTATCCCTGAAAAAACCCTGGCTGATTTCAGGGCCCAGGCAGCTACTACCTTGGGTGGAGTATCTCGCGTTAAAGAGCTGATTGCTAAATACAGCCTGGATATTTTCCGAAAATGCACAAATATGCTCATGGAGTATAGTGAAAAAAGGGTACGACGATTCATTAAGGACTTACCTGATGGTAAGTATACAGGTGTAGATTGGATAGATGATGACGGTTATATAGATCAACCTGTCAAGCTTCAAGTGAATATACATATACAGGACGATTTCATGGAGGTGGATTTTTGTGAAAGCAGCCCACAAACTAAGGGAAACATAAATTGTCCTTGGTCCTGCAGCGAAGGGGCCGTTTTTTATACAATAATAGGGATGGTCGATCCTTATATGCCGATAAACTCTGGTTGCTTCCTTCCTGTTGAAGTAAGGCCTGAAGAAGGACTTATAACTTGCCCACGTTTGCCGGGGGCAGTTACCGCTCGTAGCCAGACGATGACAAAGATTGTTGAAACTATGCTAAAGGCTATGGCACCGATAATTCCAGACCGAGTCGTTGCCGGGAGTCATGGTCAGGCATGTACATGTAGCTTCACGGGAATTCATCCCGAAACCGGTAAGCGGTTCACTTATGTAGAAATCCAAGGAGGAGGTTGTGGAGCCAGACCGGATAAAGATGGAGCAGACGGTCAAGATCTGCATTTAGGCAGATTTATGAATACACCTGTTGAGGCAGCAGAATTAGAATATCCCGTTACTGTTGAGCGCTATGAGTTCATACCTGATTCAGGTGGAGCTGGTAAATGGAGAGGTGGTCTGAGCCTTCGCAGAGATATACGTTTCCACACCGATGTGACCTTTGCTCGTTATTCAGACAGAAGAAAGTTTGCACCTCAAGGGCTTTTTGAAGGGAAAGAAGGAAGCAAGGCAAATATGGTTTTGAATCCAGGCAAAGACGGAGAACAGGCAGTAAAGTCTAAAGGAGTTGGTGAGATAAAGGCGGGCGCTCTTCTCAGCATATGCCTTCCCGGCAGCGGTGGTTATGGGCCACCCTGGGAACGAGACCCGGAACTTATTCGTCGTGATGTCATAAATGGCAAGGTGAGCCTTCAATCGGCCAAGGAGCATTACCTGGTATCTCTGAATTCCGACTTATCCATTAATGAAAAAGAAACGAAGGCCTTACGGATTGAGAAGGGTAAGGTTTGATTCCTGCGACAGGGGCTTACGCCATGAGCTTACATTTTGCTAAGGGAGCCCAAAAATTTTAGATTTAATGTAGAAAGGGGGTGAGATATTATATAGTAGCTTAACAGTAAAAAGGCTTTACATCTAGTCATGGGCAGGCCTCACACAACGTATTTGATGAAGATGAATACAACAAATGTGGGGCACAATGGGGAATAACCCTAAAGATAATAGGAGGGCAATATGAAAAAGATAAATTATTTTTTGGTTATATTTGCTGTACTATCTTTCTTGACAACTTTAACTCTAGGCTATAGTGCGGAGGCGGCGTCAGATCCGATAGTGATTAAATCTGCCTGCTTTTTGCCAGCAACCCACTCGATAGGTGGTATTGTTCCTTCTTATGCTACTATGATTAATAAGGCATGTGGGGGAAGTATTAAGTGGAAACATCTTGGTGGACCGGAAGTTCTGCCTGGTCTTCAACAGTTTGGGGCATTAAAAAGGGGTGTGCTCGATGCCTCTTTCCTTGTCACTGCATTCTATTTCGGGGAAGTACCCGATGCATACAGTGTTTACCTCTCAGAGATCAGCAATGAGGAGGAATGGAATAGCGGGGCTCGTGCCTTGATAGATAAAATCCATCAGGAGAAAGGAATCAAGGTTTTAGGGAGATGGTTGAGCTACATGCCGTTTTATATCTGGGTTAACAAGCCGATTAAGAGGCCCCGAGATCTAGCTGGGATCAAACTCCGTGGTGGAGGTGTCTGTTACGATCCTCTCTTTAAGGCACTCGGCGCAACGCCTGTTCAAATCCCTCCTCCAGATGTATATAATGCCTTGGAAAGAGGAATTATTGCTGGGTTTGGATGGCCAATGCAGGGGGTTTCTGATTTCGGCTGGGTTGAGGTGACCAAGTATTGTATTGAGCACCCTTTTTACGAGCACAATAATGGTTTGCTATTGATGAACCTGGATAAATGGAACAGCCTACCCAAGGATCTGCAAAAGACAATAACGCAAGCGACCAGGGCATGGGAACCTGAGATGGAGGCCTACCACAAGGCAGAGTGGGAAAAATACAGGAAAAAATTCATAGAAGCCGGCGGAACCTTTATTAAATTCTCAGAAGCCGATGCTGCATATTACAAGAAACTTGCTTATGAGGAGCCTTGGAAATTCCAGAAAGCAAAGAGCGACGTCTACTATAACCAGTTACGAAAACTTTTGACAAAGTAAGATGCCATGAGGACTCCTCAAGACAGTCTACAGAGAGCATTAAGTCTTTTCCGGACCTAATGCTCTCTCCCTATAAAGATAAACCCTTGGCCTAAATAACCGAGCTTTCTGGTAAGGTACAACAAAAATAGGTATTATTTCCACCCCGCATTCCACATTCCCCGCCTTAAGGGCGGCGGGATCTTCGACAGGGGGAGAAACGGGGAAAGGAAAATTCCCGTACCGTCAAATTAAACAATGAGATTCTATGCGACAATCTAAAATCACGACCATCTTCAATGCCGTGCTTAAGGCTGGAGCCTCTGTGGCAGGTTTCCTCCTCATATTCATGATGCTCAGCATCTGTGTCGAATTGGTATGCAGGCGCGTGGGTCGGCCTTTAGTGTGGGTAATGGAGGTTACTGAATACAGCCTCCTATATATCACCTTTCTAGGGGCTGCATGGGTGTTGGAGAGGGAAGGGCATGTCAAGATGGATATAATCATCAATGCCTTAAATCCAAAAATTCAGGCCTTACTTGGCATCATTACCTCCATCATCGGATCAGCCATGAGTTTGTATCTTATGGTATATGGCACAAAGGTTACATGGGACTATTTTAGCAGGGATGTAATCGAATGCACACCGTTATTGATGCCGACATTTATAATACTTCTGATTATCCCTTTAGGGAGCATTCCGCTATTCATCCAGTTTTTGAGAAGAGCTTACGAATACCTGTTGCATTGGAAAGCGCTATCAGGCGAAAAAACACACAAGCGCAGGGATAACAGCTAATGGAATGGTACCTCGCCTTAGCAGTGATAGTGGGCCTTTTTCTAATTTTATTGGCAGCAGGCATGCCAGTAGCCTTTTCCTTCATGTTCGTAAACCTAATTGGTGCAGTTTTATGGTGGGGTGGTGATGCGGGCTTGCGCCAGCTAATCATCAGCATCTCAAGTTCAGTATCCAGATTTGCCTTAATGCCGGTTCCTATGTTTATCCTCATAGGCGAGGTGATGTTTCATTCCGGCATAGCGCCGAGAGCTATAAGTGCTTTAGATCAATGTGTAGGTCGCTTACCAGGTAGATTATCTCTCTTGGCCGTGCTATCAGGAACCATATTTGCCACATTGAGCGGTTCATCTGTAGCTGCTACCGCTACCCTGGGATCGGTGTTAACACCAGAGATGGAAAGGCGTGGCTATCGGAAACCAATGAGTCTCGGACCTATTCTCGGCAGCGGAGGCCTATCTATAATGATACCCCCCAGCGCCTTGGGTGTTCTTTTAGCCGCCCTTGCCAAGATCTCAGTAGGCGCAATTTTAATAGCTATTATCTTTCCCGGCTTTTTGATGGGCGCTCTTTATGCAGGCTATATTATTCTGCGATGCTGGCTTCAGCCATCCATTGCTCCCGCCTATAAAGTGCTTTCTGTGCCTCTATCAAAGAAGGTCGTTGACCTGGTATATTACGTTCTGCCATTAGGCCTCATCGTCTTTTCTATTATTGGGGTTATTTTTTTAGGTCTTGGCACACCGTCAGAGGCAGCTGCCTTGGGCGCCCTTGCATCATTTGTTTTAGCAGCCATGTACAGAAGGTTGGATTGGGAGACGGTGAAGAAGTCTGTTGGCACTACTATCCATATTACAGTTATGATGCTCATGATTTTCACCGGATCTACAGCTTTTTCTCAGATCTTAGCTTTTACCGGGGCCACCACTGGCCTTTGCTCATTCTTTGTAGAGCTTCCTTTGCCACCCATGATGCTTCTGATTATTATGCAGCTTCTATTGGTAGCAATGGGTACCTTTATGGAGCCGTTGGCCATGGTAATGGTTGTCCTTCCCATATATTTACCCATTATTGGTGCTCTGCATTTTAATTTGCTCTGGTTTGGGGTAATAATGCTTCTTAACATGGAGATGGCCACTACTTCACCACCCTTTGGATTGGGGCTTTTTGCTATGAAAGGCGTAGCCCCATCTGACACAACAATGGGAGATCTTTACAGGGCAGCCCTCCCCTTTCTTGGATGTGATTTGATAGCTATGCTCGTGATAATGCTTTTTCCTCCGCTGACGCTCTGGCTGCCGGGCTTAATGCATTAACCTGATTGAAAAAGTTGCTGGTAAGACGACATCAATGCATGGAATACCCGATTTTAAAAAATAAAAGAGTTGCCCATAACTATTTCAAGCTTGACCTGGATATTTCAGAGGCTGCCGATTTCCCTATACCGGGTCAGTTTTTCAATATAAGATGTAGTGAAACAACGGATCCTCTCTTGAGGCGCCCCTTCAGTATGCACCGATTGATACATGCAAAAAATTCCGTTCTCTTAGAGATTCTCTACCAAGCCACCGGTAAGGGGACGGAATGGCTTTCCAGACAAAATAGGGGAGAAAGCCTGGACATCATTGGTCCTTTTGGCAATGGTTTTATTATCGAGGATGATGTGAAAAATGCAGTCTTGGTTGCCCGAGGCATAGGCATCGCCTCTTTGTATGCAATTGGCGAAATGTTGCTTAAGAAAAATAGGGCAACCAGCGTCTATATTGTAATGGGAGCCCGAAAAAAAGAAAGGCTCTTTTATGAGGAAGAATGTGGAAAAATTGGAAAGGTGTTTCTCTATACGGATGATGGAAGCAAAGGATTTCAAGGGAAGGCGCCTGACTTTCTCATGGAGTTGCTAAAGAGGAAAAGTTTGCCTGAAAGATTCACCTTGTATGCTTGTGGGCCGGGAAATATGTTAAGGGAATTGGCGCATATCTCAGAGAGATTTGGATTCCCCGGACAAGTTGCGCTTGATAGCCATATGGGATGCGGATTTGGTTCCTGTCTTTCTTGTGCATGCCCGTTGAAACCCGGGTATGTAAAGAGATATAAACATTGGGAAAAGCCGGCCTTGCAATGGTCCGAAGACGGGAGTCTGGTGTACTCTCTTGTGTGCAAAGATGGACCCATTTACGATATTCGAGAGGTGGATTGGGATGAGTGGACTGCCTGACCTTTCGGTAGATATTGGCCAAATGAAATTGAGAAATCCTGTTATGCCGGCATCAGGTACATTTGGATATGGAAAGGAGTACTCGGCATTTATAGATTTGAATCGCCTTGGTGCTATCATAGTTAAGACTATCACCTTGAAGCCCAAAATCGGTAGTTATCCCCATCGCTCGACAGAGGTTGCCTCTGGATTTCTTGCGAACATTGGGCTGCAAAATGTTGGCATTAAACGATTCACTGAAGAGAAACTCCCCTATTTTGACCACATTGATGCACCCCTTGTTGTGAGCATCGGCGGAGAAAGTGTTGAAGAATATGTAGAACTGGCCCAAATCCTAAACCGCCAAAAAAGGGTGGATGCCCTTGAAATAAATATTTCCTGCCCGAACGTGAAAAAAGGAGGGATGCACTTTGGCATGGATCTCAAAGTCACAAGGAACCTGGTGACACGTGTGAGAGATGCTACAGAAAAGAACCTGATTGTTAAATTGACTCCCATGGTTAAAGATATCCGTCCATCTGCGGAAATCTGTCAGGTATGTGGGGCTGATGGCGTATCCCTTATTAATGCCCTCACAGGGATGGCTATTGACATAAAGACACGGCGTTCAAAACTGGGGAGAAACCTTATTGGCGGCCTGGCAGGTCCTGCAATTAAACCTTTTGCCCTGTATCTTGTATGGCAGGCGGGGAAAACTGTAGATATTCCAGTCATCGGAATCGGAGGAATCTCATCTGCGGAAGATGCTATCGAGTTCTTCATTGCTGGTGCATCTGCAATTCAAATCGGGACATGGAATTTTGTAAACCCCACTATCACGATGGAAATTATTGAGGGCATAGAGGCTTATATGGTGGAAAACAAAATCAACTCTCTCACCAAGCTGGTCGGAACCATCTCCTGACTCAGCTAATTATTTGTAATTGCTCAAAATCCTGTGGAAATCTATTGCTTTGTTAGGGTATGGGTATCTTTTTTGCTTATGCCCTTACATATAACTCAAGCTTAGTTGTCGTTTTAAAATTGGGTAAAATAGACGGAGCATATGATTCTAAGGCCACGTTGCTATTACCCAATTTTGAAACGACATAGCAAGGCGCCCTATTAGAAGGGCATAACAAAAAAAGACACCCATGCCCTTCCTTGAATTATTGAGCAAATACAATTATTCTTCCTCCATAACCGCAGCACACGCAAATCCCAAGGTCAATCCGGCAAAGATCATAGCTTGAATAAAACCAAAAAATGCCTCCATACCGTAGAATAGGGAAGGAAGCACCCAGGGAACGAGGAATATCATTATCATGACCAGTATCATCCCTGCTGTCATATTGCCAAAAAGACGGAAGGTG
>JGI10211J14876_10000533_pt1 | contig 16361 bp, 19 predicted proteins | sample Etolagsediment_FD_14876 | JGI IMG/M metagenome (IMG submission 14876)
AAGCGAAATGACTTACTTGGTTTAACTGGGTTCAGCTGAAGTTAAAATAAGTTTGCCATTGAGTTATTACATCAACAAACTTAGTTGTTTAAAAAAATTTAAGGGGAATGTCAAGGACTTTTAGAAAAATTAGTATTGACAGAAAAATATAGACCTGTTAATGGATTATCAGTAATTAGCCAGTAACGTATTAAACGAAGCAAAAGCGCCCGTAGCTCAGTTGGATAGAGCGCCGGGCTTCGAACCCGTAGGTCGCAGGTTCGAGTCCTGCCGGGCGCATTGAATATTTTAGAGGGCCGTTAGCTCAATTGGCAGAGCAACTGACTCTTAATCAGTAGGTTAGAGGTTCGATTCCTCTACGGCCTACCAGTAATTTCAATAACTTAGCTGATACCTGTTTTCGCCACATTGAGGGATGTGACAGTTTTGTGACAGGTATCGTTCCCGGAGGCGGTCAGTCCATTTAAAAGATTGACCGCTTTCTTTTTATGTTCCTGGCTCAAGTGAGCGTATCTCATGGTCATGGTAATATTCTTATGACCTAATATCTCCTGTAATTCCTTTAGAGATCCTCCTCTCATTATAAAATGACTTGCAAAGGTATGTCTCAGGTCATGGAATCTAAAATCTTCTATCCCAGCACGCCTTAGAGACGCCTTAAACGATGTCTTTATATCATTGAAGGGGTTGCCCTTATTATCGCAAAAGACATACTCTGATCGCAATTGAACCCTCTGCCTGATATCTTTAAATAGCTCTGCAAGATCATCATTAATAGGGATCTGTCTTGATTCATTTGTTTTGGTCTCAGTAAGATAAATAAACCCATTTCTAACCTGATTCCATTTAAGACTTAGCACCTCTTGCCTTCTCATGCCTGTATTAAGTACAGTCACAATAATATCTTTTGTGTAGTCATGGATACACTCATCAAGCAAAATCGCTATTTCATTCTCATTGAGATATCGAAACCGCTTATTATTCTCTTTCATTAAAAGGGATTTTCCCTTATCAAAAGGATTGCGTTCCATCATTTCCCATTCAACGCCCTTGGTAAAGACATGATGAAGACAAGATATCTCTCTGTTGACGCTGGCAGTAGCCCTAATCCTCCCATGCTGGTTAGGTTTTTGTCTTAAATGGTTTCTGTAGGTCTCAAGGTCAACATACCGGATATTGTCAAGCCTGGTATTCTCTCCAAAATAATCTTTGAATTTTATAAAGCAGAATCTTTTCCATGTCTTAAAACTGGATTGATTTTGATAGTTTTCCTTGTATTTATCCAATATCTCTTTAAGAGTAGTTGTGTAATCTTTTTTAACATCCAGATAGCGCTTTTCTGCTATAAGAGAAACACGCTTGCCAAATTCGGCCTCTGCATCTTTTTTCTTATCAAAGGACTTTCGGACCCGCTTTCCGTTAGGGTCGAAATAATCAATCTGATAAGAATTACCTCGTTTTCTTATTGTTGCCATGACCTACCTCCTTAAATAGAAAATCCCTTAAGACGTCTCACGGGCACAAGCACCCGCCTCATGAGTCACCCCATGAGGTATCTTAAGGGATTTATTTTTTATTTTGGTTGTCATGCTTGTGTTTAGAGATTGTTAAATTGTTATTTCAACAATACTACAAAGTAAATTATCTTGTCAAGCTATTTGTTGACTTCAACAAAGATTTTTTTTAATATCATGAATCATGGATAAAAAAGTTTTTTTCAATACCACAGTTTCAGAAAGCCTTATTAAAGAATTTAAGATATTGGCTATTCAACTTAGTAAACGTCAAAATCAACTCCTTGAAGAAGCCATCCAAGACCTTCTCAAAAAGTACGAAAAGAATGAAAAAATTCATAAGTAGATTTTTTGACATAATCTGTTTTGTAATTGGGCCTATTATGATGGTATTTCACCTTCTCAGTTTTGACTATCAGGGTTTAATAAGCTCAGGCCCTCGAACTATTTATTATCCGGTTCCCTCTAAGCTCGGGATAGCTTTAGGCGTTGCTCTAATTTGCATTGGTATATTGAGAAAATTTTGGGCTAAAAAAAATTAACTTTTCTTCAACAACTTTAAGGCCCAAATAACGCCAAATCGGCTTTAATTTCGCTTTTCTCCTTTACCCCTAACCCCCTTCACCTTATCTTTTCTGTTGATTTCTGAGGCATAAAAGCCTATTCTTACCATGTATTTTTCCTTATCTTGATAACCCTTAACAGAGGGTACTATGTCTTATACCTAAACCCCATTTCTCACATAGAGAGGTGGGGTTTTGTAATTTCTGAACTTCAGTTTAAACAAAGAGCTAAAAGAAAAAGTGTATAGTCAAAAAGAGAAGAGGAGCTAAAGTTATGAAAAGGAGATTAACAATCGTATTTTTTCTTATCACATTTTTATGGCCCGCTATGGCTTTCTCAGGAGAAAAGCATTTCAGGTGAGGCCCAGGCTTAGTTAGTGTTGGAGACACTAAGCGTGATGTTCTTACGCAATGCGGTGAACCAACATCTTGGGAAGTTGTGGGAGCTAGTCATGAAGTGGGAGTGACATTAAAAATAGAAGCATGGTATTATAATTGCGGTTCCGGAAGCTACAATTATACGCTTACATTTGAAGGCTCCTACTTAGAAAAAATTGAGAGGAAAGGTAGAGGCTATGGTAAATCAGATTGTCAAGGAAGAGCGATACGCAATAAAGATGTTGAGAGACAAAAAAGAAAAGAGCGCTGGGAAAAGACGATTATCATAATTGAGCAGAGTCGGACACCACCAGCTGCAGGGGGACAATAAAAGTAACCAATATCAGTTTTCAAAGAGCATAAAGAAGTCTTAAAAATAATTCATTAATCTTTTCTAAAAAGGGGGTCCAGATGACTTGGCACAAAGTTTCATTGACGCCAAATCAAATTGAAGCAAAGGAACTGGTCAAACTTATAGACAAATTCGTACAATTATTCATAGCCGCTGGTAAACCAAAGGAAATGGTGCTTTTCGCCGAAAAAGAGCTTAGTAACGATGATCAATTGATTTATTTTTCACCAGTTTGCTTAGATAAAGCAGCATCCCTTATTTCTTCTTATTCTGGCACCCCTTGTGAGAAGCCGGAAAGAGAGAGTTTAAGTCGCCTTCAAGGGGGTACTGTTGATTTTGATTCACTGTAAGCATTTCTTCAAACTCTTTATATTTTGGGTTTTTCCAATAATTCTTTTCAAGTAATCCCACAGCTTGTAAATAACTTTCTTTTACAAAAATCCTATTGATAATCCATGCATCCTTACTAAATCCCTCTATGTCACCATTTTCATAGATTTTGTAATGCTTATCTCCATCTATTATTTCAAATATAGGTACTTTCATTTATATATTCCCCTTATTAATAATGCATTTTTCTATCTCTAAATAACTACTTATCAAAGCCCTCCTGCCCGATTGACTTTTTAACGTGAAAAAATAAAGTCCCTTTTTTATAATGGCGCTTAATAATCCCTTTTTACTGTGTGACTGAATCCCTTTTTTATTGTAGGAAAATATCCTTTTTTATAGTGTGGGAGTATTTAACCACCATCCTTTTGGTTGGAAGTCGGTTTCGTCTTATCCTCTATCAATCTTTTTCTACTTTCTATCATCATCTTTTCCCACTCTGCTAATGATCCTGGCTCCGGTGGACAAGCAGTTAATGCAATAGGCCCTCCACCTGGACCTGTAAGCTCTAATTGCTGCTTTTCCTGATAATTAAAGTTGCATTTAAGGTCAAATATACTGACTGGCTCTGAGCGCTTTCTGGTAAGGGCTTGCTGAAGTCTTTGATTTTCAATTCTGCTAAGTGCTTTTTTAATAACTTGAGTGAATTTTTTGTGTTCCTTTAAATCCTGCATTGAAAACCTTGTAGCATATCCTAAATATACAGCTAATCCGGGGACGGTATACGGCTGGGGATCACTTATTTCTATTATCGTATCTTCTTCACCTTTCTTACCTTTTATTGTTTTTGTAATAGTATGGTTGTCACACATCTCAAAGTATTCATTAATCTTAATCTCCATTTCTTCAACAGTCTTAAACTTGTGGTATCTTCCCATTAGCATTTCTCCTAATTATTATATTTGTACTTAAATAATTTTAGTTGAAACTTAATATTAATATGACAAAGTAACATTCCACAAATAAGCCCTTTTTGTTTTAGTCTGTGTGTATGGGTGTGTATATCAATATTTCAAAGGGTGGCCTTTCGGTCTATCCCCCCCTTTTTTTAAGCATGTTATTTTTACCTACTGTTTCATCTCTGTTTCCCCTTTGCTTAATAAGGTGAAGATGGTATTTTATTTCATTAAAAGTTTCCTTTGGAATCAAAACGAAAGCACAAAAAATAGATGCTGTCACAATGGCTAATAAAATGAGAAAAAAGAAATAAGCCATCCACCAAAGAAAGGAGTGTGAGTTATGACCACTGCTATTATCGGAATTATTGGAACTATTTCGGGGGCGATAATTGGTGCTCTTATTACCTACTTTGCTTTGACTTGGATAGCAAAACGTCAAGAATTTAACAGAGCAGCTGCTATCTTTCGGTCTGCATTTATTGAAGAACAGAGGCTCCTCGATCCTCATTCCACTGCTGATAGAGTTGGAAAAAGTACTTATGATATTCTTGAATCCGCTATCAATCGACATGAAATAGCTATGATAAGATTCCGACCCTATCTCAGAGACAGTGAAAGAATTGCCTTCGCCCGTGCCTGGGAAGCATATTGCTACCATGAACAGACAGACAGACCATTTCTTGAGCAATATTTCGATAAAAACCTTAAAGAAAAGGAAGAAAAGAGAAAATTGGCACTTGAACGAATCGAGAAACTCCTTGAATTTGCCAAACCTAAATAGTTTTACTTTTCTCATAATTAATCCTCACAATTTATAAAGAAACTCACTAAACGAGCACCTGATTGTTAGTCAGATGTCACGCTAAAACTGCCCATATTATCAATAAGTTATAATCATGCTGTGACACCATGTGTCAATTATTGTAGTACTTTTCAATGAAATGAAAGACATCTTCCCTTTTAAACCTGACCATAGTTTTTTCCCTTTGGCTCCCATTTCCCGGACATGGAATCTTAACACAAGGAATCAATCCTCTATCGGCTGCTTTATAGATCCAAGGCAGACTACACCTAAGAAGCTTTTTCACTTCTTTAGCATCTAATAAAGGCTCTATGGTTTTAGTTTCTTCCATTTAGGCATGCTGCCTTTTTCCTTGAATCATAAATAAAACCGACTCCGCTCCTTCAATCTCAAGGTCTGCAAGTTTCATAAACTCAATTAATGTATTCCTGGCTATTTCACTTGCCCCTGCTAATAGCTTAAACCATTCTCCTTTCCTCTTCTCGTAAAAGGCTATTATCTCTTTCATTTTATCAACAGCGTCAATTTCCCATGGGATATTCCAGGCTATAGGGTGATAGGTGTTTATATCTTGCTCAAGTTCTCTCAATACTCTATCAGCCTTTTGCATAATCTCAGCGTCATTCATCCTGAACCTCTCTTAGCAATCCGTTTATCTTTGCAATTTTTAATGATTTATCAAAAGCCCCTGTCCTTCTTGAGTAAGCTACCTTTAACCATGCCCGATTATCTTCTTTTGCAATGCGCCAAATAATTAAGCCTGTGTCTGATTCGCTACTAACAAGGCTTGAATCCCTCACATCTGAATCATCCGGCTCTTTTTCAAAGGTAATTTTCTTCATGTGGCATAAAAGAAAGATTATTATGTTATACTTAATAGCTATACCCTTTAAAAAACGGACTACCTGGCCTATCTCAAGGCTTGTATTTTTTGACCTGGCTAAATCAAATAAGAAATGTAAATGGTCAATAAACACAACACCTATGCCATGCTTTAACAATGCCTCAATAATCCTGTCTTTCATCCAATGTAAGGCATAGGCTTTTAACTTCATAGGCACTAAAAAGAGAGGTATTTCTGGGAAGGATCTTAAAAACTGTTTAGGTGTTAACTCATAGGAAAACCAAAGGCTTTTAATCTTTTGCTCAAGGAAATAGACTGTTAGGGATTGCGCTAAAAGAGTTTTGCCTCCCTTCCGCGGGCCTGATAAAGCAATAAGCTCTCCACTTTCAAAACCTTCTATATATCTATCCAGGGTAGGGAGTTTTGAATTTACGCAAAGAGCCTGCTCTCCTGATTGCTTTAAAATATCATCCAGTTCAAAAGAGGTTACTATCTTGTCCGGCCCTTCATACTCAAGATATTGGTTAAAATCCATCGTATCCTTGTTTGATTTCAATTTCATCCTCCCATCTGTTACCGTTTAGCCATGTTGAAGCATGGGGCCACTCAGAAACAAACTCATCTTTAGCCTTGTTGCTCTCTTTAGCCTGTTTCTGTTTTTCAATGGCATCTAAAAGGGTAGACAACAACGCTTCCATATCCTCTTTTTTCTCTAACTTCTGCCATGCCTCATAAGCTTTCTTTTTAGCTACCTTATTAGGGTAAGCTTTCCAGAAAGAGAGAAAATTTTGACTATATATATTATTCTTTTCATTCTTATCATTCTTGTATGTGATACTTGGTTGATACTTGGTTGATACTTTAGCTGATACTTTTTCATTGTCGCCCTGGTAAAACACCCAATTGACAATAGTTACAATAGAATAATGGGTGATACTTTCGATGATAATATTTCCCATGTTTTTTAATTTTTGCATTCTCTTTTGTACGGTCGGCTCTTTCATGTTCAATTCTTTAGCTGCTGTTTTCCTTCCAAAAATAAACTGACCTGGTAGTAAATGAACCTCTGTAAAGCCTCTCCCTGTTTTAATCGTAACCCACTGTTCCGTATGGCTTGCTTTCCATAAGCACCACATCCAAGTCTTAAAAAGACCCTCATTTTTAAATACCCTGGACTTCATTGTTTTTCTATAGGCCTTGATATAACCTTCATTCATAAAGCGTATTCCTCTGGATCATTAAATCGGGCAACCATTAATTTGTTTATCTCTTCTCCAATTTCCTCTTCAGTCGTTCCAAGAATCTTAACTTGACCTTTTTCGTCTGCGAGCTCGGCCAATAGCAAAAAGGTGTTTGCAGCTATGGGGTCCTTTTTAAATAGCCTGTTGTATTCTTTTTTAAATACTCGATTAGGTTTGAAATTCATTATTATCTTGAATCTGCTTTTAGTTTTTTCTCAAGTTCTTCTATCAACTGCTTAACCTTGAGGTAAAAGGCTTGTAGGATTAGATACTTTTTCCTCTCCTCTATTTCCTTCTTATTCATTCCATCCCTCTCTTTCTAATTGTAAGGATTTCCTTTAGCTTTAGTGCCTCTGCTAAACTGTATCGCCTAAAGTTGTTATTATCCCTCGTGGCCTGGATATAGCCTCTGTCAGTATAATTTTTTACAGTATTGATGTGGCAATTGCATATTTCGGCCACTTGGTTAATTGTTAGGTCTGTCATAAAATTCCCCTTATTTGATATTGTTAAACACAGAAATAAGTTAAAAAAAAGAGGCACAGCTTTTAACTGCACCTCAAATTTTACACCCTCTAATAAGGGGAATCAAACCCTAACTTATTGATATCTTGGTCAAACCTTACGTTTGCCCAAAACCCATAAAAACATTGGTCAAACCCTACGTTTGACCTTAAAAAATTTCATTTTTTTAAAGTGATTTATCGCGGTTTCGATTTTTTTATCAGCAAATAGATAACGTTCGACTGTTTTCCGGTCCAGTCGGTTTTTAATAGGATATTTTTTCTGTTCTTCTTTGCTGAGTTCTTTTCTCTTATTTTCTATATCGTCTGCTATTTTGTTTAACATTCCTGTGTAAGTCATTTTCCTCTTTATGTCATTTAGGCTCATCTTATGATAGATATCCATCACAATCTGCGTTCGCTTCTTTTTATTTGATAATATGGTTTTCATGCCTTTAAAGGTGCTGCTAAAAGTTGCTTGATCGTCATAATGATATGACAAGATAATAGCCAGTGTAATGTATGTTAATCTTGCCATAACTAAATCGATACGTTCGGTAATGATTGATGGGATGTCTTTTACCAAGTGGGAATAGTATATTTCCAAGAAGTGCAAATGATATAAAAGATCTTTTGAGGGAAGAGGAATATCGGTTCGATTCAGAGGATCAAAAGAACTGGGGGGTTTATATTTTGGATTTAAGAAGGATTTGAAAATACTTTTTTGAAGATCTATATTATCAATGAAATTCTTTTCTACCCAATCAAATGGAGATTTAAGCAAGACAACCTTTAATTCATCAGGGAGATAGCTCTTTTCATCTAATGCATTCAAGAATGAAGCATGAATGCTATCATAAGCCTCTTGTAGCTTACCACGCAAATGTTTTACAAAATCTCTTTTTTCTAACCATAACTTTTTAGGATCTTCCGCCCAATATTTCCATTGTATAATTTGATGTGCCCTTCTTAGTGTTAGAGGTACTTTCTTTTTCCTTGCTTTACTTTCTTCCTTAAAATCTTCAATTTGATTTTTTAGAAAATCTTTCAGATCCTCGAACATTACCCGCCTCCTGTAGCGGCCTGGTAATTAATCCAGGGGAAACCGGCCAGGATATCCGGCTTTCGGGGATATCACCCTATCCCCTGGAAAATGTGACAAAATGTGACAGTAATTGATTTTTTAGCTTATTTTCTTTCTATTGTTTATATCATACAGATACAATAAAATCAATAAGTTATGTAATTTCAAAACGTTATCAAAAACCCTTAAATCTGACTCTTAATCAGTAGGTTAGAGGTTCGATTCCTCTACGGCCTACCATAAATTAAACAAAGGTTTCCGAGAAATTCTTGGAAACCTTTTTCTTTTTCACAGTAACCTTGCTGAGCTTGAATTGCCTAACACAAGATTCATTATAACAATTTATAAGGTAGTGCTTTTAAATAAAGAATTTCAAAAACTCATTTATATGATGCAAAGATATTAACAAGTTATATCAAAGCTTGCATAGATTGCCGTTGACTTATTGAGTAAAATAATAAAATATTCAAGTGCATTGAAAGAAGCTAAAGAAAAGATACCTACCTAGGTATTGGCCATAGTCAGATGGAAATATCTCAACCTATGGGAAAAAGATGATAACTAAATTTCATGATAATAAAGGAGCTGAAAATGACATCTGAAAATGAGAGAAAGTCAAATGAGTTTCCGGGTTCATTTGAAAGTAAGTGCATCAACACGATTCGTTTTTTAGCGGTAGATGCCGTGCAGAAGGCTAATTCTGGTCATCCCGGTATGCCTATGGAGGCTTCTGACCTCGCTTATGTTCTTTGGACTAAAATCATGAGGTACAATCCTAAAAATCCACAATGGCTAAATCGCGATCGCTTTGTTTTATCAGCCGGGCATGGCTCCATGCTGTTGTATGCTATGCTATATTTGACCGGGTATAACCTTACACTCGACGAGATAAAGGCTTTTCGACAATGGAATAGTCAAACCCCCGGACATCCCGAGTATGGCTGTGCACCTGGTGTGGAAACTACTACGGGCCCATTGGGCCAGGGCTTTGCAACCGGCGTTGGCATGGCCATGTCTGAGAGGTTTCTGGCCAACCGTTTTAATAGGCCTGACTTTCCACTGGTTGATTACTTTATTTACTCTTTGGTGAGTGATGGAGATATTATGGAGGGAGTTTCTTCTGAGGCGGCTTCTCTGGCAGGACATATTGGCCTGGGAAATCTTATCTATATCTATCTGGACAATAGGATCACCATTGAGGGATCCACGGAGTTTACCCTGAGTGAAGATGTAGGGCGCCGCTTTGATGCGTACAATTGGCACGTTCAGCATGTAAATGGCTATGATTTAGAAGGTATCGAGGAGAGCATTCAACAAGCCAAAGAAGAGAAATCAAAACCCTCTCTTATTATTGCGAGGACCAACATTGCGTATGGGAGCCCCAACAAGCAGGACTCGGCTGATGCCCACGGAGCGCCATTGGGCAAAGAAGAGATAGCGCTGACCAAGAGAAATCTTCAATGGCCTGAAACTCCGGCGTTTTTTGTCCCCGAGGATGTGCTTTTACATTTTAGACAAGCAGAAAAATATGGGCAAGAACACGAGAAAGAATGGTTATCTCTCTGGGAGGCCTATAAAAAGTCCTACCCTGAATCTGCCTATGAGTGGGAGAATATGTATAAAGACCCTGATCCTTCTCAGTGGGAAAATTCTCTACCTCTTTTTAAACCAGAAGATGGGGCAGTGGCAACTCGCTCTGCCTCTGGCAAAGTTCTGCAAGCAGTTGCGCCTCACCTTCCTGGCCTTATTGGTGGTTCAGCAGATTTAGCACCCTCAAACAATACCTTTCTGAACAACTTCGGAGAGTTTAAAAACACAGGTGGCCGCAACATTCATTTCGGCATCCGTGAGCATGCCATGGGAGCGATTTTGAATGGTATGGCCCTTAGCGGAGCCCTCATCCCTTATTGTGGAACTTTTCTGGTCTTTTCCGATTACATGCGGCCCACTATTCGTTTAGCAGCAATGATGCAGCTTCCTGTGATTTACATCTTCACTCACGATTCCATTGGGCTGGGAGAGGATGGCCCCACACACCAACCTATCGAGCAACTTTCCAGCTTGAGAGCCGTGCCAAACCTGATGGTTATCCGCCCTGCGGATGCCCAGGAGACAGTAGAGGCATGGAAAATAGCCCTGAGCCGTCGAGATGGCCCAACCGCACTGATTCTGACACGACAGAAATTACCTATCATTGATAGGGATCGCTTTACTAAAGCAAATGGACTTCGACGCGGTGCCTATATTCTGGCCGATGCCCCTGGATCAAAACCTGAACTGATCTTGATAGGCACAGGATCAGAAGTTGCCTATTCTGCTGTCGGCATATGAGCAGTTGGTAGATCAGGGAATTAAGGCCCGAGTGGTCAATGTTCCCTGCTGGGAACTTTTTGAAATGCAGTCTAAAGACTATCATGAGGAGGTGTTGCCATCTCATGTAAATGCGCGCCTTGCGGTTGAAGCAGGCTGCCCATATGGGTGGGAGCGATACACCGGAACGCAAGGTAAAATCATTGGTATAGAACGCTTTGGGGCCTCTGCTCCAGCAGAAGAGCTCTTTCAACAGTTCGGTTTTACCATAGAACATGTGATAAAGGGTGCCAAGGAACTTTTAAGCAATGTGTAAGCGAAACATGTTGAAGGTGGGTAAAAAGATACGTCAATAGACGGATACGTGATTCGAGCAGAAATGTTAGATCTTTGAATTTTAGTATATTATTAGACAGGAGGACGAAAAGTGAAACACATTCATTATTTAGATCAGGAAGCAGAAAAAACCGAAACAGATGGAGCAAAAGGAGCTGTCATACGGCATGTAATCACAGAAAAGGACGGGGCTCCCAATTTTAATTTGAGAGTTTTAACCATTGAACCAGGCGGACGCAGCCCTAATCATAGCCATCCTTGGGAACATGAGTTTTTCGTTCTAAAAGGCACGGGAACTGGCGAAGTAAATGGAGAAGCAGTGGATCTCAAGCCAGGTGATGCCCTTTATGTACCACCGGGCACCCAACATTGCCTTCGAGCAGCAGAAACCATGGACGTTATTTGACTCATTCCACAGACGTAACAATACACCTGGATGGTGTATGAGCAGAGAATAGTTACCGTATCAGAGGTGACGGATGCAGATAAAAAATCCCTCAAGAAAGGATTAGATGAAAACATATCTTGACTGTATTCCTTGTTTTTTTAACCAAGCACTTCGTGCAGGACGAATAGCAACAGATGATGAAAGAAAGATAAAAAGAATTTTGGATGAAATAGGGGTAGCCCTGAAGGACATTCCTCTTGAGAGCACTCCACCAGAGACTGGAAGGCTCATATATGAAAAAGTAAGGGAAATCACAGGAAACTATGATCCTTATAAGGAAATTAAAATTGAAAGCACTCACAAAGCCCTCTCTTTATACCATTCTTTAAAACAGAAAGTCGAACAATCAGATGATAGTCTTCTTTCAACGATAAGACTTGCCATTGCTGGCAATATAATCGATTTTGGTGTGAATAGAAATTTTGATATCGAGAGAGAAATACATGAAGTGCTCGAAAAAGATTTTGCAATATATGATTACACTAAATTCAAGGAGTGTTTAGACAAGACTGATGAAATTCTTTATGTTGGCGATAATGCTGGAGAATCTGTTTTTGATAGAATTTTGATAGAAGAATTAAAAAAGCCAGTGATATATGTTGTGAGAGATGAACCTGTTATCAATGATGTAACATATGATGATGCACTACTGGCAGGAATAGATAAGGTTGCAACGATAGTATCATCCGGGACAAATGCGCCCGGTACCATACTTACAACATGTAGCAGTAAATTTAGAAAGATATATAACGACGCAAAATGTGTGATAAGTAAGGGGCAAGGGAATTATGAGGGGCTTTCTGATGAAAAAAAGCCGATCTTTTTTATGCTAAAGGCAAAATGTTATGTCATAGCGAAGGATATTGGCGTTACCGAAGGGGATATTGTGCTGAAAGGAATAAATGTGCAATAAATTGGGTAAAATTGTGCCCCTACATTCCTCTTCCTCTCCCTCTTCCTCCTCCTCTCCCACCTCTACCCATTCTTTTCCCGCTTCCCATGCCTCTGCCTCTGCCTTTTCCTCTCATATTATCCCTTTGTTGCCACTGGTTCGATTTTCCTTGGTCTATCTCGGTTTTAGCCTCTGTTACTATGCGGCGAACTGCTGAAGAAAGATAGGAAAATAAGCTCAAAACAATGCCTGTGCCTGCTTCAAAAAAGGCCTCTGTTTTATCCTTTTCTCCAGTCTCGGCGTGGGATTTATGGGACCCTGCCTTCCTGCTTGCATTCGCGCTAATGTCTGCTACTGAGTTACCTTTTGCGTGTGGGGCTTCCTCTGGCTGCTGCGGCTTTTTTGAGGATAAAAAGGGCTGCATCATCTCATAGGCTTCATTAATTTCCTTTAATTTATCCTCAGCTTTTTGTTTTAGACGAGGATTATTGGAGAAACGATCCGGATGCCAGATATTGACCATATCTTTATAGGCCTGTTTTGCGTCATCTATGCTGGCATTGCTATCAAGTTCAAGAACATCAAAACATTGTCGAATATCCATTGTATCTATCTTTGACTCCTAAAAAAAGTAATGACTCTCTATTCTACCACATGATCTTTATATGAAGCAATGCCGCCACCATTGTCTTGACTTATGAAACAAGCTCCCTGTTTTCATTAAACGGCTTAACGGTTCTCTCAACCATGCACTTGATCTTCTTTCAAAATCTTTTGATTATGATGGCTGGCCTTAAAGTACCAATCGTGCAAAAAAGTTGATCAACAGAGAATAGATCCGACAAAAGAAAAGTATATTACTGAATAGGAAGAAAATGTTTGCCTCTAATGGTCAGAAGAAGAGGATCTCTTTTTGCCCTTCTTTGATTATCAAAAACCATTGGCCCGGTTACGCTATCAAAATATTTATTTCCTGCTAATGCAGAGCGAAAATTCTCTCTTGTCTTTATGTTGTTACCTTTTTCTTTCAAAATTTCTTTGACCACTCGAATAGTATCGTAGCCTATTGCAGCAAGAAATTGTGGTTCTTGGGCAAAATTTGTTCTGTACCGGTCAACAAAACTATCTACACCTCTATAACCGCTCCCAGAAAAAAATCCAGAAGGAAATATTGCTCCCTGAACATGTTTTCCACCGATGCCTACTAATTTGGGAGAGTTCCAAAGATTTGTTCCTAAAAGGGTCACCCCCACAACATCATGATAGGCCAACTGGGATGCTATAAGACCAACCCTTTCATAACTGTCAGGGATAAAGACCGCATCAAAATCAACGATAGGTTCTGGTTCCTCTTCTTCCGGTTCTTCCATTTTCTGTTCTGATTGTTCCGTATCTTCTTCTTCCTCTTCCTCAATGTTTGGTTTCGGCCTGGGATAGAAAAGACCAACCATTTTTTTTATTTCTCCTGCAAAATCTGTACTCTTCGGATCATACGACTCTACTGCAGTTATCACCCCTTCATTTGATTCAACCTTATCCCATAATTTATTCATAAAGTATTTACCATAAGAATTGGCAGGATAGAGAATGGCAAATCTCTTTAAATCCATCTCTCCCATAACCTTATTTACTAAATTTCTTATCTGATCCTCTGGATTAAGAGAATTCTGAAAAACCATCTCCCCCTTTTTTGTAATCGCATCACTTTGGCTTAAGGTGATTATGGGCATGCCTAATTCTTGAGCCTTTTCTACAACTCCTTCAGCCACCTTGCTAATAAGAGGCCCTATAGTAACAAGCATCTTCTCTTTGACTGCCAGCTCTTTTAATGCCTCAATTGCTGTTTGGGGATCACCTTTTGTGTCCCTGATAACAAGTTCCATAGATGAAAGGCTTTCTTCGTTCTCCTGAAAGATATCAAAACCGAGTTCAAGACCGTTGAGTACCTCCTGACCATAGAGAGCAAATGGACCACTCAGAGGTAAGAGGCAGCCAACAACATTAGGACGTACTTCTAATCTCTCATCAATCATTCGGAGCATTTCTTGAGGCTGTATAGTCCATTCTTCTTCCTGTGCAAAACCCACCACATTTAGTACTGCCTCGCGTGCCTTCTCCAATCTCCCCGAGATAAGATAGAATAATGTAAGCTGGTAGTATATAGGATAAATAAGATCAGACGCTTCAGAATAGGAAGCCATTTGAATTAATTCATCTTCTGTGGCTTGATAGATAAGATCTAAAAGTTTCGACCGTATTTCTTCCTTCTCCTCACCTTTTTCTAATGATAGTTCCAATACCTTGATCCACCAGTAAAATGCCCGTGGATTATTATGTAATTTTTTTAAGGTTTGGCCTAAAAGAAAAAATACTTCTTCTCTGCCAGGATAATATGTATAAATCTTAAGCCAGCCTAAAGCAGATAACCTTGTTTCTGGGTATTTCTTCAGGTGGAAATATGTTTTGGCAGTTAAAAGGTGGATCTCAGCCCTTCTTTCCAGGGGATATTCTTCAATAACATCTAAAAACAGAGGCAAGGCCTTGTCATACTGGCTCATAGCATAATATATCTTTGCCTTCCTCGTTAACGCATCTCTGACCCTCTCTCCTTTTGGTTCGACCATGAGGTATAGATCGTAAGCCGCCAGTGCCTCTTCATATTTTTTCTCCCTCCAATAATTCTCAGCCTTTGAGAAATAATCAATGACCATTTTCTTTTCAGGCGGTTCCTTTACAGTTACCTTCTTAGGCGGTTCCTTTACAATTATCCTCTTTTCACAAGAAAACATAAAAAAAGCCATTACTGCTATCAAAACAGTAATGGCTTTTATAAAATAAGGGACTTTATTTATTGTCATCCTTTACTTCCTCAAAATCTGCGTCAACAACCTCCTCATCCTTTTTAGCTGTCTCTTCTTCCGCAGGGCCTGCTTCTGGGCCGGCTTGTCCTTGTGACTGAGCAGCCTGGGCATACAAAACTTCAGCTATTTTATGTGAAACCTGTGTTAATTCCTCTGAAAGCCGTTTAATTTCAGATGTATCTTCACCCTCCATAGCCTTTTTAAGGTTATCTATGGCGCTATCTATCTCTTCTTTTGTGCCAGCATCGATTTTATCTCCAGCCTCTTGAAGGGATTTTTCGGTCGAGTAGATAAAGGAATCAGCAGAATTTCGAGCATCAACAAGCTCCCTCTTCTTTTTATCCTCTTCACCGTGAAGCTCAGCATCCTTGACTAACCTTTCAATTTCCTCCTCACTAAGACCGCTTGAAGCTGTTATCTTGATGGACTGTTCCTTTCCGGTTCCCATATCTTTTGCAGATACATTAACAATTCCATTTGCATCAATATCAAAGGTTACTTCTATCTGGGGAATGCCTCTTGGCGCTGGTGGAATCCCAACGAGTTCAAAGCGACCAAGGGTTTTATTGTAGGCAGCCATTTCCCTCTCACCTTGAAGGACATGGATAGATACAGCGGGCTGGTTATCTGCAGCAGTTGAAAATATCTGGCTTTTTTTAGTAGGTATCGTAGTGTTTTTCTCAATGAGTTTGGTGAAAACAGCACCAAGGGTCTCAATTCCCAGGGAAAGAGGAGTGACATCAAGCAAGAGAACATCCTNTACATCTCCCTTTAACACGCCTCCTTGTATAGCTGCACCGACTGCAACAACCTCATCAGGATTAACACCTTTGTGCGGATCTTTACCAAAGATTTGCTTTACCTTCTCCTGAACCATAGGCATTCTAGTCATCCCGCCAACCAGAATAACCTCATTAATATCACCAGTCTTCAAACCAGAATCC
>JGI10211J14876_10000534_pt1 | contig 16358 bp, 17 predicted proteins | sample Etolagsediment_FD_14876 | JGI IMG/M metagenome (IMG submission 14876)
GTGAATAAGAGTACGGTTCGGTTTCTCGGCAAGCCGATGGAATTAGCCGTTTCGCCGGATATCTTAGGCCGTGTTTTTAGCGGCATCGGCGAGCCGAAAGACGGTGGGCCGATAATTTTGCCGAAAAAGAGAATGAACATTAACGGAAGCCCTATAAATCCTTACGCCCGGAATTTTCCAAATGAATTTATTCAGACGGGTATCTCAACGATTGACGGGCTGAACCCATTAGTGCGCGGGCAAAAGCTGCCGATATTTTCCGGTGCGGGCCTTCCGCATGACGAAATAACCGCACAAATTGCTCGACAGGCAACGGTGTTAGGCAAAGGTGAGGATTTCGCGGTGGTGTTTGCGGCGATGGGTATTACGTTCGAGGCGGCCCAGTTCTTTATAGACGATTTGACGAATACGAGTGCTATTGAGCGGGCGGTGCTGTTTGTGAATCTGGCGGATGACCCTGCGATTGAGCGAATCGCAACGCCGAGGGTGGCGCTGACGGCAGCGGAATACCTGGCCTTCGACGAGGATATGCATGTGCTGGTTATCCTTAACGACATGACCAACTACTGCGAAGCGCTGCGTGAAATCAGCGCAGCGAGGAAGGAAGTGCCGGGCAGGCGTGGTTACCCGGGATATTTATATACCGACCTTGCGACCGTTTATGAAAGGGCCGGGAGAATTAAGGAAAAGAAAGGCTCGATAACTCTGGTTCCGGTCTTAACGATGCCGGAAGATGATAAGACCCACCCTGTACCGGACCTTACGGGATATATCACGGAAGGGCAGATAATCATGTCGAGGCCTTTGCACAGAAAGGCGGTGTCGCCGCCGGTGGATGTGCTGCCGAGCCTGTCGAGGCTGAAGGACAAGGGCATCGGCGAAGGCAAGACTCGGGAGGACCACGCGTGCCTTTATAATCAGCTTTATGCAGCCTATGCACGCGGCAAGGAGGCGCAGGAGCTTGCGACGATTCTGGGTGAGGCGGCGCTTTCGGCCGAAGACCGCAAGTACATGACCTTTGCAAATAAATTCGAGGGAGGATATATTTCGCAGGGTTATTATGAGAACAGGACGGTGGAGCAGACGCTTGATCTTGGGTGGGAGCTGCTGAGCATGTTTGAGGATGTGGAGCTGAAACGCATCGACGCCGACCTTATCGCCAAATATATGCCGAAATTCAGGAAATCAGATAATTAAACGGTTCGAGGGTGAGTTTTATCAGGGCTGAGGTATGCTGGAGAATGTAAACGCAACGCGTATGGAACTGCTTCGGCTGCGTAAGCGTATCGGGCTTGCGACGCGGGGGCACCGTCTGCTGAGTGAGAAACGGGATGAAATCTGCAGGCAGCTGGTTCAAATCGCAAGGATGATAAAGCCGCTGCGGGAGCGAGTGGAGAAGGAACTGCTTGAAACGTCTCGGCGTTTTATGATGGCAAGAGCGACGATGGAGCCGGAGGACATGTGGGCAGCGATGGAGGTGGCGACGAAGAAGTTCAGCCTGACCATCAGTTTTGCCACCATAATGAGTGTGAGGGTGCCGAATCTCGCAAAGGAAATATCGGGCGATATCATGTGCTACGGCTTTTTGACGACAAGCGGTGAACTGGATGTGGCACTTAGGGCGCTCGAGCGGGCACTTGACAGTTTAATCGAACTGGCAGAAAAGGAGAAGCAGGCACAGCTCTTAGCGACCGAACTGCAGATGACGCGCCGGCGTGTGAATGTCTTAGAGCACGTTGTGATTCCTGAGTTGGCCGAAACGATAAAATTCATTTACAGCAAACTCGGAGAAGCTGAGCGGGATAACATCAGCAGACTAATGAAAATAGCCGACATAATTCGGGCATAACCGGGTAATTTTTCTATTTACTATTTTCTATTTTCCATTTACCATATCTGTAACCATAGCATAGCACTACAGTTTGGAAATTGGAGTTTGCCAGTTGTGACGGGCGAGCTGGACGGGATGTCTTAAGAGACGTCCCGGCGGCTGGCTTTTTTTGTGGATTATGGCAGATAAGAACACAGTAAAACCGAATGGGCCATCGAAGTCGTTTATGACGATTGGGCCCACGCTGCATTACAGCCATGCGAATGTTCGCAGATGCTGGGCTCTGGCGGTTGTGGTGTTTATCGGAGTCTGTCTTTTCTGGTCGAAGATACTAACAGGGACGGGTCTGTCGCTTAACTTCAGCGACGTAACCGATTCTGCTTCGTGGAGTCTGGGCCGCTTTATCATCAGCCCGCTGAGCATATATGAATATCCCTGGCAAATCCTTGTGTTAGGGCTTCTTATGGGGATTTTGGCAGTCGTCCCGGTGCTTGTCTCGCAGCTTTTGAGCTTTCGTTACAGTTTACCGATGACACTTGCCGTCGTTTTCATCGCCAAGTTACCGTTATTCGGTGTATTCCTTTTGGTCAGTTGTGTGGCCGTGGCGTGTCGGCCGCTGCGATTCCGGTCGCGTTTTATAGCGATTGCCTTATGCATGGCACCGCAGTTGATTTACTGGGCCTTTTTCGGAGGCGCCCAAAACGTCGAACCAATCAGGTGGGGGTTTTCTTTTGCACCGTGGATTCACGCCTGGCTCACTGCGCTTGCCATTGCCGGCGCCGCGATAGGTGTTGGCCATTTTACACGGTACCGGCCGGGCCTCGTGTGGGTCGTGAGCGGTGTCGCGCTGACGGCAGCTGTTTTGGTGTTTCAGCGAAAAATCAGCTTTGCAGAGCTGGATTATCAATTGTACATAGCCGGCAATAATCCCGAGGAGGTACCGGAGTTTCACGACCATAATATGACAAAGGTTATTGATGAGGCGATAGAGAATCCGGCAACGCAGAGCTTTTTAACGGGTTTTTTCTATCCCACCGAGCCCATTCTTCTGCGAGAGGAGTTAAAGGAGGAAATACAGCTTCAGTTGACCTATGACCGATGGCCAATGTGGTTTGAGGTAACCGACGAATTAAACTACGAGGCAAAGAGACAAGAGCTGCTGGGTCAGTATAATCTGTTCATAAACAAGCGGCCGACGAGCAAACGAATGCCGATAGCTCTGTACTACAAGGCCATGCTTAACGAGTACAGCCCGAATATTCCGCAGTTCGGCCAGACAGAGGTTCTCACTTTCTACAATGATTATCCGCATCGTGAGACCCTGCCCTTATGGCAAAAGCTCTATAACGAATTTCCGCAAAGTGCCGAGGCCCTCGAGGCCAGATGGCGTATAGGAGTACATTTGGCCGGACAGGGTGAATTTGAAAAGGCCACCGAGTTCTGTGAAGTCGCCGAAGCCATGCTGGCCCAACAATTAGAGCTTTCGGAGGAGACGCAAACAGCCGCCGGAACATTTTTAACCGCATTTGTCCAGCCTGCCGGGACGGTCATGACACCTTTTAAGCTGAGAGAGCTCCAAAGAAAATTGCAGAAGTTAAACGTGCTTATCAGCCAGAACAACCAATCCGAATCGGACGACTCGAAAAACAGGCTCGCAGAATTTCTAATACTCAATCCCTACAGCCCGGATTATTCGCAGCAGTTGGACCAGCTTCTGGCAGAGACCAAAGAAACCGCCCCCCTGCGGGACAACATACTGCTGGCAAAGATTATGCTGATTCCCGATGCCCAACTCAAGGCCGCCCAGTTCAAGGAACTCGGCGAGAAATTCGCGAAAACCGACGGCGGCACACAGGCCTTGTATGAGCTTGGCCTGCTGAAGGTCGCCTTGTGGAAAGACCCGCAGATAAGCGGCGAAGACAAGAATGCGTATCTTGCCGATGCCAGAGCCATATTGACTAATTTCATCGCCTTATATCCCAAAAGCATCTTCAGCGGCCATGCCCAGACTATGCTCGACAGCTTACCCACCGCTGAATAATCGCGTTTTGTGTAATGCGTATAGAACAGAAGTCAGAAGACAGAGGACAGGGGACAGAAAAATCTGATTTCTGATGCGTTGTGCGTGATGCGTGAGTCGAACATCGAACGTCGAACGTTCAACATCGAATATGGAATCCCGGCAAGCCGCGATGAGCAAAACGATGTACGCCACCGGCGAAACATCAGTATTCTATCTTCTGTTGCTTTTGGTCTAAATTTCACTTGACAAATGATGGTACTTACAAGTATGATTATGACTGTGAAAATCGCTTAATCGAGGCACAAGAAGACGGCTCTACCGTGGCCAAATACTACTACGACTACGCCGGAAGGAGGATTGCAAAGGTGGCAGGTAGTACTGAGACTACGTATTGTTATGACGGTGCTCAGGTTATCGCTGAATATGACGGCAGTGATAACCTGCTTCGAAAGTTTGTCTATGGCCCTGGAATTGATGAGCCTATATGTATGATTGATGTAGATGGTGAAACCGAGACGCCTTACTACTATCACTACGACGGATTGGATTCGGTTGTGGCACTATCCGATGAGAATAGTGATATCGTGGAGCGCTACGAGTACGATGTATTTGGTGAGCCGACAATCTGGGATGCCGATAAGCAAACGACCTACACCGAATCGCAATACGATAATCCCTATATGTTCACTGGCAAACGCTTAGACCCGGAAACCGGGCTCTATTATTATCGTGCCCGTATGTACAATCCGCAAATAGGCCGATTCATGCAGACTGATCCTGTTGGCTACATCGCCGGCCTGAATCTATATACTTACTGTGGAAATAATCCGCTGAATTGGATGGACCCGTATGGACTGGATAAGGATAAGCCATGGTGGGAGGATTGGTATGATTTTTTGTATAATCTAGGTTATAATTGGGATTATTGGAACGCCATAACGATAAGTTTAAGTGGAGCAGTGTTTGCGCCCACTACAGCGGGGATTGGGGGCGGTATTGAAGCGGTCTATATTTTTGGACAAGGATGGGTTTTTTATTTACAATTGGGTCCCGGTCAGGGAGTACCTGGTCTAGGTGGAGCTTTAGAAGTTGGGCCTATTTTCAATTTGGATCAACCGTCAGATTATACAGGACCTTTTGTTGAGGGCCAAGGAGGGTTAGGCTTTCCGATAGTTGGGGCTAGTCTTTCCGGATTTTATTACCCTGAGCCCGGCATTCTCCACCCGGGAGGTGGACCGTGGGGAGGCAAAGGTGGAATATATGTAGGTACCCCTGTCTCCGGAGGAGTAATGGCTGAAAGTTATGACATACTCTACGATTTCACACAGTAAAGGTTATAGATGATGAACAATTGGCTTTTAATACCACTTATATCCTTCTTTTGTTTCTTTATCGGTGTGCTTAGAACTTATTACCTGATGAGGAAGATATTGAGTTTAGTAAAAGAGATTGACTATGAGAAATGGAACTTTCTGATGTCTTCCTCAATACCGTTTTTGAATAATCTGATCGGTGAAAAATCCGTTATTTGGGTTAATTCGGTACGTTTTGGTAAATTTGTTCGCGGTGGGGAGTACTTCAATGATCCGCAGTTGGAAAGGTATGTACGACTTTATAGGAGAAATAAAGTAGTTGCTTTTCTTTGTTGGGTAGCTTGTATGGTGTCAATCCCTCTGTTGGCTTTTGCACATTCGTAGTAGAGAATAAATTATGCCTGTTCATTGATTAGTCAGATTTCGACCTGAATGATGCCGAACTTATCAAAGTGCAGAGAAAACTCAAGAATAGCATCCTGTATTTCGCCGGCTCAATACTTTTTTCGGTTATTTTGGTTCATTTACTTGAAAGAGCAACTGACATATTATGAGCAAACGGGGATTAGTGTTGTTCGTGAAAAATTGGATTAGTCCACTGCATGATCAGCGAAATGGGTCAAAGTTATGAATCTAATTCTCCTCTTTCAAAATAGAAAAGGCTGTGCAATATGAACGTAATCTACGGCCCGGGTATTGATGAGCCTGTTATTATGATTGATGTAGATGGTGAAACCGAGACGCCTTACTACTATCACTACGACGGATTGGATTCGGTTGTGGCACTATCCGATGAGAATAGTGATATCGTGGAGCGCTACGAGTACGATGTATTTGGTGAGCCGACAATCTGGGATGCCGATAAGCAAACGACCTACACCGAATCGCAATACGATAATCCCTATATGTTCACTGGCAAACGCTTAGACCCGGAAACCGGGCTTTATTATTACCGTGCGCGGATGTATAATCCGTACATCGGCCGATTTTGTCAGCCGGATCCCGTGGCTCAACTCATGCAGCTTGTCTCCTTGAAGCAGTCGATACAGGGTAAGATGCCGGGAATTCCTGGAACATATGTATCATACCGTTCAATAAAACAGTTCTTAGAAAATGATCCTATCGGTAGATTCTTAAAGGCTGACCCGGCTGGCAGGTTCCTTGAAATGGCAGCTTTCGGCTTTTCTGTGAATACAAACTTGTATTTATACTGTGAGAACAATCCGATTAGTTTTGTGGATCCTTTTGGACTTTGGATAAAGGGTGCAATATCCGCAACGTGTGGTGCAACTGCAGGATCCCTTTTGCTCTGCAACCCCATTCCTTGGACAGCGTTTGGTGTTTTAACTGCAGTTGCTGGGATTTTTTTCATATGGGAACTATTCGATGATGACCGTGAGATCGGTGACTTTCTTAAGAAGGTTGTTAAGGTATTTAAGAGATGGGCCAAGAGATGGGAGGAAGGAGTTGCCGGAGTTGACTGACAACATAAACATATATAAGTAACATGAATCTTATTTGAATTGAGTTGATGCGTGAAATTGCTAAAGAAAACAAAGAATGCTTTTAAGTTTATCTATCCAATTGCTGTGGCGTTCATGCTTACAATTGGTGCGGGATATGCTGCTGAAAGTGGAGATTTGATACTCTTCTATATATGGCTAGTTTGGGCCATTATAGTAGCTCTTCTTATTCCTACAACGATAATTTGTAGAAAGCTTGATGAAAGGTTTGACCGATTAGAAGAGATCCTCGCCAAGAAAGAAAATGAAGAAGAGCAAGTCACCAGGAATTAAAGTTGTGAACATGAGAGCTTTGGTATGTTTATGTGATGATAATTAACGACATGAGATTTTATGAAAATAATTCTTGGATGGGGTGCATTATAATATAAACAGCAGTAGAAGATTACACATTGTCATGGTTTTTCTCATGGGGCTTGCGGGTGGTATTGCACTTTGCATTCTGCTTGGTTCTCCTTCTCAGTAAAGCTCAGGATCACTGGCTTGGCCCGCTAAAGTTTTCTGGATGGCAAAGAATGTACCTGTGAAGAATATTGATTAGTAAAACAGAAATTAGCTATAGAATAATACAGAGAATTTTATGGTTTAAATTAAAGGAGTGATTAGTGGGCAAAAAGATTTTTGAGATCATTGCGAGTCCTTTAATATTGGCTATTGTTTTGTCCGGCTGTGGCAAAAAAGCACCTAAGCAGGAAGCGGTAGTTTATACTTCACTAGACAAGGTCTTTAGCCAGCCGATTCTCGAAGAATTCGAACGTAAGACCGACATCAAGGTAAAGGCCGTCTATGATTCCGAGGCCACCAAAACCACCGGCCTGGTTAATCGCCTTATCGCCGAAAAGGCTAATCCCAGAGCCGATGTATTCTGGAACTCCGAAACCGGAAGAACCATCGTCCTAAAACAAAAAGGAGTACTCGCCCCTTATAAATCGCCACAAGCTGCCGATATTCCAGCAACATTCAAGGACAGCCGGGGCTACTGGTCAGGATTTGGTGCCCGCTGTCGAATATTAATATATAATACAGATATACTTAAAGAGCAAGACCTGCCCGAATCCATCTTTGAGCTAACTGATCCCAAATGGAAAGGCAAGGTGTCATTAGCATATCCACTATTTGGCACCACAGCCACTCACGCAGCGACCTTGTTTGCCAATCTTGGCGAAGCCAAAGCAAAAGAGTACTTCGAGGCTCTAAAAGCCAATAATGTGATGATAACAGATGGCAACGCATCCAGCCGTGACAGGGTCGCAGACGGCACCGTAGCAATTGGTTTTACCGATACGGATGATGCCTATGTCGCTATCAAACAGGGAAGGCCAGTCGATATTATCTGGCCGGATAGAGACGGCATGGGTACGCTGCTCATACCCAACACAGTAGCATTAATCAAGGGCGGCCCTAATCCCGAGGCAGGCAAAAAGTTCATAGATTTTCTCTTGAGCAAAAAAGTAGAAGAGATGCTTGCCTTCAGCGATGCCGGTCAAATACCGCTAAGACCTGATGTGAAGCGTCCGGAGCATGTGCCCACGCCCGACAAGGTAAGGGCCATGGAGGTGGACTTCGAGGAAGTGGCTGGGCAGATGGAACCTTCTGGCCGATTTCTGCAGAAGTTGTTTGTAAGATAGTTGAGGGATTTGAAGAGACATCTATGGCATTTAGACAACAGCCCCGGGAAATTAAAGGTGTCCGGTACATTTTTTGATTGACTTTTTGGTTTAACTCCTTAATATCTTGGCATTATGCCCCGGACTAAACGCATAACTCTTGGTGGATACGTCTATCATGTGCTCAATAGGGCAAACGGGCGCTTACGGATATTTCGCAAAGACGGTGATTTTCTTGCCTTTGAGCAGATTCTGGCCGAGGGAATTGAAAGGTATTCAATGCGTCTTTGCGGCTACTGCATAATGAGCAACCATTGGCATTTATTAGTTTGGCCCGTAAGCGATGGTGATTTGCCTGAATTCATGAGATGGATAACGCTGACTCATACTCAGCGTTTTCATGTCTCACACGGAACGGTCGGTATAGGTCATCTTTATCAGGGGCGGTATAAAAGTTTTCCTATTCAAACTGACGAGCACTATCTGACTGTTATGCGATATGTTGAGGCAAATCCTTTGCGAGCCAAGTTGGTAAAACATGCAGGCGATTGGCCATGGTCGAGTTTGGCTGTTCGCAATGGGCTGGAGGCGCCGTTTAAATTACGTAAAGGGCCTTTGAGGCTGCCATCCAACTGGAATGAACTGGTAAATCAAATTGAGCCGGCTGATCAACTTGGCCGATTGAAAAACAGTATCAACAGAGGGGCTCCTTTCGGAGAATCGAATTGGATAATCAAAACTGCTTTAAGAATGAATTTGGAATCGACGTTAAGGCCACGAGGAAGACCCAAAAAATGTACCGGACACCTTTAATTTCCCGAATGAATACAATTGTAGATGAGAATATAAGAATGGCCGAGAGCTATCCGGTAAAATACGCCTCAATGGCAAGAAGTGCTGACGCCGGCGCGATACTAAAGTGGTGACTTGCGATAATCACCGACTACAACCCTTTGTACATCGCTGGTCCGGACCACTGTGTTGTGGCAATTATAACTCGACAAAACAATGATGATTGATATTCGAAGTCACTTTTTGTATAATCTGAGTCAAAGAAACGCAATACAATATTCAGGATTGTGCTATGGGAATACAGCCAATACTTAGAGAATTCAGGGCAGGTGCGGAGAAACTATACCGCAACAGGCTAAAAGCCATTATCCTGCACGGTTCGTGGGCAAGGGATGAAGCTACAGACGATTCGGACATTGATCTTGTGGTTGTTCTGTCAGGGGAGGTTGATCCCTGTGAAGAGATTGACCGAATGGCTGATATATTTACAGATTTAAATCTTGAGCATAACGTTCTGATAGCGGTATATCCGGTCTCCGAAAGTGATTTCGATAAAGTTGATAGCCCACTGCTTATAAATATCCGTAAGGAAGGTATAACCGTATGAGCCAGATTGAGGTGCTTATCGAAAAAGCCCGCAGATATCTAAGAAGCGCAGGGTTATTGATTCAGGATGGTGATTATGATTCTGCTGTTTCGCGCTCATATTATGCAATGTTTTATTCAGCAGAGGCGGCGCTGCTTAAAAAGAAAATGACCTTTACCTCGCACAAAGCTGTTATTTCCGCTTTTGGCCAACATTTCGTGAAAACAGGGATTTTTGACAAACGGCTGGGCAGAGACCTGAATATCATTTTCGATAAAAGACAATTGGGTGACTACGGGTCTGACTTTTCAATATCAGAAGATAGTGCCCGCCGTGCATTCGAAAGTGCCCGAGAATTTGTAGAACATCTTGCCGAGTGGCTAAAATCAGATTTGTCGGATGATTGATAGTAATAGTACACCCTGGTACATTTCCGGTTTGCATTTTGAGTGTATGGAGTGCGGGGCGTGCTGCGCCGGGCCGGATGAAGGTTATATCTGGGTTACAAAGCCGGAGATGGAGCTTATAGCTAAGTATTTAGATGAGCCGGTCGAGCAGTTGTGGGGCAAATATCTTAAGCACATGGGCAAACGGGCAACAATTATTGAAGAGCCGCTTAGCAGGGACTGCATTTTTTTGACTGACACCAACGGCCAAAAGAGTTGTGCGATTTATCCGGTTCGGCCGAACCAGTGCAGGACCTGGCCGTTTTGGCCGGACAATCTGACAACACCCAACGACTGGAACAGGGCGGCGATGAAGTGTCCGGGCATTAACCGCGGAAGATTATACAGCTTTGAAGAAATAGAAAGATTAAAGAAACAAAAAACATGGTGGTCTGATGACGACCAATAGCAAAATAGCCGATGCGGTCGCTGAGGTTTACGATTGGATTGATGCGCAAACCGACCAGGCGCCGGAGCAATGTGAGGCATGCGGCAGGTGCTGTGATTTTGAAGGTTACGACCATCGGTTGTACGTTACAGGGGCGGAACTCATATACTTTGCTGTTAAGCTCCAGCCGGACAAGATAAAGCCCATGCCCACCAGGAAGTGCCCGTACAATATCGACGGCAAATGCACTGTGTATCTATATCGCTTCGGGGGCTGTAGGATTTTCTCCTGCAAAGCCGACAAAGACTTTCAAAACCGAATGAGCACCCAAGCCATAGAGAAATTCAAATCTATCTGCGAAGAGTTCAACCTGCCCTACCGCTACATCGACCTTCCTGCAGCTCTCAACAATGCAAGCGCCTGACCATCACTTCGGACGGGGAATTCCCTCCTGTGGGTGGCGCAATTCGATATACTTTACTTTACCCTGGATTGTGCTGTGATCTTTATAGAATTGATACAGCATTGCGATTTTTTCTCTTTCGCTCGCTTCAAGATAGCGCGCGGACTCGCCGTAGGCGGCGCCCCAGAAGACCTGCGTTCCATCCTTAGCATACAAAACGATGTGTGGTCTGCGGGAACTTTTTCTGCCGCCAAAATTGCTCACATCAATGCTTGCGATTTCGTTGAGCAAAGGCGCCTCGGGCGTGGAAATTTCGTCCATTCTCTCAATCGCAGTGAGCAGCCTAACTGCCGCGGCGACATCATTGGCAGACCATGTATCACCGATTCGGGGCGGCCGAGCAGAAAAGCCTTTTATCCGGACAGTCGCGAGTGTGTCTATCGGCAGATGGTCCAGCACCACCATGTCCAGGTCAATGTAATACATTGCTTTTGACTGTCTTATCAGGGCGATGGGCCTGCGGTATTTTGCACTTACCTGTACAGAATTGTTGGTGGTTTGGGCTTTCACCTCGTAAAGCCACGGCATCGACTGCAGATTGTCGGCGACTACCCTGGCGGTGGTCTTGTCAAGGGGAAACTGGGCTCCGCCGGCAGCGGCCTGGACCTTGCTGACAAGAGAGCTGCCGAACCAGTCCGGTTTATCGAGCAGTTCAAGCGGCCCGAATTCGGCTGCGACCGGAGAGGTCTTTGCGACATACCTATCGAGCAGCACTAATCCAACAGCAACAGCGCCCAGGAGAGAAAGAATTGCTAAAATTATAAAAATCACTCGGAAAGGCAGACGTCTATTGGATATTTTGGCTCTGGTTTTTTTCTTACGAACCGATGTGGCACCGAAGCTAAACCACTGCTTAGCCTGCTTTTTCTTTCTGGTTTTCTTTTTCTTTCGTGCCAAGGTTTTGACGTACCTTTTCAATACAAAACCTGTGCTACTTAAAGACCACTCGTTTGCGCTCGTGGCCCTTGTGCCCTTACGGTTTTTTTAACCTATCTGCCATCCCTTTCGCCCATTCGGCTGCGCTCACCTGAGGCACAAGCAGGGCAGGCTCTTCGGCAAAAAGGCTGCCACACAACCAAAACGATCACTCGCTTACGCTCGTGGCTCTGTTGCCTTATGCTCCGGCTTGTGCATTACCAGATTTCGATTTCGAGTTCCAGGTCGATATCGAATTTCTCCTTAACCCTTTGGCGGACGGCCTCGATAAGCCTTTTTACATCGGCGCTTTTACAACCCTTGTGTGCGATGATGAAGTTGGCGTGTTTTTCGCTGACCTGTGCGCCGCCGATCTGCAGGCCCTTAAGGGCGGCCCTGTCAATCAGCGCGCCAGCCGAAAGACCCCGGGGGTTTTTGAATACGCAGCCTGCGTTTTCCGTATTCAAAGGCTGAGAGTTCTTCTTGTAAATCCACACTTCCTTTAGTGTTCGCAGCATTTGCTCGGAGTCGGATTCGACGAGTTTGATTTTAGCGCTGAGAATAAACTTTGCGGTTATATTCGCCCAGCGATAGTCGAAGACAAGCTCTGGTTTGGTTTTCTCGAAGATAGTGCCATCGCTATCCATCAACGTAACACTTTCGACAGCGGTGCCGATATCGCCGAAGTTACCGCCCGCGTTCATTTTCACTGCTCCGCCGACCGAGCCGGGTATTCCGGTAAGGGCCTCAAGGCCGCTGAGCCCCTTGCGAACGCAATCGAGCACCAGCTTATTCAAACCGGCAGCGGCGCCGGCGGTAAGATATTCTCCGTCGAACCGGGGGCTGGTGAAGCTGTCACCTTCGAGTTTAATTACCGCGCCACGAACTCCCGCATCGTCCACGAGCAGGTTCGAGCCGAAGCCCAATACCCGCATTGGTATATCATTTTCGTTGCACCTTTGGACGATAGTTTCCAGTTGTTCAATGCTGGTCGGTATAATCAGATACTCGGCATTGCCGCCGAGGCCATACCATGTGTACTCGCTCAAAGGGCAATCAGTCTTGACTATGCTCTCCAAGCCACTGAATATATTCATCTGCTACCTTCCAAATGTCACCGGCACCCATAGTAACGACCAGGTCACCGCCTGTGACGTTGGTTTTAAGATACTCGCAAATTCGTCCGAAGTCATCAATAAAAACCGCCTCGCAGCCGCGGGCGCGTATCCTGTCAACCAATACCTGGGCGTTTATCTGCTTCTTTGCCTCGGCGGTGTCTCTGACAAAGAAAATCTGGGGCACAATCGTTATATCAGCTAACTTAAAGCTTTCTGCGAAATCATCAAGCAAAAATCTTGTTCTGCTGTACTGATGTGGCTGAAAAACGCACCAAATCCTACCGGTCGCGAACCGCTGGCGAATGGCACTCAGAGAGGCCCTGATTTCCGTAGGATGGTGGGCGTAATCATCCAGAATGGTAATGCCGCCGGCACGGGCCTTCAACATAAGCCGACGGTCAACACCGGTAAATTGACCAAGAGACTGCAATGCAGCCTTTGCATCCACGCCAGCTGAAACCGCAGCAGCCACAACCGCAAGGGCATTCGAGATGTTGTGCAGCCCCGGCAAAGACAACCCCGTCCCGCCCAACAACTCGCCCTTATGATAAACGTCGAACCGGTATAATCCATCAATCAACTCAATATTGTGGGCCGAGAAATCACACCGCTCGTCAAGGCCGAAAGTAACGTACTGCTGGTGGGGTTCGAGTCTGCTTAAAACAGTCGCAACGTTCGTGTCTGTACCGTTTGCTATTATCAAACCGCCGGGCCTTACGCAATCGGCAAATTCGGCAAACGCATTCACTATCTCGCTTTCGTCCTTGTAATAGTCGAGGTGGTCCTGCTCAATGTTGAGCATCACGGCGATTTGTGGGTGCAGGTTCAAAAAACTGCGGTCGTACTCGCAGGCCTCCGCGATAAACCATTGGCCCTCACCAACACCGCCTGAGTCGCCCAATTGCGGTACATCCGCCCCGACGATAAAGCTTGGCGCCAGGTGCGCCTGTTGAAGGACGAAAGCGAGCCAGCCGGTGGTGGTGCTCTTGCCGTGCGTGCCGCAGACGGCAATGCCTGAGTAACTATCCATCAACTCACCCAACATCTCGGCGTATTTGTATATTTTGCAGCCCTTTTCTCTGGCAAGAGCCAGTTCAGGATTATCCTTCTTTATCGCCGCCGATATAACCACCGCATCTACCGGCATTTGCAGATTCTCAACTGAATGGCCGATCCTGATATCCGCGCCCAGTGCAAGGAGACTTTCTACCGTAGGTGAGTGTTCCTGGTCCGACCCGTTGACCACAGCACCATTTTTCATCAAAAGCTTTGCTAAGCCGCTCGCACCGATGCCACCGGCACCGATGAAATGGTACCTCTTGACCGCGATGGCAGTATCAGTCTGTGTCATCAATAATCCCTTACTTGCAACGTGAAATCCTTATTAATATCGCCTGACCCCTCAAGTGTGATTATAACGGCGGAGCGCAGACTATGCAAGATTGTATTTAATCTGCATTGTTACGGGGAATCCAGCCCCGGCCTTTGCTGTTTGTGATTTGCCGCCTATTTTATATAGTACCCCGAAACCCGCCAGACGCCGTCTTTATCTAACATAGGCGTTACCGTTTCGATAGCATCGGCTTTATTCTCGAAGGATGTCTTGAATTGAATGATCACATATTCACCCGGTGGCAGGCCGGGCAGCATTTTGGTATGTTTTTGGGACATAACCTCCCGCGAAATCATCTTACCTAACGGCTTACGCACCATGCCGAGCGATTGCGCCAATTGTTCTTTGCTTACCATACCTTTGAAAAGTCCGCAGGTTGCCTCCCAACTTCCGGCATAGTCGCCCATATCTACAATCTTTAGCCAGGCCCTGGCCGAGTTAACGGCAGCGTTTGGTTTAGTCTATTCCTCTGCAGCCGGTTCTTCGATTACGAGGGCCAATTTTGGGCTTTCGTTAATCATCTTTTCAATCGCTTCTTTGCCCTTTTGACCGTCGACCTGAATATGGCCGATCAATATGCCGTCCTTGAGTTTCGTTATAAAACGATGGGTGCGCACGCCGGATGGATGATTCTCGTTGAAGGCGTCCAACAGCTCTCTCGCTGTCTTAGGCCCAGACGGCCCAGTCGCCTTGAAAGCTACAGTGAACGCTTCCGGCAAACCGCTACGGTCGTCCTGCGTAACGTATATATGGGTAATTTTATTATCCATGAAGAAAAATCTGACGCCCTTATCTTTGCGCCCGTAGTAGCATCGGCCTTTTTGGCCGTCGATATCCTTGTAAAAAACACCATCGGCGAACTCATTCGGTTTGCCTTTCACTATTTTTTTCGGCCGACCGACAACCCGGACCGCCTCTTGAGGCGAGGCACCTATTTGAATTTTGCCAAGGAAAGAGTAGCTACTCGGTTCTTCATATCGAAGTTCGGTGACGTGACCGTCACTCATAAGCACTTCGAAACCGTTCGGATACATGGCAGCGTACATTCCGGGTAGATTCTCCTTCGTGAAGGTTTTGTCACCCCATAGATATTTCGTCGGCTCACCAAAAAGTCTAATAACATCGCGGAGATTTGACTTACCCACATCAAGTCGCGCTATCTTGCGGTTAATATCAGACGCAGCTTCTGTTTGACTATCCAACGTAGTCTTATCCGCTGCCTTTCCTGAACCGGTCTTGAACCGAATGGGGTAAATCTCGGCCGATTCACCTCGAATGTTCTTGAAATTGAGCGCACTGGGACAGTTAATACTGAACTCATACTCGTAATCCGGCTCAAGCTGAACCTTCATTACAAAGGTTCGTCTATCTAACCATCCCGGTCTGCCGATGATGTTGGGAAACTTCGGACTGCCGCCACATACAGAATAGCCTCCCTGATTCATATCCTGGTCGAATACAATACGTATCTGCTGCAGCTGCGGATCGACATTGACCTGGCCGTTATCGGGTACCACCTCGATGACCTTTGGGGACAGGGCAAATACGTGCCCACTTATAGCAGTCATACACAAAACCACCGTAACAAGAACCTTGACTTCAAAAATTCGCTGTGCTTTCATTTTTCCGTCCCTTACTTGATTTACCTTATGTAATAACCTGTCACTCGCCAGATGCCGTCTTTATCTAACATAGGCGTTACAGTTTCGATAGCATCATTTTTATTCTCGAAGGATGTCTTGAACTGAATGATTACATATTCGCCATCCGGCCCGCCCGGCACTGTTTTAGTAGGCATCTTCGTCATAACCTGGCGCGAAATAACCTTGCCCAAAGGCTCGCGCACCATCTTGGCCATGTTCTTCCATCCCCCCTTAGTCGCTGCATTTTTGAAAACCTCGGCCGCCTCTTCCCAGCTTTTGCCATAGTCTCCATCATCAATAAATCCCAGCCAACGCCT
>JGI10211J14876_10000535_pt1 | contig 16353 bp, 20 predicted proteins | sample Etolagsediment_FD_14876 | JGI IMG/M metagenome (IMG submission 14876)
GCCCGCACGCGAGCCACGATGACCCTTCGCTGATCGGCGGGCGCGGCGAGCACCTGGGCGGCGGTCTTGTAGTCGTCGCCCAGGTCAGCACGGGTGGCGTGTTCGAGGACGAAGGCGTCGTCGCCGTCGGTGGCGTCCGCGACCTTCCCCAAGATGTCTTCGAGTTGGTCGTTGATCGCCGCGATGGCGGCTTTGTTGCTGCTCTCGCTCTCGTACAAACCGTAGCGGTAGATGAGGTTGAGCGTCTGCGCCTCCGCGTTGAAGGTCGCGACCTTTTTGCGGCAGTTCTGCAGCGTGATCGCCAGGTCTTTCTGGCGAGCCACGGGCACGATGAGCCCCACCGCCGTCTCAAGGCCCAGGCCTTTGATCTTGCGGTGAACCTCCTGGCGCAGCCGGTCAGCGGCTTTCACCTCGGCGGGGTCTTCGGTCACGCGACGTGCGTCCCAGTCCTCGATGAGGCTGCCGTCCTCCTGCTCGATCATCCTCACGTTGTCGCGATACGTTTTGCGACCGCCGCGGAGGTGGCACTTGAGACTGACGACGATGCCGGGGACCAGCTTGCGGATCACGAGGTCGTCGGGGTTGATGACGACGGCCTCGGGCTCGGCCTGCTCGGCCTGCTCGGTGGTATCGGTGGTCTGCTCGGTGTTGCTTTCCTCTGTCATGGTGTCCCCTTTCTATGCCCATCCGGGCCAGGTCCAGTCCATGGCGCGGGGGTCGAACCCGCCCCGCGAATCCTGAGGACACGCGGTGCCTGTAGTTTGCCACGGAGGGCCGCGTGTCCTCAAGACACGCGGCCGTTTTGAGTTGAGACGTGATAGCTACCAGGGAATATCCAGCGCTTTGTCGAACAGCGGGGTGCCGGGGATCGGAGCCTTTCCGGGATCCTCGGTGATGGTGGCCTTCGGCTCGGCGGCCTGGTCGTCGGGGTCCGGGTCGCTCGCGTATCGCGCTCGGCCCTTCGCCCACGCTCGCAACGCAGCCAATTTGGCTTCGTATGTGATTGCCATGGGCGTGATCGGCTCGGCGGCCTCGGCCATGTCGGCCTCGGTCAACTCGCCGCTCTCGCCCTCGCAGGCTCGGCAGTACGCCGTCAGGTGCGCTTCTTTTGCGACCTGTTCGATCTCGGAGCCGGTGTAGCCGTTCAAGCCCTTCGCCAGGTTGGCGATGGACTCGGGCGGCAGTGAGCGTCCGCGCTTCGCCAGGTGGATCGAGACGATTGCCTCACGGTCACTGCGACCCGGCAGGTCGCAGAACCAGATCTCGTCGACTCGACCACGCCGCGTCAACTCGGGCGGCAGGCCCGAGATGTCGTTAGAGGTGATCATGGTGAATGATTCGCTCTCGCGCTCCTGCAGCCAGATGAGCAGCAGGCGCATCATGCCCGACTTGGAGCCCCCGTCGAGGTTGCCAGGGCCGCCGAAAACTTTTTCAATTTCGTCGACCAGGACAACGCAGGGTGAGAGCGCGTCAATCGTCCGCAACGCCTCGGCAGTGCGGGTCGCCGTTTCACCGACAATTCCGCCCTCGCATTCCGAAGGGTTGAAGATGATCAGCGGCAGACCCAATTCGCCTGCAGCGGCAGTCCCCATTAAAGTCTTGCCACCGCCGGGAACACCAACGAAAACCACGCCTTTCGGCTTGTCGATGCCAGCGTCCCGCGCTGCTTGGCCAAACGCCCAGCGACGCTTGCTCATCCAGGCTTTGAAGTTGCCGAAACCGCCAACTTCGCCGAAGTCGGCGGCCTCGCCAGCGAAGCTCACACCGTGAACTGCGGCTAACTCAGTCGCTTTGAGCTTGCTGAGTCGAACGGGGTCAACGGCACCGTGATCGCTGTAGTCGAGCGTCACCAAATCCTGAGCTTGCTGGACACTGAGCCCTCGAAGTGCAGCAGCGACCTCGCGAGAATCGACGTCCAAGTCCCATGAAGAGAGCGTCTCTTTGACGTTCTTTTCGAGGACTGGGAGACTCGGCAAACCAGGGCGAATAATCGCCAGATCGCGCTTGATGTCATCGCGGATATCGTCACTGACCGACACGCAAACAATGGTGGTGAACGTGTCCCGGAGTAGTAGAGTTGCGTCTTTCACAACTCGTCTCCAGAAATCGTTCGCCATGAAGTTGTGGGCGTCGCGAACGATAAGAAGTGCCGGTCTCTTCGGGTGAGCCAACGCCCAGTTGACAGCCAGTTGCAGGCCGCCGTTTGGCGACGCCGCCATGCGACTGCCGATGTCGTCGGCAGGCCTGAATTCCTCGGGAAGGGGGGGTGCGTTTTCGTCTTCGGCTCCCCAGCCACGAGGTTCATCCCAGCCACCGGCCTGGGCCTTGCCGCCCGTGAGCGACCAGATCCCGCAGAGTGACCGGTGTCCCTCGAATTCGAGGTTTTGTGCCAGGTTGACGATCCCGCGTTCTGCTCGTGCCTCCTCGCTCGACAGAATCCACACCACGGGGATGCGACTCACCATCAGGGTTTGGAGTTGAGCGAACATTCCCTTTTTTGGAGCTAGTTTGTCCCGTCATAGTGTCCCTCCTCTCGGTGCGTTTAGAGGCACCAGTCCGACGCTGAGTAAGGCGAAGTTATCGCAATACTCAGCGTCGCAATGGTGCCGCCAGACGGCGGCAGTGTGGGGATGAGTCGGTGGAAGTTATCGCGTTACCAGCCCGCGTTTCCGTGTGACGATGAGCCGGAAGTGCTGACCATCGCCGCAACCAGTTTGATATTGCCGTTCTCCTCGGAGCGGTGCAGCTGGTAGCCTGCAGCCAGGGCGGCAGTCTCGGCCTCGCTCGCCATGGCAGCCTGCCAAAAGCGCGGAGCCGCATTGCCCCACCAGCGACTGTTATCGTAGTCGCTGATGATGGCCTGGAAGCTCCCGTCCTCCTGGCGCAGAAAGCCAACGTCATTGGACGCGCCACCGCCCAGGTGGGCGTTGACGAGCGCCTTGCGGCAAATGACGTGGGCGACCTCGGGGCGACCGTCATTCTGGTAGCCCTGCAGGTTGACCGGCTCGTGGTAGACCTCGACGGCCTCCTCGATGAGCGCCTCGGCCTCGGCTGTCCATTCGTCGATCAGGTCGTCGCTGGCGCTTGTGCGGTACGTCTCGTGCTTGTGACGTTTGATCTGCACGATTCGGTCGACCAGGGCGGCCTTGAGTGCCGCCACGGACGTGATCTTGCTGTCGTGTACTCGATACGCCGACATCTACGGCCTCCCATTCTCGCAAAGAATCTTTCGGTCTTTGCAGGCGAACGCCTCGACGTCGGCCAACGGGCTCGACGTCTCGACCAGGAGCACGCCACCAGGCAGGATCACGAGGTCGGCGTCGACCGCGCTCTGCCTGGTGCCGCCCTCGTCCTCGACAGGGGCTCCGAAAAGCCCCCCGTGCCCTTCGGGGCTACCAGGGCGAGCCATGACTGCCTCCTCCCTGCTGTCCCGATGAGCCGCCAGAGCCAACCGTCGCCTTTTCAGTGACGGCTTGCTCCTCGGTGACGTGAGCGTGATAGTCGGGGGTGCGCTTGTGAGTCTTGACCGTTCCAATGGCGTCGAGCCACTTGGTCTTGTCCTCACACGACGCACCCGCGATGCCTTCCACCGTGCTCGTCATCTCGCCACCAGGCTCGATGATCAGCACGACTCGGTGATCTGACATTGTCCCTCCTCTCGCCAGGTGCGGTGTGCTCCCGGTCGTCGAACCTCCTGTGAGAATCCTGAGGACATCGCAGGGGGCTCGACGACCAGGAGCAGCGCAGCCCGAAGGCCGCGCCGCTCCCGATGCAATTTGAGCCAGGACCGCGCACGAGGCGCGTCCCTGGCGGGACTATGACTTTGGGTTGTCTCTCCATTTCGGTTCGTCCCGTTGCGCTCGGAGCGATGCTCGACGAGGGGAACACGCGGCCAGGGCGGGCTCGGCAATCGAGCCAGGAGACTCCCTGGTGGCGTCCGGTGCCAGGTGGCGATTCAGTTGTCAGCGCCCCGGAGGGCGGGCCGCCCGGAATCCTGAGGACTCCGGGCCGCCCCGTGGAAGCCACGAGGCAATGGGGTATGTACCATGTGGTTGAACGCATGGCAAGCGCTTTTTTTTCGGCTAATGATTCCGGGCACCTACGGTGCATGTGGTATGGTACCACCGGGTCGTCTGTGATTTGCCCGAGGGCGGGCTGGGTCCGACCCTTTATGCACCGACCGTGCCATGATAGCGTATGCAACATTGTTCGGTCAATGCCGACGGTAACCATGCGTAATAACATGGGTTCCCTGCCGGTGCTGTAGGCGTCCCCTACGGAGACGCTCGGGGCGCCGCCGGGTGACCGCCGGGAAACGCGGGGAACCCGCCCGCCGCCGCCGGGTGACCACGGGCTCGACGGCTCGACCACGGCAGCTAGCTCGGCTCCACTAGCTCGTCCAGCTAGTGAACCGGTGCTCTGGCTCGCCCAAGCTCATGACCACGGGCTCATCTGGCTAGCTCTGGGGCATTTTGGCCCAGAATCCAGCCTTGAAGCTGGACGCAGCGGCTCAAATTGGGCAAATCATCCCCCCCAACCGGCGATCTTCTGGGCTTGAAGCGCGGCTGTGGCGATCACTGAAAGGGGGGTGCCCCCCTGATGTTCGGCGGTGATCCCCGGAAAGGTGCAGGAGGCTCATCGGGAGGGACCTAGCCAGGTAAGCGTTTTTTTAGGGTCAGCTTGACTTCAGCGTCCTTAGGACGTACCTTCAAGGGCGAGCGTCGCCAGGATGCGTAGTACCACGCGTAAAATATCGCCGCTGCCACAGAAACAATCTTTCAGCACAGGAGCAAAAAATGTCCAATGGATCTGGGGGCTACCGCTTCGATGATAATGACGACGAAGGTATCTTCAATGAGCCGCCAGTCGACGAGGACGGCCTCGGTGGCGATCCTGGCGAGGTGACAGGCGCTGCTGGTGACCGAGCTGCTGCTCAGGATATCCTGATGCAGAGCTGGGTTCCTGGCATTCAGATGAGTGTCGGGGCTGATGGACTCGTGGAGGTGAACGAGGTCGACGGGCAGAAGAGCATTCTCGATCCGCCCCCGCCTGTCGATGCGCTGAACCTCATCTGCTTGGCAGATTGCCGACATTACAACGAAAACGGGCGCAGCGTGATGTCTGGTCCTGACCCTGACTCCGAAGAGCATATCGAGGTCGGGCGATGGTGCGGTGCAGTTAGGACGTGGGCCGAGCAGACCGACCTTACGGAGTTCGAATGTTTCGCCTGTTCGCGTTTCGAGCCCGACCTGCGGGCGAATCCGGCTGTCGTCAGCGAGGCCGTGAAGAGAAACGCAGACAACATGGCAGCGGTGCTCAAGCAAGCCATTGACGAGAAGGTGCCGCTTGGGGTCTGCGTCTGTGGCCCATGTGAGCACTACGTCGGCCAGGTGGGCAGAACGCCTACGGAAGAGGACAAGGTATTTTACCGCTGGTGCATGAAGCTGGGAGGGCTCGGGCGCCTCTACGACCTGCGCGACGGCGCGGTGGTCTGCTGCAACCAGTGGAAGCCAATCGCGAACAGCTCCATTATCGGAGCGGTCGCAGTCGAGAACATCCAAAGGATGGCTAAGTATCGAAAAGTAATGGCCGAAAGAGGCCAGGAGGACTGAGATGCCAGACGCAAACCCGACGACCGAACAGACTGCTCCCACCGCCGCTCCCGTTGCCGGGCCTGAGGCTCAGCCAGTGGTGTCGCAACAGGCAGCACCTGCTCCGGCTGCAAAAGAGCCGGAAGTTCCTGCTGAGGAAACCGAAGAAGAAGGAGACGACGAACAAGAAGAAGATGTTCTTCGGACAGAGTTCCTCAACCTGAAGGACTCGCTCGAGATGGGGATGAAGCAGTTCAAGCGCATGCCCCACCTTAGCCCTGAATCCATCAGGAATTTTATGATCATGGACCTTTACCCAATCCTGATGGAGATCGCGGACTTCGCCAACTGGTACGTCGGTGACCTTCATCGGCGGGTCATGGTCGTCGAGAGCGAGATGGAGGGGGAGAGTGACTCCGAGGGCATCAGCCAGGAGTTCGCCGAACAGCTCATCAACTTCGTCGGTCGATCGCTTCAGATTTTCGGAGTCATCCTCCAGAGTCCAAAGGTCGACCCGAATCTGCTCCAGCTCGCCCAGCTGCTGACCACGCAGGCTCCTGGACTGATCGCGAGAATCCAGGATGTCACGATGACCGATGAGCCTGATGAGGACGACGAAGGGTACGACGAGTATGAGACAGAAGAGGCCGAGGCGGAAGAGGCCGAATCTCCAGAAGTCCTCGAGCCCTCAAAGCAGGGTGGTGAGCAGGCTGCCGCGACTCCGGCGGCTTCCGCTGAGCCTGAAACGAACGCCGAGGTCGCGACGTCAGATGCCGTCGTGGAGAGCAAAGAATCTTTGCCAGAGTCTCAGGGGCCTGCCGCGGAAGCGACGCTGCCTGTGGCGGAAGCGGCTCCAACGGACGTAGCTCCCGAGGCAGCTCCCGAGGCAGCTCCCGAGGCAGCTCCCGCCGAGCCCGATGCCCTGGAAGAGGGGGCTCCTCCGGCAGAGGAGGAAAAGGCAGATGCCTGAAACCGAAGAAATGAAGGAGCCCAAGCCGGAGGTGGAATCGGAGTCGTTCGTGGATCCAGACCTGATGGACGAGGACGATGCGGAGTCTACTCCGAAGAAGAAGCAGGTGAAGAAGCGAGGGCGAAAGAAGGAGGGCGGTGATAGCACCCCCCGTCGCCGTCCGTTCGTCGAGTCCAATGTCGCAGCGGCTATGGCCAAGAGCGACCTGATGGATATGATGAACCGCTGGGACTGGGAGTCAGCCGAGTACGAATGTGTTCTATCTCGGGCGCAGCCGCAGTCTTGGCAGGGGCGTAACTGCCACGGATACCTCGCTTCTTTCACTCACTCGATTGACGAGGACTACATCAGTCAGCACTTCGGCGGCGGTGTCTTCGATATCAAGGTCCGTGGTCCCCATCCTCAGACAGGTGTCAGGAAGCAGTTCCTCGATGGGTGTCGTGTCAGGATTGCAGGAGTCCCGATCCTGAGTGAGTCCGACCGAAACTTCATCACACCCGACGGGGGAGGAATGATCATGGCTAATCCGCAGAAAGGGCCGCCATCGCAACAGCAGCGAAGGGAGGCGACGATGGTGCCTCAGGAAGAAAGGCGAGGATCGAAACCTTGGGCAGAGAAGCGTGGAAGCAACGGAGGTGGCAGCGATGACATGCTGCGTATGACCTTCGATCGGATGGCCAGGCGTGAAGAGCAGACGGCGGAGGAAGCACGTGCTCTGCGCGAACGGTTGCTCGAACAGTCTCAGGCGGCGAGCAACGAAGGTTCTATGTCTCCAGCGGCGCTGCGCATTATGCAGGAGGCAGCCGACAAGGCTATCGAGGCCGAGCAGCGGGCCGCTGACCGGCAGCGCGAAGAGTTCGAGCGGATACGTCAGGAGGAGAAGGAAAATCGTCGCGAGTTCGACAAACTCATCACTAGGCTCGGTGATCGACACACGGGCATTCCGCCAGAGATGCTGCAGACGTTGAGCGAGCAACATCGAGCCGAAATTAACGCGCTCAACGAGGCTCGTAATAGTCAGCTGTCGCAGGAGCGTGATCGGTCGGACCGAGAGCTGCGGACTGTGCGAGAGCGTTATGAAACGGAGAATCAGCTCCTTCGAGAAAAGAGCAAGGAAGACCTGGCGCTTGTACGAAACGACCTTCAATCGCGGCTTGATCGGGAGACCGATAGCGCGAAGCGTGAGATCGATCGTGCTCGAGACCAAGCAGCTCAGGACGTTGCGAAGATTCGTGAGGAGATGACTCGGCGCCTGGACGCTCAACAGGCAGAAAGTGCGCGCCGTCTCGAGGAGATGCAGAAGGAGCATACTCGGCAGCAAGAGCGCGATCGCGACCAGAATCAGCGGCAGCTGGAGCAGGAGCGAGAGCAGGCGCGGCTGCGGCTCGAGGCGACCGAGAAACAGGCTCGGCGTGACCTGGAGGCGACAGAGGCTCGTGCAAAGTCAGAGCGCGAGTCGATCGTGAGTCAGCACCAGATGCAGCTCGAGCACACCAAGGGCCTTCAGGGTGGACAGGTCGAGCAGCAGAAGAGCCAATACGAATCTCAGATCGCTCAGCTTTCCGCAACTCACGAAGCTGCGATCAAGATGCAGGAGTCAACGCTCAAGATGCAGATCACTGCTCTAACAACGGAGTTGGAGCGAACACGTAGCGATTTGCAAGCAGCTCAGATAAAGATCGGCGAACAGGGTGATTTGGCGACGCAGGCATCAAAACTGCGAGAGATTGGTGACTCCTTGGGCAGCGTCTTCGGTCTCGGAAAACCCGGAGACACGAACATGACGGCTGTGGCGATGCCTGAGTACGAGCCAGACCCAAAGAAAGATCGACCGAAAGGCTGGATGGGAAGTCTGATGGACTTCGCCGACTCGAGGGTCGGCGAGATGGCCTTCGAGTTTCTGCGCCAGGCTGCGGTCGGAGCTGCAGGTCCGCCACCAGGCGCGATGATGCCACCTGGTCTGCCTGGCGGTTATGGGCCACAACCCGGCTATGGGCCACAACCCGGCTATGGGCCACAACCCGGCTATGGGCCGCCGCCCGGAAGTGGTTACGGCCCGGCTCCGCAGCCGAATTATCAACCTCAGTACCAGCAGCCGGCGCCATATGCCGGCGGTGTCGGTCAGGGCATGTTCGTGGACGATGAGGAAGAGGAGTACGAGGACGAAGCGGAGGAGGTCGAGGAGATGCCGCCGCAGAACCAGAGCGAATTCCAGAGCGAAATTCGCGATGGTGTCGTGACGGCAAAGCCTCCGCCCAGGCCTCAGGCGCAGCCAGCCGAAGCAGCCCCTGCGTCAACGCAGGAAAAGCCGCCTGCGGTCGAAGCTCCGAAAGAATCTTCTGCTCAGGCTGCGCAGCCGCAGGAAGGGGAGATTCCACCGCATGTCAGAGAACAGCTCACGAACCTGATTCAGGGGCTCGAGAGTGCAATGACGAGCGGGACTCCGGTTGCGGAGCTGGCAGACCAGGTGCTGTCCGTGGCTCCGCCCGAGCAGCTCAAGCCTTTCGCGGACACGCCCATCAACCAACTCGCCTCAGACATCAGCAATATCGTCCCCGGCACGCTTTTGGCCTCCCACAGTGGCCGGAAGTACCTCGCCCAGCTTCAGGCCGCCCTCAAGCAGAAAATCGGTGCCTGAGGTAAAGGTGTCAAAGAATCCTGGCGACACCTTGACATCTTATTAAAAAAAGAAGTATCTTTCTCTCACCACCTGTCCCCCAAATGCGCCAACGGCCCCGGCGTTCCAACAAGACAGGTTGGGTAACCTTGGTCGGAGTGTAGCCGGTGGCCGTGCAACAAAGCGTAAAAAGCTATAAATATCTTGGTACTCCGCAGACCGTCGTGAAGATGTTCGAGGCGGCAGACGGGGACCGAGGGCAACGTTCTTTCGCCCTGCGGAGCCGTATCGAACCGATCATCAGGTACGTGCGCCCCAAGGACTACTGGAGCGAGGTGCTGGCACTCTACTACTGGACCTGCGGACCTCAATTCCGATACACCAGAGACCCACGCAAGGTCGAGCAGATCAAAGACCCGATGCGGATGCTGTGGGAGATTGAGAACTACGGCTCGACGCTAGTGGACTGCGATGAATTTGCTACGTTTTTGAGGGCTGTCATCGGTTCGATTGGCAGCAAGACTCGTATCGTTACGGTGGGTTTTCGGCCAAAGGGTAACGGGAAGGTCAACCCCCGCCTGTTCGACGATGAGATCTTCAACCTCATCACCTCTGAGCATCCAAGATTGCCCGGTCCCTTCACTCATGTGTTCGCTCAGGCGCTCAAGCCGGGACCTGATGGGGGGAGCTGGGTGACGGTCGATCCCGTGGCTGGACCACGCACGCCGAAGATGCATCGGCGTGTGAAACAATACAGAATTTACGAATCAGACGACTGATCCCCTTTGGAGGAGAAGATGAGCAACTGGGACATTCTCGGCGGCGGCGAAGACGGCGGTGACGAAGACGTCGAGTACGTCGGTGTCGTGGAAGACGACGATCCATCTGGTGTCGTTATGGAGCCGATGCGTCAACCGCGTCAGCCCGTGCGACGTGTCGCTCCAACGGGGCAGGTGATGTATCCGGTTCGGCAGAATCGGAAAAACCCAAACGGCGTGGTTGGATCGCCAAACAGAGATGCGGAGGACCTCGTGTCGTACATCAACATGCCTTACGGCAAGCAACTCGGTCTGACCCCTCAAGCGGTGGAGCAGATTCACTCTGTTCCGATGACCGAACTCAATGGCCAGATGGCTCAGCGCATCGAGCCCGGGACTTACGTCATGTACGGCCCGAGTCGCGCTGCGGGCATGGGCAACCTGTACGACGAGATCATCGCGACCCAGACGCCGCCTCAGACGCCGCCTCAGACGCCGCCTCCGACAGGGATGGGGACCAACGGGGGCAGCAGTGGACCGAGTTGGCTCGGTAACCTGTTCGGCGCCGTCGCCAACCTGGGTGGCGGGATCGCGTCTGCCGTTTCTCAAGGTCGCATCTCCGAGCGCGAGGCCGCGACCGAGCGCCTGCGCATCATCGCGGAGCAGGAAGCTGCGGCTTCGGCTCGAGACTACGCTTTCCAGGAGTCACAGCTCCAGCACGCCGAGCGGCTGATGGAGATCGAGCAGGGCGCGGATGAGCTGGCTGCACTTCGTGCGCAAGCCGAGGAAGCGGCAGCGCTTCGTGCGACCATACCACCGACCACCGGGGTTGTCCCCCCCAGTGGCACGTCTCCGGTCGTCTGGGTGTTGGTGGCAGTGCTCGGCCTGGGCGCTGTCGGCGGCATCATCTGGTACGTCTCGAAGAAGAAGGACGACGAGGAGTAGTAGGCCGCTCGATGTCCTATATCGTCACAGACCCCAATGCCCTTGGCACCGTCGGCTCCGCTGCGGCAAGTGGTGCTCAGGTGGGCGGAGAGGCTGGCGGGGGCGGCGGTGTTGATGTCGGTGGTGTGATTGGTGCTGCCGGTAGTGCGCTGACCACGATCGTCGGTGGTGCGATCAACCTCGCCAATAACATCGGGCTGTGGCGTCAGCAGCGCCGCGACGTCGCTGCCGCACGCGAGGACGCGTGGGCAGCGGAGATGGGGGCGATTAATCAGGGGCGCCTCAATGCGCAGATGACTGCTGAGGAGCTAGCCGCTCAAAACGCTGTCATCGAGGAGCAGAACCGCCTGGTCGCTGAGCAAGAGCGGATCATGGGACATGAGCGATCTGCGCTCGAGGCTCAGATTCGTCGAGATGAACTTCAGGCGGAGCAACAGGCGCGGACTGCAGCAGCGATGCGGTTTCGGATGCCGAATTGGGGCTGGTGGGCGATCGCTGGACTCGGAGTTGCTGCCGTCGTCGGCTACGGAGCCTACTCCGGCTTGAGGGATGAGGCATGACCTACGAATTTTACGGACCAGGGCTCGGAACCAACGGTGATACGACGCCCCCTGCTTCGACGGAACCAGCCGCTCCGGCCGAAGAATCCGAAACATTGTTTGAGCAGGGGTGGGAGTGGTTTCGCGAAGTTGCTGGTGGAAAAAACGGTCAGCAACAAGTCGAGCAACCGGCGTCGATGCCAGGGGCGACGGCGGCTAGCAGTCCTACGGCGGCTGGTTTCTCACAATACGCCAGTGAGGCAGCAATCCGCGAGGTCGCGGTTGTCGACGAGGAGCAGGCACCCATTCAGGAGGTACCATCCGACGCTCCAGATGGGCAAGAAGACGAGCGCTCGTGGATTGAGCAATATCAAACGCATATCACCATCGCCTCTACGCTCGTCGGGCTCGGGACGTTCATCATTTGGTTGGCGGTCAGGAAGAAGGACTGAACGATGACCTATGAGTATATGGGGATGGGAACTGCCGAAGAGGCAACGCGCCTGGTGACTGAGGCGCGTGAGGCGGATGCTCGGGATGATTTTCTTCGAGCAGCTGCGCTGCTCGAGCAGGCCATCGCTGCGGACCCGTCACGAGCCAACGAGTTCAGAGCCAGACAGGTCCAGATGTATGCCGAAGGCGGTGATTGTGTTCGGGCACAGCAGCTTTGGGCGCAGCTTAGCCCATCGCTTCCTGCAAGCGATCCAAACACAGCACAGTATCGGCAGTTCGTTGAACAGTGTCGTCCTGGTGGCTTGAGACCATCGCCGTTCGATGAGCTGTCGACGCCAAATATACCTGGCGGGGCTGCGCCAGCGACGGAGAAGCAGTCCTGGTGGTCTGGTGATGTTGAAGGGATGGTCTCTTCGTTCTTCAGCAAGCTGGGCATCGGTGAGCAGGCGCAGCAGCAAGCTGAAAATACGGCCCGAATCGAAGGCGCGGTGGCGACGACGGCCGGTCCGACGTCATTGCACGAGGTGGCTCCTGGAGCAGCGGCTGCGCCGACTGTGCAGGTCGATGGAAACGGAGCGCCCCCTTGGTACATCCAGTACGCGCCGCACATGGTCATCGGCGGTATCGGTCTGGGTGCAGTGGTCACGCTGGTGCTCGTCATGAGAAGGAGTGACTAACCATGACCTACGAATTTGCAGCGTCAGGTATGGGAGTCGCCACCGACGAGCGGTGCAGTGGTCGTTTTGAGGACATCAATGTGACCGACGGCAGGGTTCACTGCATCACGCAGATGGAAATCATCGACGACGAAGATGCAGCTGAAGGGTGCGTCCTCCAGACGGGAAATCTGGATTGTGAGACTGGTGGGCGTTCGGGGCAGAGATACTGCTGTCCAGCTCCCGCAGGAGCCGCTCCAGCCTCGGCGCCGGAGGGGACGGCCGAAGGCCCGGTCGAAAAACAGACCTGGTGGTCCGGCGACGTCACCGGAATGGTCGATTCGTTTTTCAACAAGCTCGGCATCGGCGATCAGGCGTCGGAACAGGCTGAAAATACTGCTCGAGTGGAGGGTGCCGTCGCGACAGCGTCGGTCGTGCCCTCACCAGAACCACCAGGGCCAGCTGCGCCTGGAGCTGCTGTTCAATCGACGACCACGACGTCTCCGCGTCCCTGGTATGTCCAATACGCGCCACACATGGTGATCGGAGGTCTCGGCCTGGGCGCCGTGATCACCTTGGTGCTCGTCATGAGGAAAAGGTAAAACCCATGATCAAAGCCATCGTCAATCCGCCGCCGCCCGACCGCCGCTACCTGCATCGCATGGCGCATCAGGGAATCAGGGTCGTCGGCGGCGTGATGCCCACCGGAAAGTTCCCCAGGGCCGTAGGCAGTGGAATCTTCGGTGTCGAGGGTCAGGACCAGGGCGTCTTCGACGGCCCGGCGTTCCCCAACTCCAACACCGGCATCTTCTACAACGACTATGCCAAAGACAGCTGGGAGGTGCAGCAGCCTGACCTCGAGTGGGTCATGCTCAGGCGCCCCGGTCGACCGCTGTTTCCGGGCTCGAGCGCTCACGGCATCGTGCTGATTGGACCGAGCATGGGCAACGACGATTGTGCCTGCGCGCAGCAGAACGGCGCGCAGCAAAGCTCCGGATTCATCGACAAGCTGATCACGGGAGCGGCTCTCGTCGGTGGTGCATGGTTCATCCTGCACACGATGAAGAAGTTCGCAGAGGAGGGCTGAAATGGTGCGCCTTCTTCCTGGCCCCGAGCGGGTGCAGATGTACTTCGTCAGACCGCACGTCAAGCGGGGCGACTACCACCTGTTCATCAATCCGATCACAGGCCGGAGGATGTGGGCCTATCCGAGAATGATGGCTGAGAAGCGCTTCGCCACTGTCTCGGCGCTCGGAACCGATGACGCAACCGCGGATTTGATTTCGCTGTTCGACCCGCGGCGACTGACGGAACAGTTCGATCGGACTCAGGAGGAGCTTGGTCGAACGCAGTCGTATCTGAAAATTGTTGTCGGAGCGAGCGTGCTCACATCAGTCGTCGCTATCTGGGCGCTGACGCGTGGGAGAGACTGATGTCGAACGGCTATCAGGACATTGCTCAGCAAACGAGTGCTTTCCGGGAACTGTTCGTCGACGAAGCGTTTAACGCTGCTGCGCAGGTGCAGCAGCGAGCACAGAGTATTCAGGCGCAAAGCCAGGCGGTGCCTCCTCGGGCGCCGGTTGAGGGCGCTGCGCCCATTCATGACGCTGGAATGGCCGACAAGCTGTTCTGGATCGGTGTGGGGTCGGTTGGCGCCCTCGTCGTCGCCTACGTCCTGATTAAGAGAGGAGACTGAGAGATGTCGAACTACGAGTACAACAAGGGCCGGGGCGCCCTGGGCGCCCTCGGGTGGAGCAAGAACTGGGAAGTTCCCATGTCGACGGACGTCGCTCGGGACGTGCCATGTGCAGGCGGAGGTACGCTGACCTGCGCCAGCGGTGATGAGCAAGCGTTCATGGCGAACCAGGGGTGTGTGCCGTCGGTCTACGGGCCGAATGGGCTGGATGCTTGTCGTGAAAGTTCTGGGCAGGCCGGCAGCCTGTTTTGTTGCCCGTCTGGACGACCCGGAACAGCGACGACGCCCGTGACGGCGGTCGCCCAGGCTCCGGTGAATAGGAACAACATCAGCGCCCTGCAGAACTACATCGTCGCGCAGGGGTGCTCGGTGGGGTCCTCTGGTGTCGATGGCATCTTCGGCCCCCAGACGCGGGCCGGACTGCAGTGCGTCATCGACCAGACCAGCTATGTCAATGTGGCTGGACGTTTCCCCTTCATCAGCACGCTCATCGCGACACCGACCGGTCAGCCGAGGCCAGCGAACTTCACCTTCGACCCCGGCACGACGGCGAAGACACCGGAGCAGGTCGTGGCGTCCGGAAGCCCTGGGGGCGGCGGCGGTCAGGTGGTGTCTCCCGGATCGACTCCGGCCGATATCCAAGCGGATCAACGGCGGCAGGCCAGTGTCTTTGGCGCGCTGCCCTGGTGGGGCTGGGCGCTCATCGCAGTCGGTGGCCTGGGCGCGCTCGGCGTGGTCGGCTACATGGCGCTCGGAGGCGAAGAGGACGAGTACGACGAGTTCGAGGAAGAGGACGAGCACGAGCACGCCTACGGCGGCTACGGCTACTAGGGGCGGCTGATGCACCAATGCTGCGGCATGGGCGATGAGCCGGCGGATATGTTGACCTGGGAACAAATCCAGGCTCAGACCATGGCACAATACGGCCCGGCATCACAACCGCAGCGGCAACACAGCACACAACAGGGAGACCAACCGGTTCCTTGGTGGTTTTCTTGGGCAGCAGCTGGAGTCGGCTTTGTTTCAATCGTGGCCATTGGCTCCATCCTGACGAGAGGTAAGTAAGGATGTACGAATACAACAAGACAAGGGCGGGTCTGGGCTCAATGGTGCCGATTGGGACCACGCGGAACATCGGCCCCTACAACCCAGGTCCAAAGCGCTCGAGGCCCTGGCGCGGCATGCGGGGCATGGGCTGGACCGGTGGTTTCACCATCCCCGGCAACGAACAGCGCTTTTCCGTGCAGACGTGCTCGGGCTCCGCGGCAAGTCCGATGGATTCGTCCTCAGACCTGATCTGCGGACGAAGTGCCGAGGTGGACTACCTGAACCGCATCGGTTGTGTGCCGGTGGGATTTCAGGGCTCGCACCACTGCAACACCGATGAGGGGAACCAGGGGATCTTCTTCTGCTGCCCACCAGGTCTGCTCGATCGCGAGCTGGCAAGCCGTGGTCAGTCTCAGGCAAGCGCCGCCGTTCCTTCCGGCATGTTGCTGGGTATCGGCGCTCTCGCAGCGGTCGGCGTGGGCATCGTGCTGTGGGACCACATGAAGTCGAAGCGGGAGATGGAAGAAGCGCTTCTCTACGGCTACGACTACTAGGGAGGCGCAATGTACGTCTACACGGGTGAGAGGATGCGGGGCTGGCCGTATCGACGAAAGCTGGTGCCGTCGTTTGGATATCGGTTCCCAGATCTTACTCCTCCGCCCCCCGCCGTGGGGACGGATGCGGTTCCGGCGCAAAACCCCGCCTCGACAACGATCCCTGTGAACTTCGTCCGAGTGGCGCTATTCATTGCAGCGGGCGCAGTGGCCTGGAAGCTCTACGAGACGTACCGAGGCGAGAGGATTGTTTCCAATCTTCCGGGCTGGCCTGGCATCGGACCGCTTTTCAATGTTGGGGCGCAACTCGGGCCAGCCTTCTCGCTCGGTCCATACGTGCTGTAGGAGTCTGGGATGTACGAATATAAAAATGCGCGGGGCGCTCTTGGCGCGCTCGGCTCGGATCCATTCAGCTGGCGGAACCAGAGCTGTTCTGGCGGTGAGGTCGCCTGCGTGCCGCCGAGTGAGGCAGCTCGAGCGGCGAGCCGAGGTTGTGCGTCTACACAGGTCGGTGGCACCGGCTCGTG
>JGI10211J14876_10000536_pt1 | contig 16351 bp, 15 predicted proteins | sample Etolagsediment_FD_14876 | JGI IMG/M metagenome (IMG submission 14876)
GTAGCTGTTGCCCGATGGGTCGAACGTGTATGTCGCGTCATCCGATGCGTACACCGGCTGACCGACATCGGTTATCAGACCGACAAGATCAACTACAAGACGATATTTGCCGGTCAAATGTTTTATGTCCTTATCACCGGCAGCACCGCCTGAATTGTCCACCTGGTCGATACTGTGACCGACAAACTTGTCACCGGCCACCAGGGGCCTGCCGTAACCGGCACCGTTATCGCCGACCATAGCTCCTTCATAAACTATGTCGGCAGCAACTGCCGGTATCGAACCCATACTGCCCGTCACTAACGTCATCGGGCTGTCCGCTGCTAAAGTTGTCATAAGATTATCTCCTAAAACATCATTACACTTTACTTATTTCAAATCCCGCTTCCTGTTTCGAAACTAAGATTTACTTTACTTTTTTCATTGCCTTGCGTGCTGCGTCCGCTCTTTCGGTATCGCCGCCGCCTTCCGCTCGCAGGATATAATTTTCCAGGGCCGGTTTCGTCAACTTGTCCTTATAGAGCAGAACGAACGGCAATCTTATTCCGCTGACACCTTTTAGCTTCATATATGTTCGCAGAGTGCCCTCAGCAAACGGATCCTCGTAATCGAGTAAGAAGCCCGGACCGGTTTTCAGAGGAACCTTTTTGTCCTGAACTTCAAGGGCGATCCGGTCATAAACATCCGGAAGCTTTTCCTTTACTTGTTTGGCTGATGCGTTGCCGATATCCAAAACGACAGATTCTTTAATCTCTGCAATCAGGTCCGGATATGCTTGCTCCAAGTCCGCTACATCTGTTATCTCACCAACTGTCACAGCCTGAACAGGTTGTTCCACCTGTTCTTGGGTTTTGTCCTCTTTGCCCATTTGATTACCTCTCACAGTTAATTGTTAATTTTGTTTTATTCACACAAGAAACAATAAATTCAATCGTTATGGCTTATCTTTCGGTCAGCGTACCTGTCCGGCTTTGTCCGCTTTCATATAAGCCACATAAGCTTTTTCGTCACCGCCGAATTCGTTTTGTAATTCTTCGGACGCTGCGAACTGAGATTTCAATTCTGCGTCCGTGTCACCACCTTCCGTTTTATTTGCAGGCTGCGTTGATTCATCGGTGAATTCCTGGATTGCCGGTTCAACAGCCGCCTTCGTTTCTGTTGTTGTCGTTTCTTCGTTCTTTTCGCTCAGCTGTTTGTTCGCTGCCTCAAGTTTTTCGATTCGAAGATGACTTGCCTGTTCGACTGTCTGCTGTTCTTTGAAGCACTTCACAAGCAACTCGTTATCTTCACCGCAGGCCTTCTGTAATGCTTCGAACTGTGCTCTCTGGTTTTGTTCGCCTTCGGCAATCCCCTCAGCTTTGCCTTTCTCAAATAATTCGCTGTACAAGTCCGGATGTTTTTCGTTAAACATTTCCAAACTTGTTATTTCCTCTTGATTTGCCATGACATTATTCTCCTTGATTAAATTGAATTTGACAGTTTCGCAATCAGCTAACGCTGTTGATTTCGTATTGCTGTCGGCACCAAACACACACATGCTCACTTCCTTGATGACTCCTTTGCGAAAGACCGCACCCGGGCCCCTTAGAGTTTGCCCGTTTACCTTGACACTCGCTCCTTCCTGAACCCTTTCAATTACAGAGGGCGGACAAAACAGGCTCGCTTCCATCGGAAAACCTTTCTTAATGTCACCCTTCAATGCCTGGGCATTATCATTATCCAGGAATTCGCCCTCGACAATTACTTTGTCGCTGATCTCTTGTTTGGTTGTAAAGCCAATCCTGCTTGATTTGAAATGTTCTTCGAGGACCGGAATACGGTTCTTGAAGAACTTTACACCCGTTAAGTCAATTGCCAGGTTTCCCCAATACCAATGATTCTTGATAATTCCACCTGAATAGCCGACTATCCGGAACTTGTTGCCGTTTTCACTGTCTGCAAAAGTCACTTCCATTTTCTCATTCAGGACACACGCGCTTGACGGTGCATTATCTTCCATCCTTTGTTTCTCCTTTTTCTTGGCCTGTTGGTTTTTCAATCTCGCACTATGTTCGTTTGGATAAGGCATTATTAATCCTCAAGCAGCTGGCCTTCCTGTTTTCTCAGGAACCAACGTCACTTCTTTTTCTTTTAAATAAGCTTCCTCTTCCGCTCTCGTATCTGTCAAATCCTTAAAGTCACGTCCCTGCCTGCTGCATATTGTTGTTCGGTTTGTTGTTCCGTTTTTCAACTGCTGCTCATCTGCCTTTGCTTCCTTCCACGGGTCAACATACGGCCAGCGCTTGCATTGAACCTCATATCTTGTCCAGTCATCGCGTTGGGTTAATTTTTTCTTTGCAATCCATTCCTGGAGCTTGATAATCCACAGCCTTCTCATAAAAGGTTTTATCAATAGCTCCTGTTCGTCATACCATGTGTCACGTGCATCCTGAAACGCAACACGTGAATTCATAAAAGTAGCTCCGGAATAGTCACCTGTCATCAGCATAAGCGGCATATTGACGGGGTTGCCTACAAGCATCAGAATGCGCATCATAAACGGATCAAATGCCGCTGCCGGCCTTGTCGCACCAATCGCTTTTGCTTCCTCTCCGTAAGACCCTTCCCATATCATGCCCGGGTCTATCTTTTGAACCGTCCTGTCGTCATCATCTTTTCCGGATGAATGAACACCGCCTGTATATGGCGGCGGTTTACCTTCTGAGTCTTTGGTTATTGTCATCATCGGAAAACAAGCATTGATTTTCGCGGCCACAAGCTCCGCATCCACATATCCGAAAAGTTTGTCAATCGCATCGACAGCACTAATAAGAACCGGCTCTCCACGTGACATGCTGAATCGGTCCGGATTGAAAGTGTGATGAACATCGATGGCAAGGTATCTTTGAACAGTATCGCTCGCAATATATCCCCATTTGTTTGGACGGCCTATGTAATAGCCGATGATTTTTTTATTCTTTTTGTTTATAGCCACACCATTGACAACATCGAAATTCTTGGCTTTAGTCTTGCCGAACGGAGTTCCAACCTGGTCGCCCTCAATTGCCTGTATTCCCTGGTCCGTGAAAATCGTAAATATGTCACCGTCCCTGCAATACGAATGATATAACATTTTCAGATAAGCGTGTATATTGAAACGGCCGGTCACATCACATGGCCGGTTTACCATTTCATCTTTCCACAACTCCTCAGCTTCCTTGTTCCAGCCTTTATCATCGGTCCTGGCCTGAATCCTTGTCGATGTACCGACAACTTTAGTCGCAAGCTTTCGGAATATGCCTTTCACAAGGGGATTGTTTCTTCCAAGGTCACGACAGATTTCCCGCAGGCCATCAAGTTTTTCTTGTGATAAATGCCAGTCACCAGTCCCACCCAAATCGGAACGTTTTTTCCGCGTTCGATGTTTGTCCAGAATATCATATCCGAACCGATAAGATTTTCGCATCATTGCTGCACGTGGTGACAACACACCAACATAATCATCCAGCCGGCGTGATACACGGCGTAAAAAAGGCTCAGGTTTTCTTTTAACTTCTCTCATGTCTCTGCAACAATAATTCTGCCTCTGTCACCTTTCGCGATTCGATTAAGCAGGTTTGTTTCTCTGCGATAAAGTGTCGCCAAGTCCGGACGATTTGTTGTTCTGCCGGTAGTCGTCAAGCTTTGGGCACCTTCCTCTATTCGCTTGATAGCTTCCTGAACGCTTGCCAGTTGTTCTGCCAGTGTAGCCATAATTTAACCGCCTGTTTTTTCAACCTCGCCTTCGATAATTACTGAACCGCCATTGCCTATTTGATGTGATATTGATTCCGCTTCCGGCCTTACTGTCGAAAGCGGGCCCATGATTGTGGATTTTGCAATCACGTTTTGTCCCAGGTCTTTTATTACCCAGATACAGGTATCTTCGGATATTCTTATAATATGGACTTCGTACATGATTTAAAACTACAATATGAACTGAGGAAAAAAAGGGGGTATGTACTAAGAATTAGTACAAAGTTGAAAATTTTTTTTAGTCGATATCACGCTCAGCGGGTCAAAAACAGGGTTCTGTAATCTTTGAAGATTCAAGCATCATTTTCTTGTTGATAATTTTCTTCGATGCTTTTGAAAGTGTGGCCGCAATCAGCACATTTATGACGACGTATCGGCAGGTCACGGCTGCTATATACAGGACAATTTGTGCTGTTACATTTCGGACAACGGATACGAACATAACGAACAACCTGGTCTTTTTTGCTCACTGGTTTTTTCTTTTTTCTTTTACCAGGCAAATTCAGGTCCGGCAATCCATTCAAGAAACCATCATTCATTTTCACATCCTGTTTATTTTATGCCTCTGCGTGATTTATTGTCCCAATGTTCCCCCCGGGCTTCCGACATGAATCCTGAAAAGAAACCAAAAAGCACGTTTCCTCTAATCTGGGGTTTTATGTCACGAATTATGTTTTCCGGCCATCTCGGCTTTGGATATGGCTCAAATATTATCAGTTGATCTACCGCTCTGACAAAATCACCGACAGCATCAATTATTTCTTCGGCGGTGACTTCTTTTGTATAAGTCTCACTTGTGCTTTCTTCTGTCGATATATAAATATCTGCTGTGCCGCCTGTGTTATTTCCACTCGTTGCAATCATAAAGTCACCTTTCGTTAAATCATTACTTCCCGCGATCCCAGATCGCGGGAAAACACAAAATATCCGAAAACCCTTGAGCGGTTTTAGCCATTTTTCCTCACAGTTTTGGCAGATTATCCAGAAATCCGGACCGGCTGGGGTTTTTCTTTTTCTTCTTTACCGGGGCCGCTTTCAGACTTGGAAGTGACTGAGCACCGCAAATCTCAGCTGCAAAAGACGAGTAAACCTTGCCGTCCCAAAGGTGGTTCGGCAGATGTTCCTTTTTCAAAACCCACATTAGCTCATACGCTTGTCTGCTTTTTGTTCTTATTGGTCTTTGTTCTTCCGCTGTTAAGTGACTTAATAATTCATCGCTTGTGTCTTTATGTAAATGCCAGTAGCCCGGGCCCGGCGTTACTGATTCAAACAGTAATCTGTAAAGACGGCTTTTGTATATATTCACATTCAGGTCATAACGGATCATCGTGCCGCCCGCGATCTTGGAAGCCCTGAACGGACGGGTCCGGACGCTGGGATCGCCCCGGACCTGTATGAGGTCAAGCTCTTTGCATTGACTACAAAAATCCTTTATCACTTCCGGCCTGTAACCTGTGTCGATAGCTGTTTTGTAAATGTAAAATGTTAAATCTTTATCATCCGGAGAAACCCACGGAGTCTTTAGGAAACTCCTGAGCAATTCCAGATTTTCAAGCTCCTTGGTGTCACCTGTTTCCAACCGCCCTTCGAAAATGCTCCAAACCTCGGACAGATATCCCCATCCGTCAACGCTTACCCACACGTGGTCAATTTGAATATCGACGCCACAAACTATCATCTGCACGCCGGCCGGGACTGTCTTTTGTTTGTAAGTCCCGATGTGCTGTCTCAGCTGATTGACACTTGTCTCTTTTTGCTTTTCCTTCCAGGGCTCTGCAAGCTGTGAATTCACATAATCCTGCAGGGGCTTGACATTGCCATGCTTTTTTTCCTTTATCGCATTAGCCCAATCGCCGGCCAGGTCATCTATAGTCTGAAATATCGGATGCAGCATGAAAGCCGATATCCTGCAGCTGTGGTGACTCGTCAACTGGATTTTTCCGATTATGTTTCCGGACCTGTCAACTGTGCATCCTGCAGGTGCCCAAACCCCGGCGCTTACTGCATCCCACCGCTCATATTCCGTCCAGGGCTTTTTGCAGTTTGGACAAACATACCTCGCATGTTCGCCGGTTCTGTATATTTCTGCATCGAGCAGGTTGCCTTCATTGTCTTTATCCATCAATACGTTCATATTTTTCATGACGTGATAAATACCGCAAAACTGACATGGTACGAACCATTCATTCTTATCACCTTTTTGAAACTCAGCATCGAACAAGTCTCCTTCCTCTACAAAAGTTGATAAGACAAGCAATTTTGAACGTGTGCGAAACGTCCTCTGTCTTTTTTTCGACAGACTGACCGGATCTGCCTCTTTACCCGTTGATGGTGGAAATTTTCCGACCTCGTCAAGTATTACATGACATACCGGATTGTCGGACAGTGCAGCTGGACTGTTGGCCCAGGCTATATACAAAATCATATTGTCAAGAATCGTTTCCTTGCCGATGTTCAGTTTATCAAGCTTGCCGCCCAGATGTGTTAAAAGGCTCGGAGTCGATTTGAACATCGGACGCAACCGTGTCCCTATCCTTCGATTTGCATCTTTCTCCCTTGGCATAACAATCATTGTCGGTGCCGGTGCTACGTCTATGGTTCGTCCGATGAAAATATTACTCAATTCCGTTTTCGCACCTTGACTACATGCTGCAACCGTCACCTGTCTTGTCCCCATATCCGAAAGCCATTCCATGGGCTTCCGTAAAAAAGGAACGTATTCATTCGACCATGGGCCTGAAAGTTCAGCTGTTTCTTTTGGCAGAATATAACGGCTTTCGGCCCAATCGGACAGCGAAGGGATGTCCCGACTCTTGACTACTTCCAGCGTTTCCGGTTGTAACGGCATAGGCCGTTTATTAAGAATCATTTCTTTCCCCGCGTGGTCTTAAACTAAGCAAGAATTCCGTAAGCTCTTTTTCCTTTGGTCCGGGCAACTTCAATTCGCCTGGTATCTTGGCGGCCTCATTATGCAAGTCCCTGAAAAATCTTTTCGTTATCTCCATTATTTTTTCGCGTGGCTGGCCGCTGCAGAGCTTTGCCAGTTCATGAACGCCTCTATCACAAAAAGTTATGATATTCTGAACCCACGCGATTTGGCCCATGGCCACTTCCTCTCTGTCCAGTAATTGATTGCGGTGTTTAGCAAGCTCAACCTGCATTTTTTCCGCTCTCATTGTTCTCAATGGGTCTGCGGATACTATTGACGGTTTGGCCGCCGAATTTGTCACTCTTTTCAATAGATAGTCTTCGAACCAGCCAATGAAAACACTAAGGTCAAAAGTCTTGTCCTGATTTCGCGGCAACCCGCACTTTGTAAACCATTCGTGAATTGTTTTTCTGGTCTTACCCGTTAATTCAGTAAGCTCCTTTATTGTTACATGAGAAGCATCGAGGCCGGTCACTTTTCTTTCCGGCTTTAATAAACCGTCCACTGCTTTGAGTGCTGCAATATTTCCTTCCTTCGCTGCCTCTATGACAGCCGACCTTATTTCAAATTGTAATTCAAGTGTTGTTTGTTCCCATAAGTCACCGACTTCCGCATCTTCATCAATCATATCCCTCAGCTGCTGGCCGTTCTTAAATTTTAACTTGGCCGCGGCTTCTCTTATGCTCGCTCCGCTTCTCGCTTCGTTTCTAATATTACGGAGCAATCTACCTCTTTCCCATGCCCGCTTTATTTTGGGATGGCTCTTGAATATTTCCGATAATGGTTTTTGCCGCCTCAGTGTCGCGTCCGCTTCGGTCATGTTTTCACATTCAAGGCCCAACAAACGGATTTCCGCTTCCGTGACCGGGGTTCTCGATCGCCGGGATTGTACTGTCTTTTTTTTTGTGGTTTTCTTTTTCGATGTTTCCGCCTCTTGTGATTTCGCCTCGGCGGATAGGCGTTCATATTTTTCAAGCTCGGTGATTTCGGGCTTTGTCAAGGTTTGACCTGATTTGACTTTTTGCAACAGAAACAAAAACCGCTGCCTCCATGCAATATCGGTTATCTTCTCTTTTGCCATTTTTACTTTTTAAATATCCGCGTGTCTGTATTGGTAAACTCGATTCCTCTGAGAAACTCTGCCAGGTCATTCTTGACATAATATTGTTTCTTAAATTTTTCGCAGAGGGTAATCGCTTCCTTACCAAATTTTCGCCAGTTTATGTCTGTGGTTTTGTGGTTCAATTTCCCTATTTTGTAATGGTCAACATAGTCATGCGTCAATTCTATCAACGCAAGTGAATCCTCTGGGTCGATGACAGGTTCCAGGCTTACCCACGTTTCAATCCCTGCATAGTGTGCCTCTATTATGGCTTGCATCCTATTTGCCGGTGCTGCTGCATTTGGTTCTGTTATTCTTGAACGTTCTTCGTCCATAAACGTCAAGGTTGTCGCAAATGCATCACTTGCTTTATACAAATCAAAATCCCTTGCCGCTCTCATGCCACCTTTTGTAAGAACCTGAAACGGAATATTGTTTTCCTTTAAGATTTTTATAACTGACCGTGTGATTTTTTCTTTATCGTCAAGATGCTGGTATGGGTCACAGGTGAAGCATAATAAAACACGTTGCGTGGTCCAGGCATATCGCGGGGCTTCTTTTCTGACCTGTCCTATTATATCTGTTCTGACCTCTGGCTCTGAGAAGTTTCGTTTGTTAAACGCCATCATGCTTGGCACATAGCAATAATCGCATCCATGCGAACAACCGACATAATGATTCAACGCTAAGAACGAATACTCGAGCGCTCTTCCTTTGGGTCTGTAAATAACACTCATAAGATTCCTTTCAGTTTTTGTTATTGCTTCAATTTGATACTAAGCTCCGTCCCTGAATAGCAATTCATTTTTATCTTTAAGCGTTTTCGCATCCCTATTGAGCCACCATCGCCAATACTCTTCCGGGGTTTTAAAATGACCATTAGGCTTGAATGTTGCCTTTATTGCTCTCTCCCAGGCTCGGCAGATTTTCGGCCACCTTTCAAGATGTATTTGTACCTCTCGGTTCATCGGACACAGTACACAACCGAGTCGCTTAAATCCTTCATCGTAAAGTGAACAATAAGATATGTTTCTCGATTTTATGTGTTGCCAGATATCCGTTGTTGTCCAATCAATAATCAAATTCAAATATCGCTTTGATTTGTCACGATAACATGATTCAACCATCATTCTATTTGAACGATTCGCCCCCTCTGCTCTACGGATGCCAGTAACAACTATTCGCCCTGTGCCGCCCGATTCTTTTTGTGTCTTGCAACAATATCGGGCATTTCTTCTTGGCGGCATACCGTTGTATTTAATAAGCTCCCACATGGTTCTTTTCGGCCTGTGAATTTTTACGTCCGGTTGTTCTTTAACATGTCTAACCAATTCGGGCGGATCTGCTGTTGGTGCGTCATATTTGACGCCTGAACGTCGGACCAAATCAATGACAGCGTCACTATCTTTACCGCCCGAATAAGCTATCCAGAAACCCTCTGATGGTTCAAACGCTTTTAATCTCTGAATTGCTATTTCGTCAAGTTTTCCAAACAAAGTATTGATTTGATTTTTCATAAAGCCCTGTGCCGGAGTCGAACCGGCGTTCCGTCCAGGGGTGGGTTCAGGATATTCGGCTAATACTTCAGGGGGGACAGGAAGGCCTTCGTCTATAGCTTTTTCAATTAATTTTTTATGTTCCAAGAGCCTTGCTCTTGCCTGATAGTATGTTTGCCAATCTGAATAGTTATGTTGATTTCTTTCGATACCTCGTTTTTTGTTATGTTCAACTCTTTCTTTTTTTGTTAGCCCTTTTTTGATATCCGAATCGGCAAATTCTACAAGCTCACTATCGGTGTATTTTCTTGAAGATAGGACGTTTTGTAATTTTTTGGATCGTTCTTGATAGAGTTTTTCCTCCTGCTTTTTTTCATCATCTCTTCTTTGTTGTTTTTCTTCTAAAGAAAGTGGTCTCTTTTGTTCTTCGAAATATTCTAATCCTGTAAAAGTCGGTATTTCGTTTTCACTCGCCCATTTATCGAGTGACTTTATAACTTCGTACCATACATCCGAAGGGCTTAATCCTTCACCGTATCTTGATATTTGTTCCCATTGTTTACTGCCGGACCTTCGAATATCAACGTCTGCTTGTCTTTCCGGTCTTTCGGCATAGCCGGTTCCGGGTTCATGATCAGATATTCTAATTTCATATTCCCAACTCTCTTTTCTTTCATATCGACCAGGATCCTCTTTAGACCATATTTTTATATATTCACTCGAACCACCTACGGATTCATCAAATTCTGCTTCGTAACCCAGGGGTTCCAACCATTTTGATAAATCAACAGCAAAAAATTTCGTTGTTTTGCCTGTTTTTGAAATTCTGCCTTTATTCGGTAAATTTCGGCGTCTTTCAACTATTTGCTGTATAGTTTCCCATTCTTTTAAATCTTTTTTATAATTTTTCTTTTGACTTTCAATCTCCTCTTCTGTTAAATTATCATACGGATCAGTTACATGCACAAACTCGGTTTTACGGGATGTAGCATCGGTTACCCCGATCCTGCTTTGTTCTGACTCAGGTCTGATGCCCGTCTTGCCGAGTTTTGCTTTAAACTTTTTCTTCGTCATTTCCCAAGGTTGTTTCTCTGTAGGCTTGGCGGCTTTTTGCTGTTTCTCTGCGGCCTCTGGGGGCTTGACAGTAGTTTGTTTGGCTTGTTTCTCGATTATTGCCTGTTTAATATTCTGCTCGAACATGCTTGATATATTCTTTTGCAAGCTATCAAGCTCCGCTTCTGGAATGTCATAGCCTTTAATCACTTCAAGGCGGGCAATCTCCTGTTTTAAGTGCCCCTTGCCTGCATTAGAGCCTTTTTCGACCCATGTTTTATAAACAGCCTCGACAATATTGCCAACATCTACTGCAAAAGTATCTATGTCAATAGAATTGCCCTGATTATCAACTATTTCTAACGGTAGTTTTCCTTTGGCTATTTCGGTCGGGTCATTACTATATTTATCAAGAAATCTATCGTATATCTCTGAACCCAACACTTTTGCTTTTTCTTCTAATGTAGGTTGTTTCTCTGTAGGCTTGGCTGGGGTGGGGGTGGGAACAAACATTCCATTTTTGCCTGCTTTATAATCTTCTACTGATGGTATAGCATATTCAGCGGTTTCTTGTATCCACGATTTTGGTATTCTCTTATTAATACGAAATGACGAATAAGTGCCGAAAGTGACATTAAATATACCGTCCCAAGTCATTTTCGGAACTTGTTTTATAGGAATACGAAAATGAACTACTGCAACATCCCCTCCTTCATCAGGAACTTTAAATGATAAATATGGTATAGCCGCATTAATATCATCAGGGTCGGCAAAGAAATACACACCTTCTGGACGAGAGCCTGTTGTTCTTTCTCTTGAATCCCTAATGTCTCCAGCGGCATCGGTTGTGTCTATGCCCTTTTTCATCACTTCGCCGAGTTTGTCTATGCTAATAACATGATAACCATCCACATACTTATAGCCTTTTTCTTTGAGAAAACTAACAGCCTCTATGCCCATATCTTTCATTACACCTTCGCCGCCGTATTCAAGCCATCTTGCTATTTCTGATATTTCCTCACTTTTTAACTCTGGTGGAGTTATTCCCTCTCTTGCCAGTGGGGTGAGTATTTTTTTGCCACCATATTCCATGCCTTCTTTTATTGTTTTTGTTTCTCCTGTATCGAATTTGATTTTTACAGCACCCTTACTTCGCCCTATTACTTTGCCTTGTCCAAATGTAGTATGTTGTACCCTATCTCCAACTTTAAATATAGGCTGTTTTTGCTTTGAAGGTGATTTAGCTTCTGGAATAATACCAATATATTTATCAATTTTATTCATTGCTTCTTTAAAATCGCTTAACGATTTTATTACAAGACTGACGTCAGCGTCATTGTGATAGCCAGATTGTTTATCGTGGTCGGAAATCCTTATTTTAAAATACCTATCCGCCTCATTTGACGTTATTTGAAGATATTGTGTATCTGTAAGCCCGCCCGATTGGTCATCTATGGTTACATCAACGTCTTCTAATAGGTTGATTATTTCTTCTTTGATAGCTACTCTTAATTTCCCCAGGCCCTCCTGCCTTTTTTGTATAGCCTCTTTTTCCTCTGGACTATAAGCCTCTAAGCTGTCAAGGTATCTCTGAAATTCGTTTTCATCCATTTTTAATAAATTTTTCTCTTGACTATCCAAATCAAGTGATTGTATAATGTCTTTATTATAAGCGGCGATTTCCTCCTCTTTAGTGGTTTTGCCCTCACCAACCGGCGTTTGAGCAGCCTGTGCCCTCACGACATCCACAGCTTGTGGAGGCTTAACAGGCTTTGTGGAAGGCTTCTCAGTCTGTTTTGTAACATCCAATGGACCGAGTTGCTGTGCTAAGTTTGCTATACTCACCGTTCCTGTGCCACCCAAGAAGCCAGCCGCCACCTCCCAGGGCGATTGAGCAAGAGCGTTTTTTACAGCTTTATTAGAAGCGTCATAAACAGACATACCCTTTTTTGTGTTCTCTAAAATACCAGCTCTTGTATTTTGAAGTAGTCCGGTAAACAATTCTTCCGTAGCCTCTTTCCCACCAGCCATCAACGCACCCGTCCCCTTGCCTACACCTTCTAAAAAGTTCGATTCCATGTAATATTCAATCGCACCGTCAGCCAGGCCGTATCGCCAATACTCTTCCGGTGGCGTTTTCAGATGGGCCGTTTCCGGAATACGGTCGGCATGTTTTCGCATTTCCTTAAAGTTGTCACGTTTGTTCAATGACCAACCCAGAATTACCGTTCGCTTTAACGATGTGGCAAAATAATCCGTTTGAAGGTCGCATTGGTCGATTTCATATTGAGCCACTATCAAGCCCACTGCATCTTCCGGAATATACTCCGCAAACAATTCCCGGCCCCGTTCTTCTTTCAATGCCGCGGTCTGTTCGGCTTCGGCTTTGGCTTCCTGGGCCTCTCTTGATTTTTGCTTTGCCATCTGAACAAATATTTCAACTTCATCTTCTGGGATGATTTCGTCCGTATAATACATGTGGATTCGATTATCCTTCTTAGTGTCGATGTGGTCCATCGAAAACGCATCATGCTGGGAAAATGTGTTATCGTCCATCTTAACAGTCATGTACCGAGCGCCGTGACCTTTGAATCTTTCATTGATTCCAAGATTTTTGATTACTACATATTTCGGATTGCTATAACCGTTCAGCTGCAGGACTGTTCCGACTGGCAAGTTATTCTTTTTGTCATTCTCTGTTACACTGATATCCTCTAAACCTTTTTTTCCTATTTTGTAAATCATTTTCTTGTCCCTTCGATTTTATGCTGATTGTTTTATTTGTTCGATTTTGCACTGGTCTCTATCTTTGTCGTCACGCCATCTTATGAACCGGGGCCATTTTAATTTGTCGCCAGATGTCAAATCGTTGTATTCTACTTCACACACGCGGTTCATTAGTCCCGCTCTTTTTTCTTCGGTGTTCATGCTCAGTTTGAATTCTTTTGAGAATCCGCCGCCGCACGCTCCCAAGTCGTGGGGTTTTTGCCCGTCCCATACTGCCAGCTTCACCGCTTTAAGACAGCCGCGATATGTATCGCTGTCACTTACTGTCACGCCATGCACGAACGCATCTGCTGTTTTTATCGGCTTAAGCTTGTACCATCCGGTCATGTGACCGGCTTTGAGTACCCATCCTTCGATTTGGCTTTCCTCAGCTTCATCGAGCAATCTTTGTTTGTCTTTTTGATTCACCGGCCCGAATTGCCTTTTGAATACCGGAACAAACTCAAGCCCTAATTTGACAACCGCCTGTTCGACCAATTCCAGCGGTTCATCAAATAAGTCACGGCCATCCAAAGTCGGACAAGCAAAGATAGACAGCTGCAGACGTTCGTCACCATCATTGAGATATGTCGGCACGTCCGATGAAAAGCCGCCCGGCTCATGTAGCTCGGCAAAGCATTGAGTACTCGGGGGCAAATTGTTAAGCTCCTTTTTTATATGCGTGACACTCAATACCTTTTCCGTGATGTCGATATCGTTCTTCGACAAAACTCGGATGTTACCGCACTTGTCAACGTATATCTTCGCAAGGTGTCCGTTACATTTTAATTGAACATATTCGATAGGCTGATTATCGTAATCATTAAAGTCTGGCAAATTTCTCATGATTCGTTCCTTTCCAAATTGTCAAGATAGCTGATATTGAAAACGTGGCCTTCCACTCTGATATCGAACAAATCACGAGCGGTTCGAACGTCAAAACCTTTTTCAATTAACTTGATTAAGTTGTTAAGTTTTTTTGTCACATTTGCACAATGATTGAAAATCACGTTCGCTATGAAACTAACGTCATTGTCCGAGCCGTATTTCATTGTGATATGCCGATATGCTTTTTGTGCCGCTGTTAGTTTTTTTCTGGTCATAACTTGTCCCTTTCTCAAATCATTTGTCCAGCTTCGACCGCCTGGAGCATTGCTCTGCAATTGTTTTTCTTTTCTTTGGCAAGCTCTATATATGCCGAAAGCGGTTTCCCGTCCAAACCTTCTGAAACTGCTATCCTCTTACATAATCTCGCGAATGTCCTGCCAAGTGTGTTATTGCTATTAAGCGGAATATCAACACACCTGCTTAAAAGCGGGGCCGCATCAATCTGCTGTTCAAACAATCCTTTTTGTCCCGCTTTGGTAGTCGTGAAAATAAAAACGACATGATTTGGAATTCTCTCAAGCATACCGAGCAGACGCCTTATCATCCAAACCCGTAATCCGTGGGCTTCGTTTATGATGAAAGCACGTCCACCTTTGCCGCCGCCGTAAAGGTGCATTTCATTTTCGACATCTTGATAGGCTTCCTGATTGAATTCCTCAGCGCTGTCGAACTCTGTAATAAATAATTCATCCGCAACCTCTGCCGCGATCAGCCTGGCAATTGTTGTTTTGCCGCTTCCGGAAATTCCGCTGATCCAAAAAGCTCTTCCCGCCAATCCTCTCTGTTTCAATCGTTTCAATAATTCGATTGCTCTTTTTTGACCGACCACTTTCGACCAGCTGGTCGGTCTGACTTTCTCATACAGATTTGTCATAATCATAACTTGTCCCTTTCAAATTGTTTTTAATACATTCAGTTTTCTATAACCTCTTGTATTATAACGAGTTATGACGTATTTTCAACAAAAAAATGTTCATTTTTCCGCTATTTTTGTAAATTTGCACAGTATCAATCTTTATGAGCCTCTTTTTTTACCTTGAAACATAAATAATGTTTTTTCTGATACGAGTAGTGCCTGATTTGTCCGATTCCGTTAATAGCAAGGAATTGTTTGAACTTTTCGAACCCGTTTTTATAAAACAGTGCCGGACACTTTTTTACCATAGATAATCTGTATCCGATGTCACTTAACATTCCGTGTGGCAACCCGCCATATAGTATCTGGATGAAAGTGACAAACACTACCGTCCCGGGCCTCAGTCTTTTAGTGAATAATATTTTCAGCTGATGATACGGCACTCCGTAAGCGTCCAGGTCTATCACGTTGAACCTGGTCAAGTCCATAGATGAAAGAAACTTTCGATTGTCACCTTGTAAGTAAACGCCCTGTTTCTCTTTTAACTCAATGCCGATCACGTTGAATTTTTTTTTTCTTGCTCTCTGTTTTATAATTTTCCAAATATGCCCTGTGCCGGCATAGCAATCCAAAACATTACACGTGCCGGCCGGAAGGTTTTCCAAACGCAGCTTCACTTTTGTTTCCAGATAGGAATTATCAGTTTGAACTTTGCTCATATTCAATACCCGGCTCTCTTATGATAGCTTCCAAGTGACTTAATATGTCAACCAGTTTTTCGGGGTCAAACGATATCAACACGTGTGTTTTTTGGTATGGCTTGATTTTTTCTTCTTTATAATCTAACGTGACGTTTTGTTCGGGATTTATGGCGATCTCTTTCTGCAGCTGGTCAATTTGTAAGTCCAGTTGTCTTAGATATTCCGGAAGCTCCTTTTTTAATTCATCGATGTAAAACTCAAGTCCCCCTATGAATCTCCCTTGTATCTTCGGATTGTTCAACGTCAAATTGAGTAGTTTTTCCTCTGCTTTGCTGCAATCCACTGTCATACAGATACACTCTTTAACCCCCAGCTGCCTCAATGCCTGATATCTCTGATGACCGCCGATTATGATATTTGAACCATTCCGTATATTGACAACAATCGGTTCGACACATCCAAAATGACTTATTGAGTTTGTGAGACTTTGCAGAGTTTCATTGTCGATTATGCGTGGGTTGTACTCGCTGGGTTTTAGCTGGCTCAGCTTGAATTTTTTAATACCAGGGAAACCGATACTTTTGCTTTTATTTCTTCCGGTTGTTTGTGGGGCTTGTCCTGGTGGTTTTATGTTTGGCTTATCTGATTTTGGTTTTTGGTTTTTTCTAATGCTCATTTTTTAACCTCAGCAAATACCGTCACTTACGGATGTGTGTAACCTTGAAAAAAAAAAATTAAAAAGGACGCGAAAATCGGCACGCATATACCAGATCGGAAGAGCACACG
>JGI10211J14876_10000538_pt1 | contig 16338 bp, 21 predicted proteins | sample Etolagsediment_FD_14876 | JGI IMG/M metagenome (IMG submission 14876)
AAGTTCAAATACTTAAGTTCAAATACTTAAGTTCAAATACTTAAGTTCAAATACTTAAGTGTAATAAGAAGGTGAAGTCCTTACTCTATAGTTGAAATACTTAAACGTAATAAAGCGATATCACATTATGTAAGCGATATCTCATTATGTAAGCGATATCTCAATAGTGTGGAATATAATCTCTCAAATTCTCTCGTTAAAATAAAAAAAAAAAGAAGGATAATAGAGAAGAAAGAGTATAGAGTATAGAGTATAGAGTGTATAGTATAAGATAAAAGAGTAGATAGCAGAGTATAGAGAGAAAATATAGAAAAAGGTGGATCGAATTAATGGTTTAATTTCTCTCTGAATCTCTCGTTTAATCTTTTTTTAATTCTCATATCAGTATGTTGAAAAGTGTATATTAAAATGATAAATTCATGAATATCATATAAGAATAGAAAAACGAAATGAACGAGAGAAATAGAGAGATTAATTCATAATTAATTTTAAAATACAAGGATCATATTTATTATTTATTTTCTCTCTGAATCTCTCGTTTAATCTTTTTTTAATTCTCATATCAGTATGTTGAAAAGTGTATATTAAAATNATAAATTCATGAATATCATATAAGAATAGAAAAATGAATTCAACGAGAGAAATTGAGAGATTAATTAAAAATAAATATGAAATTCTATTTAATCTATTTAAGTTATTGAATAATATATATTTTAAAATAACTTAAAGAAACCGTCGCAGGGGGCGGAACCCCCACCACATAACATCCGTCGTAGGGGGACGGAACCCCCACGGAACCCCCATTAAAAATGATGTTGTCTTTCATCTAATGAAAAATACAAAAGAAGTCCTATTAATATAATAATAAGATTTGTAAATTGCATATTTTTTGAAACATTTTTATACTTACTTAAAAATTTAAATACTTCTTTATGAGCTAAACAAACAGGTAAGAAAAATAAAATAGAACTATAACACCAAATAGCAGCAGCTTCACCACCCTTGACGTCTCTATATAAAAATGCAATTAAAGCAACAAATATTAACCATGCTATATTAAGAAAGGATGCTTGTGTAAAAAGAGCAGGAATAAACATGATTAAACAATAAAATACGAAATATAAAGAAAAATTAGTATTACGATTGAACATATAGCCAACATGATATTTTCCCATATAGGATTGAGTAGTTTGTGAGCATAAATCAGAATCCGCAGTATTACCCATATGACATGATTGTCTATTATATAATTCAAAATCTTTTAGTGATAAAATATTAAATATAGCATACAAAATACATATAAAAAATACAAAATTCCAATAATAATGATTTTGTGGAGAGAAAAATGCAAATATTAAATTAACAAATAATGGTTGAAAACTAATATGATACCAAGATAATGAGCTAAATATTTGTTGTAATTTTGGATTACCTTGATATTTATATAATTGACCTTGTAGCCAATCTTTAAATGCAAGAAAAAATAATGCGATTGATAGTATAGGTGTTTTATATAAATAAATTGCCGCACTAGATAATAATAGTGCATTTATATATGATTGAGATTGAGAAAAACACATATATATTATTATAATATTTCTTTTAATTTATCAACTTGATCAGATGTAAGTTTATCAGGATATACAACCTTAAATTTCAAAATCAAATTGCCTTTAAAATCATCTCGTTCCATTCCAAAATTAGGAATATTCTTCATTAATCCATCTTTCATAATATTGCCAATTTCACTATTAAATCGTAATTGTTTACCACTAATATGATTAATAATAAAATCGAATCCACATAATGCTTCTTTTAATGTAATTTCCTTTTCCAATAATAGATTTAAACCTTCTCTCTTAAAATAAGTATTATTTTCAATACTGACAATAACTTTAACGTCACCTTTAATATTATTATCAAGCATATTGCCTTTTTCTCTCAAAATAATAATTTCCTTATCATCCAAGCCTTTGGGAATTTGAATATATAAGGTTTCATTTTCGATTTTCCGCATACCATCTTCAATTAACCATCGTTCAATAGAAATAGGAATGCTATCTCCATTATATGCTTGTTCTAAACTAATGGTAATATTTTTAATAATAGGTGTAGGTTTGTTTAATGCATTCATATTAACAGGTTGTCCATTCCTAAATACCTTGATATTTGTTCCATTCATGCCTCCTGGAAATCCAGCAAATGCCATACCAGGCATACCATGCATACCAGGCATATTACCACCAAAAAACATTTTAAAGATTTGATCAACATCAACAGGTCCATTACCACCTGGACCCAAATTAGCTCCAAAAGGGTTTTGTCTAGATAAATCATATTTTTTTCTATTTTCAGGATCACTTAAAGTTTCATAAGCTTCGCTAATTTTCTGAAATTTAGAAGAATCTCCCCCATTTTTATCAGGATGATGAATAAGTGAAAGTTTTCTATAACTTTTTTTAATATCAGCTTCACTACAATTTTCAGGAAGATTCAATATGTCATAATAATTCTCCATTTAATAATATACTTTAACATAAACTTAAATACTTATTTACGAATAATTATAATTATGGAATTACCTTTAATTTATAAATATAAACCAAATTATTTTTCTGAATATGAATTAGACCATTCTGTATTGGATATTTTAAATACATTAATATCAATAGATTCTTTAAATATATTATTAATAGGTGATTCAGGAAGTGGAAAAACTTGTTTGATTTATACTTTAATAAATGAATATTATAAAGATTGTAGTAATAAAAACGATAATATATTGATAATTAATAGTTTGAAAGAACAAGGGATTCAATATTATAGGAGTGAAGTAAAAACATTTTGTCAAACACGATGTTCTATACCTGGGAAAAAAAAGTTGGTAATTTTAGATGATATAGATAACATAAATGAGCAAAGTCAACAAGTATTTAGAAATTGTATAGATAAGTATAGTAATAATGTAAATTTTTTGTCATCATGCAATAATATTCAAAAAGTAATAGATAGTTTACAATCAAGAAAAACAATAATAAAATTAAGGCCTTTAACATTTGAAAAAATAAAATTAATATTTAATAATATAAAATTAAAAGAAAAGATAGTAATAACAAGTGATGCCGAAAATTTTATATTGAATATTTGTAATGGTTCAATAAGAATATTAATAAATTATTTGGAAAAATTTAAAATTTTGAATAAGGAAATTAATTTAGAATTGGCGAATCAAATATGTACAAATATAAGTTTTAATATTTTTAATGATTTTACGAATTATGCAAAGGAAGGTAAAAGAGTAGAATGTATAAATATTTTATTTGAATTATATGATAAGGGTTATTCAGTAATGGATATATATGATAATTATTTTTTATATTTAAAGCAATTTTGTGATTTAGATGAAAATGATAAATACAAGATAATAACAATTTTATGTAAATATATTACAATATTTCATAATATCCATGAAGATGAAATTGAATTGGCTTTATTTACGAATAATTTGATCCAACTTTTATCTTCATAAACTATAGGAGGTAAATGAGTCAATTATTTAAAACGGAAATAGATAATGATTTATTATTTAAATACTTAGATTTAGTATGTGAAAAGACGGAAAAGTATTATATATATGACATATGTTCTTATAAAAAGGGTGAATTAAATGGTGAAAATAAGAATTTTTGTAATAGTATATTACCATATTATCATAAAGCAAAACAAAAGTATATAACACGTGAATTAAATTATACAAAATTTGTAACAATAATAAGACAAATATGTAAGCAAAATATGATATCATTTACAACAAAAATAGTATATAGTAAATCAAAATATAATATACCGTATTACATATATTATTGATGGGGGGTGTTCCGTGGGGGTTCCGCCCCCCTGCGACGGTTATGCGGCTTCGCCGCGGTGCTGAGTTTCTTTAAGTGGGGGTTCCGTCCCCCTACGACGGGTTCTTTAAGTTATTTTAAAATATATATTATTAAATAACTTAAATAAGAAGGGCTGTATTTATTATTTAATTTCTCTCTGAATCTCTCGTTTAATCTTTTTTTTATTCTCATATCAGTATGTTGAAAAGTGTATAATCATTTCTATATTTCAAAGATTTCATATAAGAATAGAAAAACGAAATCAACGAGAGAAATTGAGAGATTTAATTATTAATTCATTATTACCCTAACTACCTAAATATTATAGTGAAAAGAGATAAAGATACATCATAAATATATTATATATGACCACACATCAGTTATACAATTGGAAACAATATTTATCAGATGATGATTATGAATATTTGATTCAATTTGTAGAAAATATTAAAAATAATATACCAAATGATAAAATGATTATTTTACATGGAAAAGAAAGAACCGGAAAAAGTACTTTAATAAATAATATAATGACATATTTAGGTGATGAACTATGTGATACGTTTATGTATCCATGTGATGTAATTTGCCTAGAAAATATAAAAAAATTAGGATTTTGTATTGAAATCGATAAATTCTTTAAAAGCAAAAAAGAAAATAATGCTATTATAAACATGATTAAATATAAACAATCTTTATTAACAGATATCATCAATTTAGAAAAGGTAAATAATAAAGTATTAGAACATTCCAAAATAATCAAAATGGAACATGTTTTCTAATCACATATTTTTAAAGTATTTAAATAATAAATATTTGTTAATAAGTATTCCAATACCAAATCCTATTACATTTGGTACTATTTCTGCTATAGAACCATGCCATGCATGTATTGTTGAATTTTTAATATTAAAAAATCTATCTATAGGATTCAAATACTTATCAATACCCTTATATACCTTATAATTATAAATGGTATTCCTTAAATTTGATGGTGGATCAGATAAACACCCACCTATATTTTTTATTGTCCATTCTTCATTTCTATCTAACATTATTTCTAAAAATTCCCATAAAACTCCTAATATGAAAAATGTCCAAAAATAAGACGGAAAAAATACTCCCAAAAATAAGAAAAAGAAAAAATGATTAAATTGAACTCCTAATATTTCATGTCTATTACAATAAGGAGTTCTTTTTGTGCAAGAACAAACACCACTAGCAGCTATATACATTTGCAACAAAAATAAAATACATATAACAATAATACCATTATTATTATTATAAAACTTCATTATATTAAATGTAAATATTAATATATAAAATTAAAAAAATATTTATATTTATTTATGAATATATTAGTTTGTGGTGATAGTCATGCAAACATATTTACATATTGCAATTATAGACAACAAGATTTTTTATTTGATGTATGCGCAGTAGGAGGCGCTACAGCACAAGGATTAGTAAACCCAAACTCAAAAACTAACGCATTAGGTGAATATGAAAAAAAACTGAATTCTTTAAAAAAAAAAGCAAATAAAATAATTTTTTTAATAGGTGAAGTAGATTGTGGATTTGTAATATGGGTGCGATCAAAAAAATACAATATAAGTGTAGATGAACAAATAAATAATTGTGTAACAAATCTGTTTAATTTTATAAAAAATATTGTTATAGATAAATATGGTTATACAAATGAAAATATAATAGTAGCAGGTACTGTATTACCAACTATAAAAGACTCTACTAATCCACAATTTTTACTTGGTGCAAGAAGAGAAGTAACCGAAAATCAATTAACAAGAACAAAAAAAACACTTGAATATAACGATAAATTAGAAAAAGAGTGCATAAAAAATAATTATAAATATTTTGATATAACAGAATATTTATTTGGAGGAGACTGTATAGTTAAAACAGATTACTTAAATAATAATCCATATGATCATCACTTAGATTCAGGAAAAACATATAACTTTTGGTTAGATGAATTGAAAAAAATTATCTAGCATACAATAATCCACAATTACCACCGACAAAGTAGACTTCATTATATCTCTCTTCAAATACAGTTAAATTATAATTATAGTCATATAATCGCCAAGTTGGCTTATTTATACCAACTAAAATACCACCTGATGGATCACAAATAGTAAAAACATTTGCAGAAGGATCAAGAGGAGGCACATATGTATTAAATTCTAATTGTATATCTTTAAATCTACTAAGATTCATCGCACCGGATGGTTGAAAATCAAAAGGATCTGTATGTAAACTAAAATTATAACAATATAATCCATTTGGTCCATTACCAGGTGTTCTTATGTATTTTTCAATATAATCATATACACCCGCATCTAACATATTTTCTCTATATTTCCCATCCAATAAAATTGCCATATTTAATAAAATATCCTTTTGATTACTTACATTATATAAACCAGTAATGTATAAACCTGAACTTGAAACTGTTAGAGGATCAACACCGGGTCCAATACCACCTGCCAATATAGGCTTCTCAGTAGCAAAACATGGTAAAACATAATTACCTTGTGTTGGTGCTTCTTCCAACTCATATGGCAAATAATTATATGCCCAATTAGAATAATTACTCCATTCATTTCTTAAATTAATATCACTTCTTTGAAAATATAACATAAATGATGCTACCATACCCATAGTATTTTCTAATTTAATTCTTTGGGAACCCGTGACATTAAAGAAGTTATATTCATATATAGATTTAAATAAATATTTCTGTTCCCTTGCAGCAAATACACGTGACTCTTCATTTGATAGAAAACAATAAGTAGAAAGTAAATGAACATCTGCATTCCAAGAAGTTCTTTTATCAGTATAAGAAAGATTATTTAATGATATATCAGGTGGCGGCTGTAAAAATCTATAAAATTGCTGCAAAGCATTATTAAAATTAGGTTGAATATAAGGAAAATTATTTTCTTGATCTTCAATATCTCTTATTTGCACCAATTCTTGTACTGGTCTAATTGTAATATCTATTTCCAATTCATTATATTGTAATGAAACAAGCGGAAATGCCATTTTTGCAGCTAAATTAAACCAACAATTTAATGGTATAAAAATTTTTCTAGCACGTATAGATGGTTCAGGACCAAGACTATTAGTAGTATAATATGCATTAGGATATTGGTTAATACGTGCACCACTAGATCCAGGATTATTTAATTCGGGAACATTTCCCGACATCCTATCAAATAAATTCTTTTTTGTTTCTGTAAAATCTCTCTGAACTTGCGCTAATAAATAGTTACCAGTATATCTTTGTAGTGTAGCACCACCTACACTAATAACAACCTCTTCAATCATTTTAGCTCCAAGATTTTCAATCCATTTAAATTCATATGGTGCCCATAATCCCGAACAATCCTGAGGTGGATATATTGGACTCCATATAGTAGGTAAAGTACATACTAAATAAGTATCCATTAATAATTCCGCATAACGTGGAATTCTAAATGTAAATTTAGATGGTTCCGTCATACGAAGACTTCTTTGACCATCAAAATCTATTCTAAATTTTTGTAACCCGAAATTAGTATATTTTTTGAAAGTAGTTTTAAAAAAAGTTTTAGTAGGATTTCCATTTAAAATAACATTTTGATTTCCATATGAAACAATATTTAATAATCCTCCAGGCATATATAATTATGTAATAATATTATTTAACTATTTTTATATCTATAATATAAAATTATGAAATATGCATTATTATTATTAAAAAATATAAACTTAATGTAATATAAGTATGAATAAAATAGCTGATCGTTTTTCAAATTTACAAAAAATGGCACTTGAACTAAATAAAGCAGCTACGGTCAAATGGGTTTCTATATTTGTTTTAATAGTAATTATATCAGGTATGCTGTATTATATTATTACCAAAAATATGTTAAATAAACAAAATTGTGATAATTTAGATAAAGTGTATACTGGATTTCCTACTATTTCATCTTTTAACGAAAATGATGAAAAATATAGCTACAATTTAAGAGATTATTATATCAAATCTGCATATAATTGTTGTGCAAGTGGTCAATTCAAAAATGATTTTGTCAACACTTGTGCATTAAAAAAATGTATAGAACAAGGAGCAAGAATGTTAGACTTTGAAATATATTCTGTTGATAATGAACCTGTAATAGCTATATCTACTGAAAATAATTTTCATGTAAAACAATCATATAATAGTGTGAAATTTGATGAAGCTATGAATATTGTAAGTACATATGGATTTTCAGGTTCAACATGTCCAAATTCAAATGATCCTTTAATCCTTCATTTTAGAATTATGAGTTCTAATAAAGATATTTACACAAAAATGGCCGATTCTATTTATAAAAATTTAGAAAGACGCATACTTGATAAAACATATAGTTATGAATATTATGGTCATAATTTAGGAGCTGTCCCATTAAAAACATTTGTTGGAAAGATCATTATTGCTGTAGATAGATCAAACCCATTATTTGAACAAACCCCTTTATTTGAATATGTAAATATTGCTTCTAATTCTATCTTTTTAAGAGCTGCAAGGAATTATGATATTATATATACACCTGATATGCAAGAATTAATTGAATATAATAAAAAAAATATGACCTTTTCTATGCCGGATTTAGGACCAAGTGATGCAAACGTCCAAGCATCATTACATCAAAAATACGGTGTTCAAATGGTTGGTATGTGTTTCCAAAATTTTGATTCAAATATGGAATATTATGATTTATTTTTTGATGCAGTAGGATCTGCATTTGTATTAAAACCAGCACCATTAAGATTCGTACCATTAACTATTCCTGAACCAACAAAACAAAATCCCGAATTATCATACAAAGAACGTACTGTTGAATCCGATTTCTACAAATTTAATATTTAAATCTTCATTAAATTGTTATATTTGGTATATTTGTTGTATTTGTTGTATTTGTTATATTATTGGAATATATTCCCCAATAATAAACAGGATATATCGCTACAACCAATACAAGAATAAATCCTACTGTTACTATTGATATAAATATATATCCAAATTTTTGATCAACATCTCCCATTTGTCTTACTCTTATTGTAGACATCATGTCACCACTTATTACAGTATGACTTATTTCACGACATAAAGGACATTTTTTTAACTTTTTATCACAAGCATTATGTATATATCTTTCGTGACCACAAGTAAATCTAGATGTTATATCATTTGTAATAATTGGTTTTAAACATATAACACAGTCTAGTGTATCTTCGTTTATTTGAGACTCTAATGTCTCAAGATCAATTAGATTGTAAAATGCCGACTCCATATTTTTGATATTAAAGAAATAACTTTTAATTACAAGTTCAATTTTTTTTTATTTTATATATAATATTTAATTTTCTTCAAATATTATATATTATGTCTAGTTCTAATAAAAAACAAACATATGAAGAAAAAGAAATTGAAATATTAAGAAGTGCTGTCGATTTAGCTGAGAAAAGAAAGGGTAAAGAGATTGTTAGTGATCCTGATGTAAAAAAAATAATTAATATTTTAGAAACCTTTTTAAAACAAAGAAAACTAGTGTGTTATGGTGGTACAGCTATTAATAATATTTTGCCTCTTGAAGATCAATTTTACGATAAAGATATAGAAATTCCTGATTATGATTTCTATTCTCCAAGAGCTCTTGATGATGCAAAAGAATTGGCAGATATTTATTATAAAGAAGGATTTCAAGAAGTAGAAGCGAAAGCTGGTGTACATTTTGGTACATATAAAGTATATGTTAATTTTTTGCCTGTTGCTGATATAACTTATTTAGAAAGTAAAATATTTAAAAGAATTCAAAAAGATGGTATACGTGTAAATGGAATATATTATTGTCCGCCGAATTTCTTAAGAATGAATATGTTTTTAGAATTATCTAGACCTGCTGGTGATATTGGGCGATGGGAAAAAGTATTAAAACGCCTTATTTTATTAAATAAAAATTATAAACTAAGAGGAAAAAATTGCGATCCACAAAATTTTGTCAGAAAATTTGAAAATATAGACGAAAAACAAGAAAATGACTTATATTATGCAGTTAGAGATTCATTTATTGATCAAGGATTAGTATTTTTCGGTGGTTATGCAAGTTATTTATATTCGTCTTATATGCCAAAAAAACAAAGACGTTTATTCTCAAAAGCTCCTGATTTTGATGTATTAGCTGAAGATCCTCAACAAGCAGCAATTATTTTAAAAGAACGATTAGAAGATTTTGACTATAAAGGTATTAAAATTAATAAAAAATCCGGTATTGGCGAACTTATAGCACCTCATTATGAAATAACTGTAATTATAAATAAAATACCTGAAACAGTTGCATTTATTTATAAACCATTAGCTTGTCATAGTTATAATACAATTAAAATTGGTAATAAAACAGTAAGAGTTGCTACTATTGATACTATGTTAAGTTTTTATTTTGCCTTTTATTTTAGTGATCGTGAATATTATGATCATAATCGTATTTTATGTATGGCTCAATATTTATTTGATGTCCAACAACGCAATAGATTAGAACAAAAAGGGTTATTAAGAAGATTTAGTATAAATTGTTATGGGGAACAACATTCATTAGAAGAAATAAGAGCTACTAAAGCGGAGAAATTCGAAGAATTAAAAAATAAACGTAAATCACGAGAATTCGAAGAATGGTTTTTAAGATATATACCTTTTGAAGAAAAAGGACAAAAATCTAAAAAAACGGAAAAACCAAAAACAAAAAAAAATAAAAAATCTAAAAAACAAACAAAGCGAAATAACAGAAATATAGTAGAGAGATTTCTCAAAATATAAAAATTTATTAATATATATTAAAATGAAGTATTTTTCATATATATTTTTAATATGTATATTACTTTTGTCTTTACTTTTTTCTTCCAAAACAATAGAAGGTTTTGAATCTTATGAAAACTGTGTTCAACAAGGATATCCTAACTCATTTTGTATGGAAGGACCTATTATTTCAAAAGTAGATTATGGCTATTGTAAATGTGCAGATGGTCGATTCGGATCCTTTCATATGGATAATGGTACGTGTTATTGTTATTTATATAATGGTTTATTACCTCATAAAATAAATACACCATATCAAAGTAAACCCTTTTAAAAAGTAAGATATATAATTAAATCATCCCATAAATTAATTAGTATATTTATTAATTTATTTGATAAACTATTATCTTTTACAAATAATGGGATATAGTCTATCATTTTATAACCATATGTAAAAAAATAAAATAACACATAAAAAATAATTTCTCTCAATCTAAAACCTGTAATTTCTATTATAGACCAATCATCTATAAAACTACACATTCTAGATTCATCATTATTAAACAAATTATGCATATGGACTATTCCATAAATAATTCTATTATAGAGATTTTCTTCACCTTTTATATAAATAATATTCTTAATTTTATCAAATGTAAATAAATTTATAAATAAAATTTTCCTATTTTTATAACGTTTCTTAAATATATGTGGAAATAATCCATCTATACAATTATTACAAGTAGGACTTCTATGTACCAAAAATGGAATACTTAATGAATAAATAATTGTATTAATTAAATCTTCTTTACTTTTATATTTGGATTTTATTATTTGTTTATTCTTTTTGACCGAAAAATAAGTAATATATAACCGATTGTTAAATAATGATATATCATAATCTATTAATAAATCCTCTATTACTTTTCTAAATTTTTTTATTGAATTTTTTAAATTTTGCCTTGATCTTATATTTTTCATAGTCAAATTTCCAAAAAATTCTATATGTTCCAATTTATTCATTATATAAAATACACCTAATACAGCACCTATACTACATCCTGATATTCGATAAACATTTGTCATTTTTAACTCTTCTATTCGTTTTAAATAATATAAACATCCCAACATATATATTCCATTAAATGCACCCCCATCTAATACTAAATCCATTTGTTGGGGTATATTATTTTTATTTACATGTTGTATATGAGAATCTATATAATTTTTTAATATCATAATATTTGTGTTTTTAAAATATTATAATATTAAATGTATTAAACATTTTGAAAATGAGACAAGGTTTTGGATATTACATAATACGTTATACCAAAAATAAAACTATTTGTTACAAAACCTGTTAAATTAGGATTACCGTCAGAATTATGTAATGACGGTAATAATGATAAAAATTTACTTTTTACAATAGGCAATTGAAATATAAAGTAAAGAATACATATTATTATTGGTATTTGTAACTCATCATACAGTACCTCTAAAGAATCTTTTTTATTGTAATTTCTCATGCGTTTTTCTAATATTTCTTGCTCAGATAATTCATTTTTTATATAATCTTCATTAGACTCTGATATAGGTACAAAATTAGGTTTTATTTGTTCATCTGCAAAATGAACAGTATTTTGTGGAATATCACGAGAAGGCAATTTTGTAGCTCCTGCAGCAGAGGCTTGTTGAATACCAGTAACTAACTCGTTCATAGATTTTTGTTCATCAATAGCAGTAGATTGTTGTGTAACTCCGCTCGTTTCTACATTAGGATCATATACAGTTTCATTCTTTTCAAGTATTATATTATTACCACCTAATGCAGGATCAGATGGTAAATCCATTATATTTGTAGTATCAGTCATATCTATTATACTACAAATATTGATTGTTAAAGAAAATTACGCAAAATCTACATATTTTTTACCATCATCACAGTTAATAGTTTTAGGTTTATATATGAAACATTCATCCCCATATTTATATAATTTATCTTTATCATCGGATGAATATGGGGATTTAAATATTATACAATCTTGATTTTCACAATTTTTTCTAAATAATGTAGATAATCCAAATCCTAATAATATAGAAATTATTATTTTTCCGGTTTCATTTTCAAAAAATCTTTTTAATTCCATATTAATATATGTATGTATTATATTTGTAAAGGGATATCTTCTGCCTTCTTATTACATTTTTGTTTTGTCTGTTCTAATTGATAACAATTATATCCCTTATCTCTAAATTGAAACATTTTTTCATTATCTTTTGTTGGATATATAATAACTACCTTTGGTTGTGGATTATTTATATAAACCAAAAATATACCTAAAGCTAAGCTTAATATAAATGCAGTTAAATTAATATATTTCATTTATATTAACCAATTATAAAAATTTACATGTATCTATAAATGTCATCATCATCATCATCAATTGTTTGTTTTTGTTTTGCTCTCTCTATTTGAATTTGTGGTGGTGTACCGGATGGTGTTCTTGGTGGTGGTGGTACTTCTGTATCATCAGATATATCTTTTTCTTCTTGTTTTGCTCTCTCTATTTGAATTTGTGGTGGTGTACCGGATGGTGTTTTTGGTGGTGGAGGTGGTGGTACTTCTGTATCATCAGATATATCTTTTTCTTCAACAGGTACCTTTTTATTAGGAAATACTACATAAAAGATTTGCTTAGTATCTTCATCGATTGCAAATAATTCAGAACGTTTTTCATCAACATATAACATTTCAAATTTATATCCTAACTCATTTGCCTTTTGAACCGTTATTTGTTGAGAATCTTCCATAAGTTTTTTATTTTGTTCATAATTATTTTTTTCAGCAATTTTATCCTTTCCTATCATTACATCATCATTTATAATAGTTAATTTTGGTTTTTCTGATTCTATTGGCTCTTCTTCTTCCATTTCCTCTTTTTCTTCTTCTAGTCTTCTCTTCTCTTCAACAGATTTATCTACATTAAAAGAAATAACTTGTGGTTTCCTAAATGTTACTAATAAATCAGAAAGAGTAAATGGTCGTTGTATTAAATGATATGTATTTGTATCTTCATTAAATTCCATGGCTTGATATTTATATTTATTTGCTTGTATTAATTGCAAATTAGGTTTTAATTCGTTTATATAAATATTAATAACATCTTTAATAAGTTGTGTATTAGAAGTTTCATTAAATTGTTTAATAATATCTTTGATATTAACTATAATTTCATTAATAGTAGATGTTAATACACGAAGAGATTCTTTATTTTCTAAATTAGAAGTAATATTTAAATAATCCTTTCTATATCCAACAAGACTTTCTAAATCTTCATTTAAATCATTTTTCATAGTTTCAAACTTTGATAAAACTGTTTGTTCAGATAAATATCCAAATAATAAATCCAATTTTAATAAAATAATACTTTCTTTATCATCTTCTGTAATTTCATCAAAATTTTTTATAAGATATGGTAAAGAAATAAATTTGCCTCTATCAATTTCAATATTAAGATTACATGGATTTGAAGAAGAGCCACATATAGCCTTTAAAATTCCATCTTTCATGGAAAAAATAGTACCAACATTTCTTTTACATGATATACATTTAGATGTAACCGCCATTAACTTTTCTTGTTTTTGTTTTTTATTTAATAGTGGATTGTTAATAATACTTTTTTTCATATTTTTGATTTTCTTCTCATAATTAAATTTCAGATTGTAATAATTATTTAAACTTTCTAAAAAATCTTTAGTTTCCATTATAATTTACGTAAATATTTTTCTATTATAAAATTGAACTTCAGGGTTATTTTGCCATGTTGGAAGATCAGTTAAAAGATTATTAATTTGATTCTTTTTATAATCTTGCATAAATCTTAGTTTATTCATTAAATATTCTTGTAATTTTCTTTGTTCTTCTTCTTTTTGTATTTTATTATTTTTTGCCTTATACTTATAATATAATATACCACCTATAATAAGACAAAATATTAATAACATGTATAAATTATACCATAAATTATAATATTTTTCCTTAATAATTTTGCAGTTTTCGAGAGATGAATTAATAAAATATTTCATACCCGGCTCAATCAATTTAGGTTTAATAAATTGAAATGTATCCATTAAATTATATATTTATAATTTGAAATTAAATTATACATATTATCTATATGGCAAATCCAACAGCATCGATATTAGTATTTTTATTTCTAACTTTAGGTTATTCTACATTAAAATATTTTACTAAAGATGAAACTTCTATGAATATTTGGACATGGATGTATATTGCTTTACTAATGATTGCCCAGTTTGTAATAAATATGAACTTGACTAAAGAAATATGTGGTTTTAATCAGTTTGGAGTAGCTTTGTGGACAACACTTGTTCCATGGACATTAATATTTGGAATATTATTCTTATTAATACTTGTATTTCCTAGTTGGTTGAGTCCTTTTTCTAATACCATAGGTTATGCTATGTGTTATATTACAGGTATATCATCATTTTTCAAAGGAATATTACATGATAGAATACCAAAACAAGACGATAAAAATAATTCGGAATTCATACAAGCATTAAATAATTTATATGAAGATAAATCATTATTAATAAATCAAATTAGTTTAGATGAATTACCTAAATGGTGGGAAAGTTTGTCTAATGCAGGATTATTAAAAAAATCAGCAGGAGATATAGATGGTGATGCATATAATGAGCTTAAGAGTTATATAAAAATGAAAGATACAATAGCTGAATTTATTTGGTATTTATTAACAGGATTATTAGTAACATCAACTAGTTATAATTATATTCTAAATGTTGGTTGTGATCAATCTGTTGCTGAAATGCAAAAGAGACATGACGAATATTTAGAAAAAGAAGAAGAAATAGCAAAGGCTAAACAAGAGAAACAAGGTTCACAAATTATTTACAAGTCTTATGAATAAATAATTAGCGTAATTTAGGGATACTAATATAATAAAGAATAGCTAGATATGATAAAATACCCAATACAATACTTAATAGCCATATAGGAATGACAGTTTTTCTCTTTTGTCCCAATCCAAATTGTCTAAGTGTACCATCTCTATTATATAAAAATGAAGGTTTAGTTAAATTTATGAATATAAAAATGATTAAAAATAAAAAAATGGCAAAAGAATTAATATTTTTGCGTATAAATGAATTAGTAAGCATATTAATATACTTTAAGAAAATTATTAATATTTATTAACAAAAATACTTTTTCTTAAAGTATATATATAATGACTGGTGATTTTATGCAAACTTATTTCTCTCCATTAGGAAAAGAATATTGTGATTATTTCCTTTTCCTTTCTGTATTAAACTTTTTGCTTATGGTATATGTTATTATCATGGCCATTTATCTTGCTGTTTTCGATAAAAAGAAGGAAGGTCTAACTACATATGCTATTAGTGGTATTTCCTTATTTGTTAATTACATGGTAACAAGATTATTATATGGTATGTGTCGAGGATCTCTTTAAGTGGGGGTTCCATGGGGGTTCCATGGGGGTTCCGCCCCCCTGCGACGGTTATGCGGCTTCGCCGCGGTGCTGAGTTTCTTTAAGTTATTTT
>JGI10211J14876_10000539_pt1 | contig 16312 bp, 18 predicted proteins | sample Etolagsediment_FD_14876 | JGI IMG/M metagenome (IMG submission 14876)
TCAATTCTAGTTGTTGCGGGTGATGTATCTGATGATTTTGAAATGTCCATCGGTTATTTAAACGGATTGGCTAAAGATTATGACAAAGTTTTATTTATTGAGAACAACTTAAAAACTTGGGGTTCTAAGAATATATCATGAAACTGGGAAAATTATTTATTCCAAGAAATGTACAATTGATGGTTTTTGATATGGCTGGTACTACAGTTAATGAAGGTGGGCTTGTTTATAAAACATTATACAATACAATAAAGAATTTTGGATTGTCAATTGAAGAAGAAGAAATTAAAGGTTGGCACGGATCAAATCAATATGAAGTTATGGATTATTTTTATACAAATCGTGGTCTCGGACACGGATTAAAAACCGATCTTTTTAACCAATTTGATAACAATCTTTTATATGAGTACAACAAAGAAGGAAATCTTGAATTAATTGATCAAGAGATGCCAAATCTTTTTAATACTTTAAGGAAAGAGAGGAATATTAAGATTGCTTTAAATACTGGTTATTCAAGAGATTTACAAGAAACGATTGTTGATTCATTGGGAATGAGAGATTTTGTTGATGATTTTATTTCAAGCGAAGATGTGAAATATGGAAGGCCTTCTCCACATATGATTTTAGAATTAATGAATAGAAATGGTGTGAGAAACGCAGAAAATGTTGTAAAAATTGGAGATACACCCAATGATATTCTAGAAGGATTCAGAGCTAAATGTTTGATGAATGTTGGTGTATTAAGTGGGGCAAGTGATGAAGAAACTTTGGTAGAAGTTGGTGCAAGTTGTGTAATAGATTCCGTTATGAATATTGATACTGATGCTTAGCCAGTTGGTAAAAATATTTAAAAATTTTTGTTTAATATATCTATATGAAAATTGATATCATTAGTGATTTACATATAGATCATTGGGATAATGGATATCTTAGTAAAAACCCTTCCTGTAAAACTTTACACAAACCTTTTACACCTGATAATGTTGAAGGTTCAATTCTAGTTGTTGCGGGTGATGTATCTGATGATTTTGAAATGTCCATCGGTTATTTAAACGGATTGGCTAAAGATTATGACAAAGTTTTATTTATTGATGGTAATCACGAACATACAGAAAACTATCCATTTATAAAAAGTAGAAATGGTATTAACAATATAATAGCTGAAATTGCGGATGATAAACTAATATATTTAGGTAGCAATACACATGTAATTGATGGAACAGCTTTTATTGGAATTAATGGATGGTGGGATTACAGAAAGATGAACAAAAATGTTATTGAAAACTGTAAAAAAAACTATTTCAAAAAATGGATGCCACATTTATTAGGTAAAAATTCAGAAAGATTTATACAAAACCTTGGTATTATATCGATCACACAAAGTTATGAATTAAGAAATAAAATATTGGTTTGTGATCAAGATGAAGAAATAAAACAAATTATTATTGTTACTCATTCCGTTCCCTTGCCAAAGTTCTGCACTGAATCTGTTATTGATACCGAATTGAACACATATTTTGAAAATTTAGTTGATTTAAGCCCAAAAATTAAATATTGGATATTTGGACATACACACAAAAAATGTTCTGAAGAAATAAACGGTGTGAGATTTATTTCTAATCCAAGGGGAAGACCCGATGATTATCACAGAGAAGATTACGAAACTTTAACTATTTCTGTATGATCATTTATTGATCTCTCTTCTTCATAAATATCTTTAAGTTCTTTTAGAAAAGGTGTTTGGATTTTTTCTAGGTCAATTGAATCCATAAATGTAAGAATATCTTTTCTATGAAGGTCATAAGAAAATCCATAATCATATTTATTTGTTAAAATATTATCAGGATATCTTTGTTTGGTTACCCAACTTCTTCCTGAAGATACATTTATAAACTTCAATGCTTTCTCTTTGTCTATATCTTCATTTTCAAGAGCCTTCAAAACCTCAGCAACAGTCAGCAAATTCATCCCTAATAAAGTATTATTCGCCAACTTAACCATTGAAGCAGTTCCAACATTCTCAGAAATATGATAAATATTATTTGCATAATTGGAAATAACGGGCCATAAATTCTCGACTGTTCCCTTTTGTCCACTTACTATCGTCGATACTTTACCCTCTTCTATTCCTTTTGGACCTCCCGAAACAGGAGCATCAACGTAATTGAACCCTTTCAATGATAATATCGCATTTATAACTCTTACATCTTTTGGATTTGACGAACAAAGATCCAACCAATCTTTGTTGTGATTTTTATCTATTGATTCAACCAGTGAAAGTGTTGTTTCAGATCTTGGAAGGACAGATATGATTGTATCGCTTTGGTCGAGAAAGGGATTCAAATTGTAAAAAACATTGCTGAGTTTTGGAATATGACTATTTAGATTTGATTTTTCAAGAAGGGTATTAACCTTGAAATTTTTATGATAAAGATTTACAAAACAAATGAAATATATAATGCCAACAAAAGGTATTGGATTAAGAAGAATAATAAGAAAAAAATATGATGTTGTATTGATTGATGAATACAAAACATCAAAATTATGTAATCATTGTGGTAATGAATTAGAAAATTATAAGAATATACATAGATTACTCGTATGTAAAAATTGTAAAGGTAATATCAAGGCAAATAAAAGTAATGGCTCTGAAAGCAAAAAGATTACATTTATGAACCGAGATATGAATGCCTGTATGAATATGTTAGAAATTTCTCATAAATGGATAAAATTTAGAGAAAGACCTAATAAATTTAAAAGAAAACCTTTAGACACGTGCTTTTCTAATGAGAAGATATTAACGTGTATTCAATAAGTTGTTTTTACTGGAGGTAATACTCCAGCCTTTATTGATTTTTTTTTGCTAATAAAGTCTGCGTTTTAAATCAGCAAAGGTGTAAAAAGAGGTATTTATAAATTTTTTTATACGCGTATTCTCCCTCTAATAGCTTTTTCATTATTTAATTTTTTCCGAAGGATCAAAAAAATTGAATAAAATATAATCAAAACTTCTAAACTATATTGGTTTAATATGCAAGTTTACAACATTAAGAATATTGAACTTAGTATTTTCCACGACACTGACATTGTGCTCAACGAACCCATCATTAAGGTTAATGGTGAAGACATTCACAGTGCAAGTCGGTACGGTTTTAGGAAGGATGAACTGCTTTCCATTATTGGTGAATCCAATACTGGAACAATGTACACAACGCGTTATGGAACTCCAGAGTTGAAAATCAACGATGATTTCCGTAAAAATGTGTTCACTAAACCAACTTTTACAGTTGGCATTTGTGCTGGTCGTCCAATGGTTCATTCAATTGAACGATTGAGGGATCTTGGCTTTAACCCAACGTTTGAAAGTGATCGGGATCGAGATATTCGTATCAAGTCTGATGATTACATTAAGAATGGCAACAGTTTTTACAAGGTTGAGTATCTTCTCGTCAAGAGTTACGATATTCCATCCCTGTTGAAAACAAATGTCATTGACGCTGTAATGTGTTACAGCGACNTTTGGTACAATCTTGATCAACCAGATTACAACATCAAGTATATCAGTTATTTTTCTGATAAGCTTGGCAAACGTGAAACTTATGTTTCATTNGTTGGTAAGCCTGATTTCAAGATGACTTCTGAAAAGCAAAAGATTCGGATTTTTTCTGAGTACAAAGANGGNCGACGTCTTGTTGAAANGTGTATTGATCAACTTGAATTCACNATGGATCAAGTTGAAGTTACACANGTGACNGGAAGTGTTGAGAGTTATCTTCACCGAGGACTTTGTGATTTTGTTATCACTATTGTCCAAAGTGGAGAAACCCTCCGCGTGAATAAGATGGTTGAACATCATCGTCTCCGCGAAGCTTACTTGAACTTGTGGATGTATTTGCCACCTAGGACCACCAATATGAAGGTAAGATTGGAGTTGCGACGTGGTCTTTACATGGCATTGAAACCGAAGTCAAAGCAAAAGTTTTTGATTGTTGAAGGTATTGACGGAACAGGAAAATCAAGTCTGTTGAATGAACTATCTAAGCGTAGGGAAATTCATGACTTTGTTTGTTTCGATAGGTATCCCAGCTTGTCAAGGGCTACATTGACATCAAATTCTTTGCCCCTTCCCACTCTAAAGGAGAGTCTTTTGACACAAGATAACACAACTGTTATCATTCTTGAGTCTAATCTCAAGACTTGTGAACAAAGGATGCTTGCAAGGGGTGGGAGTCTTGAACCATTTGAGGAAATCAACGCTCAATGTTATTTCCGACTTAGGTACAGGCAAATTGCAGCCCTTAATGGTTACCACGTTATGAGTAACGATGGTACACTAGAGGAGCTTGTTACGAATGTACTCGGAGTTCTCGGTGGAGACAACAATTTCAAGCTGCCATCTCTTTTGGAGATGACCAGTGAGACTTTCAATGGTCTTCCGACTGTTGCTGAGGGTGAATCTAAGATTGTGAAGTCTTACAATGATCGATTTGATCTTGTCAGATACAAGCCATCTGTTTACTCTCACAAGAGACAACGTGGAGGTACTGTTGAAGGAACTGATTTGGAGCGTCAAAAGACTACCATGAATATCATGCTCCTTCTAGCGAAGAGTGGAATCTCACACACCTATTGGTGTATTTACAATGGATTCATCCTTGCTGATAAGATTGGCGAAGCACCACCTGTTGAAGTTTGTGTTAAGGGTGCACATGTTGGTACACACAAGCATATTTATCATGCTATGTACTCGAAGAGGGATCGATTTGGTAACAAATTGACTCAATCCAATGATATGTATCCAGAACCTATCGTTAGGTTTGATTGGAGAAATCCAAACCACATTCTTCCCAACGATGGTGAGGAATTGATTGACATGAAGCACACACAAATCTTCGTCAATCCACTCAGATCGAGTGGTAAGACAGAGGCCGAGATCAAGGAGATCTTGATAGCGATGTTTCCAAATGGTGTTCCACTTGGAGATTATGCTATGTGTGATTCTTTGGCCGATAGGTTTATCAATGTTGAAGAGAGTAGGAAGCTTGTTACAGAAGCTTTTAAGACTTTGAGTCTTCACTTTGCTAAATTGAATATCAGGTTCAAGGATGTTTGCTTCATGCCAACAATTGATGGTGACCGCCTTTATGGAGAGGTTTCTCAAGATTGCGGACGGTACGAGGCTATTGATCCATCTCGGGAAGCTTTTCAGAAGTGTGTTCCTGATGAGATTCCATGGAAAGATGATTCAGCATCACTTGATAAGGATGTTTGGAGGGCAGGAGGATCTTCTGATCTTGTTTTGGAAAAGTGGCGACGATTGACTTTCTTGATTGATAGTTACACTTGTTCTCATCTTTCTGAATGGGTGGAGAGTATCTTCTAAAAAAATGTTTTTTATAATTTAAAAAATATTCGCAATAATTATTTATTATGAGTGAATTTTCAACAGAAAATTTTTTGAAAAAAGCTTTACAAATGGCGAAGAATAAAAATTTTAGCCAAGAAATAATGGACGCGATTACACTAGATAATGTTGAAATGTTTTTGAATTTGGAACCAACAGGAATGACTTGGCATATTAACCAAAATTTTCATAAAAATTATTCGGCAAATCTGGCGAAACTTAGAAATCTAAATACATCTTATGAATTGATGAATAAGAAAGTAGATTTTTTTTCGAGATCTTCTGAGAAGAAGAAGTTAAAAAATATGAGAAGTGAGATAAATACTCTTTCGTCAAAGGTTAACCAATACAGAAACAGTTCAACTTATAAAATTGACAAAATGTATTTTTCCAAAAATATAAATGCCTTTCTTGAGCTTTTGACAATTATTATTGTAAAGGAAACTGAAACTGATGATGATAATTATGTTTATGATATTATTCCAAAAGTATATCGTACTCTTAGTTATACTAAATTTCTTGATGAATATGCTGGAGGAACAAAATTCACAATAAAAGGAGAGGAATTGACTTATGATGAATTAAGACAGAAAATATCAGAAAAGTATGATATTCCAGAGAAATATTTAGATCTAAAAGGATATTCCTATCCCAATGCTTATTATGAATGTACGGGATATCCTTTCAATAATAATAAAAAAAATTTTTATCTTGTTAACGATAAATGGAGAAGTTATATGCAAACTAAAAGTGGTGAACCAAAACATATGAAAATTTATGTAACTTGTTCTGCCACAATGTACCATATGACAATCAAGGAAAAAGATACGGAAAAGGAAGATATGAGGAATGAAATTATCAAATTAAAAGCAGAAATTGAACTATTAAAGCAAGAATTATGTTAATATAAAGAAGGTGTGTTTCGGAGTAAGTTGTTTTAGGTATAAGAATTATGTTGAGTGGAGATATAAAAATTGATTTTTATTTATTATAACCATTATTTAATAGATCTCAAATATGTCTATTAAATTTTTGAACCCAAAAGATTTGCCAGTCCCTGATAATGCTCGGGATATTTATGATAAATTGCGACCTTTTGATCACGGTGGCGTTCCTATTGAAAAAGTTGAATTTAAAAAATGTGATCGATCAGCTTATATTTGGTATGATTATCCAAAAATAATTCGTGATGATTATGACAAAGAGTTTATTGTAAATCGCGATAAATTTATCAATCTAGGTAGCATTTATTGTTACTCAGATAACAGTAGTCATCCTGTCATTCTGAGACATATGCTTATGGATGTTATTAAATCTGGTGTCGCCAATGGCACTTTTGATAATATTGATGATTATGAAATGATTTACGTAACTTCATTTGCGTGTAACAGTTATGGAGAAGATGACAACAATGTTTACAGATGTCATGACGATAAATTTGGACATTTGACAAGAACCATTTGCTACGCAAAGAAAAAAGTTGTTGTCAAACAAGAACCTCCCTCACAAAATGAGATGGATATCGAAGATATTGCACCGAAAAAATGTCTGCGTCGATCCTCTAGATTGGCTAAAAAAAACAAAGACTAACTGTATTTCTTTATAAAATTATCTAATTCATAATCACTATAAGAACAGGAAAGATAATCACTAAAAAAATCTGTGAAAGAATTTGATTGTAAACTATAATATTCGCCGCACTGATCAGGTTCACATCTATTATTATAAGTTTGACTATAGTTGTATTTAACCACAAATTTACAATCCTTATTCTTATATTTACACTTAAAAATTAACTTTGCGTTCAAAAAATTAGAATATTCTTCAGGACTATATTCTTCCCATTTTACTTTCAAATTAGACTCTGTAACATAAAGAAGACACTCCACTTCTGGATCATAATCATCTGTATTGCCGTTTAATTCTTCCAACAATTCATAACCTTTTATTTGTGCTTTTATATTTGCCAATGTATCTTTATCTTTTTTAAGATCATTTCTCTTCCATTCAACTATCTCATTCAACTTTTTATATTCTTCCTGCAAATTTTTTTTCTGCATTTATTAATAATATTTTATTATTTTTAAGTCTTTCTACGACCAAACATCTTTCAAAAATATATCATTAAAGAAGTTGGTTAAACCCAATAAAACAATTCGGGCTTCGATACCTTTATAAAATAGTGACCAACTGTGTAATTTAATGACTTGTTTTGCGACTTGATAGTGTGATTTTCCTGTTTCGTTCTGTGCAAAAATTTGGAAACAATGGAGCGGATGGCTCAAAAAAGTTGAAATTGTTGATAATCCAAAAAGTGTTCCATAATGATAAATTGGATCTATTGCTTTTTCTTTAAACAAGTAATTACTTACTTTTTCTGTCATAACATATGGTAAACCTTGTGAAATAATATCTCGCGAAGCCGCAAAGACAGGTCCTCGGAAATATTTTGTTATTTTAATGTCATTATTTAATACTCCTAGTTTCTTGGAGAAATAAAGATTTGAGTGTCCATAAACGGCTCCTTGTAAAATACCGATAATACCAAAAGCTATAATAGATGGTATTTGTTCTTGTTGTTTACAAAAAGTAGATAAATGAAGTTGACCATATCTAAGTAGAACTTGTTGGGGAAATATTCTCGGAATGTATTTTATGTTTTGAACAAATGGTGAACGGTGTAGCTTAACTAATCCTTGTTTTTGATTTAAATTATAAAGTTGCGTAATTTGATATAAACTAGAAAGAGGTGAGAAAAATGTCATTGAAATACTATGTGACAGAAAACATTTTTCCCGTTTAAGGTTGAAAATATTAATCATTTATGTTAAACTAGATTATTTTTTTAGGTTATAAAAAAACTGTTTCCAGTTAGTTAACACGCGACTGGTAGTATGAACCCTCAACGGGGGTGTCGATACGGAAAGGCTTTCTAAACTTTGGACACCGATAGGAAATCACATCTGAGATACTCCAGTTTAGAGTGTCCGCATACCTCTTGTGGCAACATGTACGCAACCATCCTTTTCAAAAGATTCCATAAAATCTTCATATTTGACACTATTCCTGAAATCTTCAGGTACATCTTCCTTGTAAATTGTAACTAGATCTACAATACTCATAATATTTTTTTAGTAGACTATCCATCAAATATTTATAAAATCAATTTTTCTATACATGGTTTTAAATAGCTTCAACGTTTGTATTATCACTATCAACCAATCCTTTACTAATCAAAAAATACTTATTATCCATCTTGTCCCCCAAATATGATCGCAAAATATCAATACCATCCACAGAAGCCCCTACATTCAATACTTCTCTACGATATCTCTTTCCAACCTCCTGATTAAGGACATTACCATCCTTGAAAACAACATGGAAAATATTATCAGAAAAACACTCAGACTTCATATAACCATAATAACCGGCATCATACCCACCTAATAAATGACCAAAAGATGCTCCAAAATTACTTCCCTCTGGCATCTCCATTCCCGCTAGTTTTCGATAAGTATCCGCCATTAATTGAGCTGAATCAACCTCTGAATCAAGCTCAAACGTACCAACATGTAAAAGCAAATCATACAAAGCAAAAACAGATTGCCTCATATAATGAAGAGCCTGATTCAAGGTCTTTGTTTTAACCAACTTCTCAACTAAATCCATCGGAAGATGTTCTCCGGTTTCGGTATGACAGCTCATCAAAGCAAGTGGTTCCTCACAATAACACCAATTCTCAAACATCTGTGACGGAACTTCCACAAAATCAGTCTCCGTACAAAAGGCACGATTACTAATCAATTGAACCTTAGCACAAATATTATGCATCACATGCCCAAACTCATGGAAAAATGTAACCACATCATCAAACTCCAAACACTCATCCTTTGGAAAATTACAAGCCATCGGAGTAACCGTTGTTACCCTCTCACCATTATACTCACAACCTGCCACCAACCCAAAAACAGCAGCATGACCATATTTACCTTCCCTCGGATAAAGATCCAAATAAAATCGACCAATACGCTCATTTGTATCATTATCAAAAACATCATATACGTCTACATCCTCATGCCAAACATTATCAGTTTTAACTCGAGTAAAAGTCAATCCCAAAAGAGTCTGATAAATCTCCATCATTCCATTCTTAACAACATCTAATGGAAAATATTTCCTTACCTCTTGTGTATCAAACTTACAACTCTCCTCCTTATAAACCCTCTGATAAAATCTCATATCATAAAGCTCAATTCGCTCTCCCTCTGGAAGTGGGTTTGGTTCATAAGACCTAGCAAACTCCGTAAGAGATTCCATCTCCCTCTCATAAAAAGGACCCAACAATTCAACCATCTCATTAACAAAATCCAATGCATTCTGTCCCGTCTTCACAATACTCAATTCTGTTTTATAATCAGCATGTGTATTGTAACCCAACATCCTAGCTAAAACACTCTTTACCTTAACTGCCCTCTCCAAAAGTTGCGCATTCTCATCTTTACACCTACTTACAAAAGCTTTGCCAAGTTTTTTCCTCAACTCTCTATCTTTAACGTTGTCCATAAATGGACAATAATCAGGATAATCAAGCGTACACTTGTAGGTATCCGGTTTTCCTTCAACTTGTCTCGCTTCTGTAAACCAAGATTCTGGCATTCCACCAAGTTGTTCCCTTCTAAATTCGAAAGATGTACTCTCATCATTAAGATTCTTCCGGAACTCAACAGAAATATCAGCTAATTCCTTTTTATAAGTTTTAACTTTGTCCCTTGTTTCCTCATCAAGATGAAGACCCAAACGACGATAATCCCTCATTTCCTGTTCAAAATATCTTACTTCCTCATCCGTGAGATTACTCCTTTCCTGCTGATAAGCACCATCCTCATAATTCTTAAAAGCCTCATAAAGATCTTGTCTCATTGAAAGATCCACAAAATACTCATTGAGAATCTTCCGAATCTCAACACTTGCATCTCTTAACTCCTTTTGTGGAAAAAAATTCGTAACAATATAAAATAAATTATGAAGGGGATGATATAAAGTATCAACCTTAATTATCGGACGAACTGTATTTTCAAATGTTCTTTCTACTTCCGAAACAACTTCATCACAAACCCTCGTTGTTTCCGTCATAATGAGATTTTTGTATTCATTCAACTTATCAACAGTTACATTCTTAAAATCAAGGTCAAAATAGGTTGTCATAACATATTATATTGGTTATAAAGTTTTAAGTTGGATTTTTTTTGACAATACTTTTTTTCTAAAAAAAGTTAAAATCATTTATATTGGATTTTTTTTGACAATACTTTTTTTCTAAAAAAAAGTATATGGGTTCACGATTAATAGATCAATTCAGTTACTTACATTTTGCTGTAGGTATTATAATGTATTTTTGGGGAATAAACCTAGTTATTGCTTTGATCTTACATACTATTTTTGAAATATTTGAAAATACTTCTATTGGAATGTACATCATAAACAAATATATAACTGTTTGGCCCGGAGGTAAACCTTACACTGATGGCATTATAAATAGCGTTGGTGACACAATTTTCTTCACATTAGGTTGGTTATCCGCTTATGGAGTAGATAATTTAGGCAGTTATTTCGGTCTTTATAAAAATCATATAAAATGATTAAGCGTAGGGAGAGGCACTCTCCCTTTAAGAGCTGTAATAAACTCTCTTAAGTCCATACTTGTGGATACACTTCTTAATCATAGGATCACACTTACAACATGGCTTTGAATTAAGGAAAATATCAGATAGATCACAATTATTGTAATCTATATTCTCGTAATATTCATTGGACTTATTCCTAAGTCGTATAACAAACAAAGTGGCGTCACGTAAAGCCGCCTTTTTCACAATTCCACAATGCCATTTTCTCCGCGTGGTAGCTAGCCAATCCACACTTCTCACCAAGAGAGCGGTTATACCCCCTTGAAACAACCTTATTACCCTTTATGACAATAGAACCGTTAATCTTTTCACACATTGATTTATGTGTATGTCCGAATATCCAAGCTTTCAAGGATGGATGTTCAAATAAATGATCCAAGTTTGTAACATAACAACCATTAAGAGAATCCCCCTCATATTCAGTTGGTAAACATTTTTGACTAGGAGTGTGGTGAGTAATTACAATACAATTATCATTTTCTCGAAGGGATTTTTCAAGGAAAGTAACTGCTGTTTTATGCTTTTGTTTCCAAACTTCCTTATCAATCCAATCAATATAATGAAAATCTAATTATTTCTTTGCCAACTCATTATGAATTATATATTAAAGCAGCAACGGGGGAGCGGAGATGCGAAGCATCGGAGTCACCCCCTTAAATTGAGCATCTCTGCTTCGTTCCGAGCCAATTTTTTTCCCTTAAAAAAAAATTGAATCTTAAATTAGCATGTTTTATTATATCCACAATAAAACATGAGTTTTGAAGTGATTAAGAGAAATTTGCAGCTTAAAAATATTGTAAAGATTAGGCCACGTCATTGGTCTATAATGACTGGATTTTTGCAGCTTATGTATCGTGACATCGATGAGATTGATGCAGAAACCATTGCTTTGAACGAAGCTTCCGTTAAGAAAATTATGAAGGTTCTTGATAAGGATCAAAACAAGTTTATCAAGTCTTACATCATTATGCTTATTGGGCATTGTGAGAGGTTTGAGAAAGAACGCGATACAAGTATTTTTGACCGGACACAATTGAAGAATAATATTCTTGAAGTTGTTAAAGGTGGAGGAAGTAAAGAAGCTACACCTAAAGCGGTGTCAGGGGATCTTGAATCTTGGAAGTGGATGACTGATTTTCTTGATCTTATGTCTACAGATTCTGGGAGTGATTCAGATTCTGACAATGAAGCAGATACCGTTATCTTCACGGAAGAGTCAACAAAGAAGGTTTTTGATATGTTGGAAGGTCATGACTCAAAGAACATGGCGATTAAGAAGTTCATTATTATGCTCATTGATAATTGTGAAAAGTTTGAGAAGGAGCGTGATGAACAGAATTCTCGACGTGAGGAGATGAAGAGGAAGCTGAGAGAAGCTGTGAGTCGGGTTTAAGAAACACGTAAATTGATTTTTATTTGTTTTTTTAAACTATAGACCTATGACATTTATAAATAATAAACGCACAGTTCCATCAAAAAAAACAACCTGATTACAATCTGATAATTGAGCATTTGTTGTTCCATAACCTACACATTTAATCATTTTTATTATTATCAACATTTTTTTTATATTGAATTGCCGAGAAAGCAATTCCCATAAGGTTATTATTCTTTATATAATTTAAAACAGAATCTGGTATAATCCTAGAAACATCCTCTCCTTTTCGGTACAACTCCTTGAATAAACCAGAAGATATCCGTTCTTTTAATGTGTTCCTAACAAAAATATGTGGCTCTTTACAAAACCATTGTTCTTCACAATTTTCACATTCATATCCAACTCGTTCGATAACTATAAATTTGAGCAAATCTAAAACCTTTGGGTACAAAATCCAAGTATTAATTGCCAAAGCATTATCCATACCAATAATGAAATAATATTCGTTCCCATCATTAAAAGTCTCCTCAAATCTTTTTATAAAATAGTCGGATGTTTGTACAATCTTATTATCCACATTGAATCTTTCTAACTTCACCTTCTCCTTATCCAATCCACTCTCCGAAATTGCCAATCGCAACATCTCCAATCTATCCTCTGTATCACTCAAATCTTTATATAAACTCCGATAAGAAGGCATAAACCAAACTTCGTCCATTCCACCCCTCTCCAGAACCATTCGAGCCACCCACAAGTGTCCCCAAGTAACTGGATCAAAAGACCCTCCATAAACACCAATCTTCATGTATAATTCACTCACCACCTCTTTAAGTACCCTTTCCCCCTCCCAAACGCCGAAGGCACCAACTTTATTGCCAATTTCGCAAACAGTTTTATTGATAATTTTGTTGAGCGTAGCGAAACGATCAATAGTTTTATTTGTAAAATTGGCAATATATTGGTTCCCAAACTCAAAGCGAGCCTTGCTAGGCTCGCGACAAACAATCAAACAATCAAACAATCAAACAATCAAGTTGTACCGCGCGAAGCGCGAGCGTAGAGTTCGACGGAGCCGATCGCCCTCTTCCTACGGAAGAGGGCAGACAAAAGAGAGAGGCACTCTCTCTTTGTAAAAATTGATTTTTTTTTTACTGGTTGGTTAATTATAATGAATTAAATATGTCAATGGAAAAGTATACTCTTTTAATTGTTGGTGAGAAAGGTAAATCATTCAAGTCAAAAATTATCAAAAAATTGATCGATGAAGGAAGCATTTCCAAAAGTGAAAGTAACTCAGATGAAAATCCTGTTACCAGATCTTTTGTTACTTGCGAAAAAGGTAAAAATTTCATTCTTGAAATTACAGAATCTAACTATGATTCTGTGAAGAAACTACAACATTTGAAATTTGATTATGTTCTTCATATTTTTAAGTCACCATATTATTGTGGTTCCAAGTTAAAATCTAAGATTCTTAATGAAATAAATGAGAATAAAAAAAATCTCCTAAATTTTGTAAATGATGAACAGAGATATCATCAAGCGGTGAGATCAATTTTGGATAGGGACAAATATGACGAATATGGTATATGTGATTTAATTTTCAACTCGACGTTAGGTATTTGGCCAAATAAATATCCAAATATTGTTCGTTGTGATGAATATGGCAAACCTTACGATACTGATATTGTAAAACTTAATAATCGAGTTTCAAAACTTGAAGCTGAACTAAAGACAAAATCTGAACAACTTATGAAGGTGAAGTCTATGCTTGTTCCAACTTTGGGAAGGAGAAAGTTCAAAATTCTTGTTGTTGGTGATGCTGGAGTCGGCAAGAGTGCTTTTATCAGACGTCATTTGAATGGGGAATTTATTCAACAATATATTCCTGATAACACTATGAATTGTTTTTTGAAATTCAACACAAATTACGGAGTTTTTGAATTTGATATCGTTGATATGTGTGGACAAGAAAAATATTCACACGATTACTCTAAAATTGAAAGTGTTGATGGAGTTATCATAATGTCTTCTGTAATTTCGAGAATTAGTTGTCAAAATATTAATAAACACTACCGTCCAAAAGTCATTAAAGAACTTGGAGATGTAAAGAGAATTATATGTTGCAATAAAATTGATATAAAGGATAAAAAAAACTGCTATTTTCCAGGTTATATGAAAGATGAAGATTTCTGGGCAATTTCAGCTAAAAGTAACTATAATTATGAAAAACCTTTCTTGAGTTTGGCTAGACAACTTAGTGGTAAAAACGATTTAGTTTTCACTTCTGAGTAAAGAAAAATTGAATTTTATAATCATTAAACCATATTCCTCTAGAGACTAAGCATGTCAAAAGAATACAAAATAGTGTTAATCGGTGATGGAGGTGTTGGTAAAACAACATTCATCAATCGCCATATGACCGGTCATTTTGAGAAAATGTACGTACCCACTCAAGGTGCGCAAGTTCATAGGTTACGATTTTATACAAATTATGGCCTATTGACTTTCCACGTTTGGGACACAGCAGGTCAAGAGAAATTTGGTGGTCTAGGTGATGGTTATTACACTGGGTCAGATGGTGTAATTTTTATGTTTGATGTCACTTCTAGAATTACTTACCAAAATATTCCTGATAGATACATCAATTTTATTCGTGTCTGTGGTAAGAAAAAGGCTATGCTCATTTGTGGTAATAAAGTCGATATGAAAAATGCAAGAAAAGTCAGATCCAGTCGTATTACTTTCCCAAAGAAAAAGGGTATTGAATACATGGATATGTCAGCAAAATCAAACTATAACGTTGCCGAAGCTTTTCTCTCAATTATTCGTCAACTAATTGGAAAAGATGATGTTGAATTTATTAAAACACCATCTGTTAAACCCCCTAATGTCATTATGGACAAAAAGGATATCGCAAAGATGAAAGCTGATATGAAAGCTATGATGGAATCCAAAATTGATGATAGCAGTAGCGATGACGATGATTTGTAATGATTTCAATTTATAAAATAATTTATTAAATTTGTTTCTGTTTACGAGCTTCACAATAAAGAAAAGCTCCAAGTGTTGAATAAACTGTTACAACAGCAATTACCAGATTTGTGTATTCAAGTGTCCTAAAAGTAACAACATCAACCAATCCCATAACTGTTCCATTAAGGAATCCCAAAATATCAAAAACAATTAAAATATTTTGTAGGAAAAATAGTGTTGTAAACACTGCAAAAGTGTAAAACAGTCGACGAAAACATGAAATTTGGGCTTTCCACTCAGTATGAAGCTTCTCAAGGGATTCCAACTCTTTTGTTAGATCCTCACAATTTTCTTTTGCTGAATCATGTTTCTCTTTTTCAAGATCAAGCTCATCACTCTTTTTTTCAATCTGTTCATTCTTGTAATTAACATAATAATAAACCTTAATCAAGAAATTTCGGAAAGAATCTTCATACTTATTTGCTTCCTCCTCTGTCAACATTTCATACTCTGGAAGAAGGTCAATACCCAAATCATACATAATCATCTGAATCTTCTCATACTCAAGAGCTTTCAAATGCTTAACAGGTTTGTTCATAGGAATACCTGTTTTAGTATAAAGAATGTGTTCAATATCCTTAACGTTATTTAACTTTTTCTCATTCTTTATTTGTTCAACAGCATGCTGCTTACCAAGTTCATACATCTGTTTATCTGTTTCCATAATTGTATTAATTAGAGTGTACAAGTTTTGGTTATTATAATTCAATTTTTTCTTTTCCGAAGGAAGAGGAAAAATTACTTAGACTTTGTTCGTGAGTCAATTTTTTCTTTTCCGAAGGAAGAGGAAAAATTACTTAGACTTTGTTC
>JGI10211J14876_10000541_pt1 | contig 16282 bp, 10 predicted proteins | sample Etolagsediment_FD_14876 | JGI IMG/M metagenome (IMG submission 14876)
TCAGTTTTAAAGTCAACATCAGTTAGATCTGGACTAGTAGTTGGATAAGTGATTGATGGAGTTTCAATATATGTCGCAGTTGTTGTAAAATTAGTGTATTCGCTAAAAGCACTCGTATAGCCTTTGATGTCTTTATATTGAACTCGCCATTTGTAATTAGTGCCTAGTGTTAAACCAGTGGCTAATATAGTTGTTAAATTAGCGACATCATCTATACTTGAAAACACTAAATTGTCAGCAGCATCTCTTACTTCCCAAGTTGAGCTAACATGAGTATTAGCCGCGTAAACACCTAAAAAATCTGAACCAACTAATGTAGCTTGAGTTAAACCAGGAACTGTTGAACCTTCAGTAGGCGATACGGCACTCGGTATTTCTATTCTATCTAATCCACTTCCGTCACTTAAGCTTAAATTCTGAACAGCTGCTCCATCCCAAAACTTAAGATCATTAGACGTAGTATTAATCCAAATTTGATTAGTTATTGGTGATCCTGGATCAGATGCAACAACTTGTACTGCTAACTCAGTTACGCCTTCTGTAACCTTAGCTATATGTGTTCTAATTGCCATTTATTCCTCCAAACGTCATTATATTATTTTTATATTTATAGTATTTCAGTTGTGGTAATTTGGTCCATGCTATTTACGCCTATTCTAAAGACTTTTCCACCACTTAAACTTCTTATTCTAAAATCGTCATTCAAGACTTCGCCACCAACCGGTGTACTTAGTACTTGTAATTCTCCATCAGTGGTTATAGCAAAAGCAGCTTCAGAATTAGATCCACCTGTTACTTTTAAATTAGATACTACTGCACTTGCAGAGGTTTCTTGTGTATATAGCACTCCATCAGCTGTGCATTTAACTAACCATTTCTGTGTATTTGAATCTTCAAGCACAAAAGATGATACAGGTGTCAAACCGGTACCCTGTAAATTCCTATTTGAAAGTCGTCTTATAAAACCCATATTAATCTCCCTATATTATTAAACTGCAGAATTGTCATTCATATATTTCCAAGTTGCATCAAATGTATCAAAATAAATCAATCTAATACCTGATCCAGTATCATACATTGCTATTGGCGCTAATCCTGTTACTGTAGGTGGTGGACTTATTGATGCTAACTGTGCCGTACTTATTATCTTAACATAAGCCAATGCTCCAGCATCTTGAGCAACCTCTTTTACCTCAAAAAGTGGCGTATTTTTCGCATTCTTAATTTGAAAATTATAACCTAAGATAGTAGATCCATCTAATGTAGTTATGATATTTACATTACTGACTTGTACTTTCCATATATATTCGCCACTTGACTCAAGGAAGAGGTTATCTATCTCATATGCACTAGGGTCTGCTGGGTATACCACGGATAATGCACCTGAATTCGACGTTTCAAAAGAAACAAAATTACCATCTGGTCGCTTAATCTTAATATTGGTTTCATCACCGTGTACACCAACGTTAGTTGACTGTATAGTGCCAGTATCAGTCACTGTAAATCTCCATAGCGTAGAGTCCGGAGATCGCAATATGAAGTCAGTTATTTCAGGTTTCAGCTTAATTGATAGATCTTCTTTTTCGATTCTATTGACACTAGTTATAGCAGCGTCATCAGTGGGATATTCACGCACCTGAAAAAGAGGTTTATTTTTATCATTTATGACTTTAAAGCGATTATTCCACGTAGCATCATCTACAGTAGCGATAACATCACTATTATTGACTGTTAATTCCCACATAGTTCCTTCAGGGGCTTCTAAATATATAGCATCGACACTTACTGCTGAAGGATCAGCTGGAGATACTGCTTGTATTTCTCCACTATTATCGACTGAAAATGAAACTTCAACACCATCAGGTCTAGTTATCTTATACAATGATACATCGCCGCCAGCTCCAGAGGTTGCAACAATTTCACCTAAATTACTCACAGTGAATTGCCATTTAGTTGTATCTGGTGCTTGTAGGATAAATTCTTTAACCACTGGTTTTAATTGCACTGTAAGATTACCATTGTCATCAGTAATACGTGTGGTATTAATATCAACTTCTACAATACCATCAGCAACCTCAGTAACTGTACCAGCGGGAAACCGCATAGTTCGTACATCGTTAGAGACAGGCGAACCATCAACTTCTTGAATTTTTAAGACATCTTCAATCCCTGTACCAGGTTCAAACTGATGTATATCGTCATTCTCAATATTTTGTATTGTCCCTGCATTGTTATATAGCTCGATATATCCGATAGGATATCTCTCATTGGTGAAGCTTGGTATTGTTGCATTATTAATGACACCGTTTTGCACACCATATTTAGCGGAAATTAATCCAGCTTCATCAATTTCAAATAAGACTTTAATGTAGTTACCTGGATCTACATTTAAAACTGGTACTCCACCAGCAGATGTGGGATTAACTACGACAGCTCCACCTGTCACCGATGGAAAAGTTATTGTTACACCACCAGCGAAATCTGGTGCCGTTCTAGAATTTATATGCCTTTCAGTTACTGGATGCTGGATTGATGCAGAGCCGATATGGACAGTTAAGTCACCGCTATCTACACCTTGTTGAGTGACGGTGAAATTAAAACCAGTTCCAGCATCTACGATATCAGTTACTTCTCCACCATGTATATTAGTTACTATTATAGTAGATCCAACACTACTAGCACTAAAATCAGCCACTTTATTTAAAGTATTTCTAGTTATACTGGCTATATCTTCAGCTGTTGCATCTGCGTTGATGCTCACTCCAATCCCTATTCTTCCAGCGATTGCAGGATCAGTACCTAGGCCAGCTACACTATACCATATATAATATAAATTAGCTGGATCATCAATTTGAAAATATGTATTATTTAAACTACCAGCGACATCAGCAACTGTAGTTATCTGAGTTATTTCAGGGATTGCAGGAGAGGCAGTAATATCAAACGGGAATCTACCTAAAATACCACTATTGGTATCTATTTTTTCAAATATTACATCTAATTGTTCATTAGAAGAAGTACCTATATTAGGTAAGGCGTCTCTATTTTTAATTTGCCTCGCTGTAGTTTTTGTTATGCCTGCCATATGTTTACCTTATCTGACTTTTACTATGTTACTACTATTATTATATCAGTAAAACAATTAGCTATTAACTTCTATCTACTCGAAAACGAATGCGATCACCAACTATAGTATCGAAAGTTAGTGCTATTTTTGTGTATTTAGTTGTGGTTGTGACCTCTCCATCAGTATTGGAGCCGACTTGCCACGTTGCGGGATCGGGAGTTACGAAATTATAATCAGTTATTTCATCTAATAGGTCACCATTTAACCAAACCTCTAGATTATTTTCCTCGTATGTTCCTTTATTAGGTAGAGTAATTGAATCTCCAGTTTCTGCATCAGCTAAATTTATTTGATTTTCTCCAGACGCACCACTAGATACGATGTCTATAAAGTCATCATAAATCTCAATATCTGTCATACGAGGTATGCCATTAATTAATGATAAGCGTTTAACCATAGATTATTCCCGTAATACAAAAAAAAGGAGCACCGAAGTGCTCCTCTTATTATACTTAATAATTATTAGTTAACACCCATAACCTGAATGCCAGAAACTAGAATCTTAGCTGTTCCAGCTGCACCGACTTTAGCTACAACACCGACTTTCACAACAGCTTTATCATTAGCTGAAGGAGGAGTAAGAGTGATTGCACCAGAAGTACTTAAGAAAACTGGTTTTCCTTCATCTTGAGATGCTGTAAAAGCAACACTTGAAAGAATTTCACCAGTAAGAACAACGTCAATATCATCGCCAGCAGAGATAGCAACTGTTGGATATACTAGTCCAATAACATGAAATGTATCAGTTGTAGCAGCATCTTCATCAGCTTTGTAAACTCTAGTGTCAGTTTCACCATTCATACTCATTCTAACAGCAAATACAGTATTAGCTGCATATGCTTCACCAGCAACCATAGTCTTAACAACTAATGATGCATCACCAGCTGCTTCGAGTTGAGTTTCTAATTCTTGTAAAGCACCTTTTATACTAGAATTATCAGTGATAATCGTACCAGTAAAGGCACCAAGATCAGTTGCATTTTCAGCAACACCAGATAATGAAACTAAATCATCAACGTTACTATCGGTTTCTTCGTAAGCTGTTTCTAAATCTTGAAGAGCTTCTTTAACTGTTCTNTTATCAACNATTGTTGAGCCAGTAAAAGCGCCAAGGTCTGTAGAGTCAACTGCTACACCAGAAAGAGAAACTAAGTTCCCAATGTCATCAGTGTTAGCAGAGATGTTTCCAGCGTTAGTTGAGATGTTACCAGCATTAGTTGAGATATTTCCAGCATTAGTTGAAATATCATCAGCATTAGTCTTCATCTGAGTATCAAGATCAAGTAGATCTTCTGTGATATCAGCATTACCATCAATATAGTTACTTCCAGANTGAGCAACGTAATCGCCGTTGGCATCAACTGCTGCGCCCATAGCTGCTTCAATAGCATCTATTTCAGATTGAGCACTACTGATATTACCAGCATTAGTTGATCCAGTATCAGCATTAGCTTTAACTTGAGTATCAAGATCAAGTAGATCTTCAGTTACATCAGCATTACCATCAATATAATTAGTACCAGAATGAGCAACGTAATCACCATTGGTGTCTATTACTGCACCCATAGCTGCTTCAATAGCGTCTATTTCGGATTGAGCACTACTAATATTTCCAGCGTTAGTTGAGATGTTACCAGCATTAGTTGAGATATTTCCAGCATTAGTTGAGATGTTACCAGTATTAACAGAAATATTTCCGTCTAATTTTTCAATAGCAGCTTCAATGCTATCACCACCAGCGACAACACCAGCAGCAGCACTATAGCTAGTTGTTAAATCAATTCCATCTGCGAAATTCCAATCAACATCACCAATCTTAATTAGATCAGTTCCATTAAATGCATAACTTGCAGAATTTTCTTGTCCTGCGGGGCTATCTGGAAGATCATAACGAACATAAAAAGTATGACCAGCAGCTAGAGCTTCCATTGCAACACCGGCATGGTTTGAGCCGGTATCGTCTTCAACTTTTAGTGTTCCACCATCGTCATAAACATAAAATAGTTTATCAGCACCAGATGTGTTTACAGAAAGAATAAAATCCCCTGCAGCGAAGTCCCCAACAGCTAACTGAGGAGATTCATCATCAGAGAAAGGAAGTAAAGATGAAAGTGTATCACCATTAGAAGCAGTATTTAAATCTGCATCTGCAGTTATAGCTTTAGCATGGGTTTTCCAATCAAGTCCAGAACTAACTGTACCAATTGCATCCTCTAAATCCTGTAAAGCGCCTTTGACTGTTTCGTTATCAGCAATAACTGATCCAGCAAAAGATCCAAGATCAGTTGCATTTTCAGCAACACCAGAAAGAGTTACTAAATCGTTAACATTAGTGTCAACCTCTTCATGGGCAGTTTCTAAATCTTGAAGAGCCTCTTTAACTGTTCTATTATCAACAATTGTTGAGCCAGTAAAAGTACCAAGATCAGTTGAATCTACAGCTACACCAGAAAGAGTAACTAGATTTCCAATATCATCAGCATTAGCTGAAATATTGCCAGCATTAGTTGAAATATTCCCAGCGTTAGTCGAAATGTTTCCCGCGTTAGTTGAGATATCATCAGCATTAGTTTTTGCTTGAGCATCAAGATCAAGTAGATCTTCAGTAACACTTGCATTACCATCGATGTAGTTGCTTCCAGAATGAGCAACGTAATCACCATTGGCATCTATTACTCCGCCCATAGCTGCTTCAATAGCATCTATTTCGGATTGAGCTGCAGCACCATTTCCGTCTAATTTTGCAATAGCTGCTTCAATAGTATCACCATTAGCTACTGTACCAGCTGATGCTGCGTAACCACTAGTTAATACAAAAGATTCAGCATCAACGCCGCCATCAACATTATTTAATTCATTCTCACCAATTCCACCGGCTTTAACTTGAATAGTGCTTCCACTTAATTCAATTGAAGAGTCATCAAGAGCTCCCCAAGATGGAGCAGCTGTACCACCGGATAATAGGATCTCTCCAGCATTACCGACAGGTCCCATTTCCATAGAATCAGAATCAGAATAAACAATTGATCCTGCAGAAGCTGCTAAACTGGCTCCAGTTCCACCTTCGCCTAAGCCAAGGAAGCCATTATTACTAAAACCTCTATATTCTTTTCCAGTTTCGCCAGAGTCATATAGGAAGGATACATAAGTCTTAGAGTCAGCACCTGTATTAACAGATACATCAGCGTTTTCAAATTGAACGTCACTAGGAAAGTCAACTGAAAAACCACCAGTCGCGTCTTGGTTGATTACCAATAGATATTCACCAGAGTCTTTTCCGTTAGCAAAAGTCAATACGGTATTTGCTGTAATTTCAATTTCTTGGATATTCCCATTATCCCAATCAATTGTTGCGGCGGCACCAGAGTCGCCATTGGCATAGATAGCATCTTGTGCTAATTGCCCTTTTAACGTAAGATCTTTTACGTTAGAAATGTTTTTATCTCCAAATAAAAACCCATCAGCATCAGCTGTAATCTCTAAATTAGATGCACCAATTTTAATCGAACCAACGACTAGTGCATTAGATGAGAGATCTACTTGTCTCTGAATACCATTGAGTAGTCTGGAAAGTCTACTAATGTCTGCCATAATTTCCTCCGGCTGTTATTATTTATCTTCCTCAATGACTATCTGCATTTTAGTTGAGTAGCCATAAACCTTTAATATTTTATTTGCTTCTATTACTGCCTCGTCAACGATGGTTCGTAACTTAGCACCAATTTTTTCTTCTAATTTTTTTAAATCTTGCTCACTTAATTTGTCTACATTAACCTTTCGTTGTCTATCTTTCATTATAACTCCTATAGTTGCCCAATCACTTGAATATGCAGAATCAAGTCTTTTTTGAGTGGGTCAAAATGGTTCTTAGCGATAACGCCGATTCTTATGACAAAATCTCCAGCTACGAAACCACCTAAGCCGATACTAGGAAGAACATTTGTTAATCCTCCAGTTTTATCGACATAAATAGTGTCACCAAAATCTGCAGCAGTTGTCACTTCTTCGATTGTACCATTATATGCTAAATACCCACCTGCAGAAACAGCGATAGTTTCACTATTAATTACACCTACACACGCAAGTGCTTCAGCTTCTATAGATACATTAATTTTTTGATAAGTTCCATCAGAGTGGATCCTAACTGGTGTATAACGTGTTAAAACTGCACCAGTCTCGTTGATAATCTTCATTTCAACAGTTTTACTGGGAGTGGTATCAAGACCGCGACTATCCTTTCTGCTTATATATGTCATTATATCTCCTAGAAAATTGTCTAAAAATATATCCCTCTAAATCGTCTTTTTTCCAATATGGGATACGAATTAGAACTATTCCATGCTCTTTACATAATTTATTTTTTAACTCATCTCGCTTTTTAATTTCTTTTAAGGTTTTATTTTTTTGAAACCTAAAAGTAAAATCATGATAATGCTGCTCACCATCATATTCAAAAGCTAACTTTAATTCTTCACAGTAACCGTCTAATTCTAAATTGTAACCAGTGGCTGGGTTTTTAAGGAAATCTGGCCTAACTGTTGGAAATTGTTTATTAAATTTAGTTTCAAATATTTTTCTTACTTGTTTTTCTGTTTTATTTGTATTACATTTTGGACACCAATGTTTCTGTTGTATTGAATTAAGACTTGCTTCCCAAATATGCCCTTTATTACATTGCCACTTCATTTTAGTATAATTATTAATATATTCATTAGATAAGCATTTACCATTATTCTTTTTAGCTATATTATAACAATACTGTATACTTAATCGTTTATTTTTTGCACACTTTGGGCACCAAGAGCCTTGATAAATATTACTATAAGTTGCTTCCCAAATATGCCCTTTATTGCATTGCCACTTCATTTTAGTATTGGCATTAAGATATTTATAAGACAGACACTTTCCTTTATTTTCTTTAGCAGCCTCATTACAATTGTGCATTGTTAATCGCTGACTTGCTCCTTTTATATTCTTTGCACACTTTGGACACCAGCTACCTCGTTTAATACTGTCAAATATAGCTTCCCAAGTATGTCCTTTATTGCACTGCCACTTCATTTTAGTTTTGCAATTATAGTAGCAATATGATAAGCATTTGCCATGACGCTTTAAAGCTATATCATGGCAATATTGTATATTTAGCTTGCCCATACGTTAAATTATAAACCAAGCTGCTCCGTTACTTACTACTGTTAGTGAATCCCATTGCTGTTGTAAACGCGTTTTATCAACTGTATAAGAGGGATGAGCTTCACTATCAATAGTTTGAGTTCCAGATCCTCTAATTAGTAAATCACCAATATCACTACTAATCCGTTTAATATCAATTACTCGGCCACTATTAGTTGTAGCATCTGGTAGTGTAATTGTTTTATCTGTTGCTCCTGCATCAACTAAAACCACATCTACTCCATCTTCTATTACATAACTAGCTGTTTTAGTTACTACATTCTTCTTAAACGATGGTGTTATTGCAGATAATTCAATTTCATTACCAATTGTATTGATATTAATATTATCGCCCGCTCTCAATGTTCTGAAATTCATAGTACTAACAGTTACATCTCGAAAGACTTCTCCAACACCGGCACCAACATTGTTACCACCAGTTACAGCAGAACTAGGACCACCAACATTTACATAACCACCAAAAGTGTCAATCCTAATTCTCAACTCATCGCCGACAACTAGATCTTGAAGTATGGTAAACTGAGCTGAAGCAGTGTTAGGTGTTCCAACCTCTTCCCAATCTTTTCCTAGAGTCAATGGTTGACCATTTAAGAATAGCTCAAGAACTGCCTTACCTACTATATAGAACTGAGGAACTTCATTGTCTCGACTATCATTTGGAATTGTTAGAGTTTCACCTGATGAGATAGGTGCACTAATGTCATTATCGTCTGCAGCTGGACCAGCAACTACTGTTAGTATTTCATCATATGCATTTTCATTGATCATTTCTGATATACTGATCATGCTATGGTTTTCGCCTTCTAGTAACTCTGTTCCATTCCAGAGCCATACAGACTCAGTGGATAATCTATAAGCGAAAATAAAGATATTTTCGTCTAGTGGGCAATCTTCAACTGAAGATACTACTAAACCAGCTAAACTAGATATTGATGTTGCATTATTTCTATCAATTTGAAAATATGCTACTTCGTTAGCTGCTAAGGATAGTGCTGGAGCGCTTAAATTAATTACTGATGAACCTACTGAACTTGGTGTGCTAACATGTAAAAAAGGCGTCACTATATTTGCAGGAGTTGCTTCATCATAATTTATAAAGGTAATATCTTGATTTAAGCCGTTTGTTGTTTTAACACATATCTTAAAATCTTCTAGTAATCCTATTGTTTTATCTTGAGCTTTATCAGCAGTCATTGCAGTTAAGCGAGCTGCTCTATCTGTTAAACTCTCTCCGTCAACTGAATTATAGTTAGCTTGACCATCGATTGCATTATTGTATGTACTTGGTAAAGTAGGTACGCGATATACTGGTGCTAATTGACCAATATTATCCATACCAATATACTGTTTAATATTATCTGTGTCAATCTCACCTACATATCTAACTTCACCTTGTATTATTTTTGCTTTACCAATAGCTGTTCTAACATGTAATTTAGCTACAGTAGCGGATCCAGTGCTTTCGGCTACTGGTGCAGAACTTAATGGGATAGTAAAAGATGTATCATTTCTAACATATAAATCATAGGATCCATTAAAATTAGTAGTATCCGTTATATGTACTTTTTGGTCAGTTTCAAAATTATGATTTGCAGATTCTAATTGAATTCCACCCGGTGTACTAGCAACAGTTGTGGTAGTAACTAAAGCATAATAACCGAATACACCAGTTTCGTTAGTTGTTACTGCGGTTTGTATATAGAAAATATCATCAGTCTCTTTCTCTATAACATAAGTTCCATCATAGCTAGCTGATCCTGAGATAGTGATTCTTTCTCCATCTGATAATCCATGAGCTACAGACGTACATTTGGCAGTTTTACCATCGCTTTCAGTGATATCAATGGTTAATTGAGTTGCGGCAATATTGGTTAATCCCTGTTTAGAATCACTACGTATTGCCATCCAGAATAGGTTACCAGCAGCATCATCTAATGGTGTATCAAAACGATTTGCTTTTTTAACATCAGTTAATGATGAATATACACCTTTACAGTACATACCAAAAGTGGTTTCAGTACTACCAGCATAAACTGTATTTAATATGACAGATTGAGCTTGATCAGCTGTTGTTAATATACCACCACCGTTTGTTGCAGACCAAAATTGCTCTACCCTTACATAATGTGGATCAGTATCTGCTTTCTTTTTGATCCAATCACCTGCTGATAAGTGCTCAAAAGCACCGATTTGACCGTTTATATAATTCGTATTATTTTTGAAATCTACGGTGACATTAGTATCATTAATAGGTAAGTCACGTTCAAATTCAACATATAATACTTGTCCATCATCTAAGGTTTGATCTCCACCGCGTATAACATACTCTCGTGAATCGTGTATGCTTTGATAAACGATATCTTCTGACCAAGTAATAAAACCAGGAGTTGTACTACTATGTTCCCATGTGCCTTTTGATCTAATATTAGAACCAAGGCTATCTAAAAATAAATGCTTTAAACTATAACTGCCTGTATCTTCATACCAAAAAGTGGTTCCACCTATTTCAGTGAATTTAGTCATTACAGCATCCATCCACTCCTTAAGTGAATGAATATTCTTATCTCCACCGAAAAATGGATTTGGATTAAGACTATTAGACATTGTAGTAGATGGTTCTAATCTAGAGTATGCTGCATCAGGAACTGAACGGAAATTATATCTATTAAACGGGTCAACGCCTTGTCCACCTGTACCTAATCTAAACATCATGTCACGAGCATCTTGAATAGATTCAATAAAGTTGCTACCCATTACTATTTTAGCAATAGGTATTGTGTTATTTGGGAATGACGAGTTAGAGACATTAATAACCGCAACTAACGTAGATTCAGTTTCAATATCTTGAGTAAACTCTCCACCTTCTCCACCTTCTTTATCGGGATCCCAAAAAGACCGTGTGTCGCTTGTGGTATTCTGAGTACTTAAAGTTAAGTACACGTAATTAGTAGCATTTCTTTTTAAATCTGGAATTAATGGTTGAGATAATACATTACCTTCTTCTAAACCATGGAAAAAAGATCCAGCAGATGATCCAGGATAAAATACGACCGAATCAGCTACTCGTATAGAAACACTAGTAGAACCAATACTTTGATCTGGATCAATAATATCAAATCCTTTCAATACATATGGGTTATCATCTCTAACTAGCGATTTAATGAAAAATTTAAAATCGCCAGCTGAATAGGAGTCAATACTGAGAAAATCAGGTAAATCTAATCTTTCTGCAGAACTCATTAATAAACGACCTAATACAGCCATGCTAATTCCTTATTAAATTAATATTTGTTACTTTTCTTTAAATTATCTTCTGCCCACAATGGTTGTAAGTTACTATAATGACAAGCTTTCTTAAACTGCTCAGGATCACTTAAATCAAAACTACTTAATGGCTTGATGTGATCTATATGCCAGCCATATTTACTCCAATTATCCCAAGTCATACCTTCTTGGAATTGAGATTCTAAATATAACTTAAGTTCCTTAACTGAGCAACCTAAATTATCAATAGCTGAGCCCACTTTTTGATTATTGTTAATCGCATGATATAATCTAGAGCGCAATGTAGTTGCTATTTTAAATTTAATATCATTTTTATATCTATAATTAACACGTTGCAGCTTGCGTTCTGAGTTAAATAAATACCACCGCTTGTTGCGTATCTTCTCTTCGTTAGTGTGCTTTTTCTTATATAAAGAATTTTTATAGTTTTTACATAGCTTGCAAAGTGAATAAAAGCCATCTGATGATGCCATATTCTTGGGAAAATACTCTAATTCTTTGCTTATATTGCAACTTCTGCACACTTTAGTAGCCATCTATTAATTATACTTGATATTAACTTAAAATAATTCTGGATGTGATGCTTGATAATATGTATCATCAGGATCAACATTACTCTTGTAGACGTCTAAGGTGGAATAATTTAATACTGGGTATCGAACTAAGAAGTTTAGAAATACACCAACGGATTTCACTTCTTCCATTAATTCTTTTAAAACCTCTCTTGCTACAGCTGGATCAGTTATATATGGTGCACGCTCTGATCCAAATCCGTCAAATACTATGCCTCCACGTCGTCTAATCATTGTTACTGATGATCCCACATCGTGTGTTCTTAGAAAAACATACGCTGGATCAATGCTGATTGTGTTAGTTGATGGCTTAAAGAAATACTTAACAGGTCCTTCTTCTTTTTCCGTTCCAAAATCAAAAACTAATTGCCCACTTTCATTAGGTATATCATTAGCTTCAACTAATATATTTCGTTGAGTTACACCTGCTTGTATTGAGGTGGTTAAATTGGTTGTAAAAGATGATAATACGAAATCTGCATCTTCGTCCCAAACATATGGTCCAGGTGTCTCTGACTGTAATGTTGAACTTCTAAGAATTACTTTTGTGTTTTCGGTCAACATGCCGATTCTTTCTACTCGTATGGATCCAGCTGCACTCGTTGTTGAACCATCATCTCCAGGACTCCAAACTTTGAATGAAGTGGAATCGATTACTTCAGTAATTTCCCAAGTACCATCCAGTGGTACAGATCCTGGGAAACCAACAGTACCCTCTAATATAGCTGACTCATTGACTAAAAAATTATGTGCGGTAATAGTTGTAACTAATAACTCATTAGATGCACGTGTTACTGAGGCCACATCGACCTTATTTAATGCAGCTTCTTTTGGTAAATCTGGAGAAATACCAGTTAATGTGTTTCCAGATTTACCAGTGTAAGTAAAATACCCTTGATCACTGATTAGTCTACTATTATAGTTATGATTAGCAACAGATGAATCAATTAGTTCTGATTTTATTTGCTTCAATTGTTCAATTAAAATCTTGCCACCAGTTTCTGGAAAATCTGTAGCATCAACTAAAGTTAATTCAGTATCGCTCACTCTAATAGTAGATAATGAAACTGTACCATTGATATGTGCTGCACCACGGCGATTTCGTTTCACTATTGGAGGTGACGGAGGTAATTCAACTATTATCTCTCCAGGCGTAACTTCCCAACTAACAGCTCGTTTATCTCTTGTATGTACTCGTTCAGTTTCATCATACATGAATTTAACATCTGTGGTACTTGTCTGCGTTAAAGTACCCGCCGTAGCGAATACGTTCCTAAATTGAAAAGAATTATCATTAATATTAACTGATTCAATAGCGAAAGTTCCTTTATTGCCAGCTACATTAATCATAACAATGTCATCAACTTCTATAGAGTTTACTCTAGGATCATCACCACCAACATATTGAAATGTAACTAAGTCACCAACTTTAGTGATATTCCATTCAGTGTTTATTCCGTTGCCTGAGTCAGTATTAAAATTATTAAATTGTAAACCAATATTTGCTAATCCACCAGTTATACGAATTGATCCTTTAGAACCAATAGTATCCGTGAATATCCTTATATAAGTTTTTTTAGTAATACTGTCATAGTGAGCAATACCATAGCTTCCAGTAGTTTGACGATTGATAGCTGCAACTATTTCGTCTGCAGTTGCCTCTGCAATATTGGTAAAATCTTTACTATTGAATTGTATTCGTTCTGTCTTATAAGCATCAACTTCATACTCTAACGTCCAACCATCTTCTAAATAGAAATCTTCAAATGCAATTGTTTGTGTAAAAGATGTTGTTGAATCTTTAATGAAAAATAAATCTAATAATTTATCAAATACTAATTTAACTTGTTTAGGATGATAGCTCATTATTGGAATAAAGGTACGAAAGTCTGGATCACGCATACCAATAAAGCGAGGTCGCTGCACCTTATATTGAGCCCCTAATCGATCTATATAAGGACGTGTTGCTGTCTTTACGAAAAACTGCTTTCGTACATTTTCAATCAGATCAGCTACTTCCTGATCTGATTCGCCTAGGGCTTCAACTATTGCCTTCCAATTGGGATTTTCTTTACTATTATAGGCTCTAGGGAGAGCTGAATGAAAACTTTCTACTTTACGCTTTGCCACGATTGCCTTTCCTTAAATTATCTTTAGCCCATAATGGTTGTAAGTTGATATAATTATATGTTTCTCTACTTGTATCCCTATGCAATACTGATATCTGAGCTTTGTATAAAAGCTTTTTCGTTATCTGCAATACTAATTCTTTCAGTAGACGGTACCGGTGTAACAAATGTCACAGCTGCAACGCCATCGATTGTCATAACCTTCACAATAATATCTGATAATATTACATCATCACTTACACCTAAAGTATTAATGTGATTAATAACTGCTGATTTAATTTCATTTGTTATTTCACTTAAATTAACACCATCTTTAGTAGTTACATCAATTACAACACTAACCTGTCTAATCAGTGGTGGTAATATTTCAATTAGACTACCAACTGCTTTTCTACCTGAGTAAGTTGCTTCATCTGGTTCAAATCCGTCTACAGTTCGCTGTATTGTTCTTAATAGTCCAGTATAGTATAAATAGCCGTCAACACCTGCCACAACATCAGAAGAGTATCCTATTTTCCCCAATGAATTGATTGAAGTTTTATTGGTTTGGTTCCATTTATATGATCTATTACCTGGTGTTAAATACACGGCTCTTCTCTCATTATTGAAATCATCAGTCACAACATATGAGATTTTTTTAATAGATGTAAATCTATTATTATCGCCTTCGTTTATATGAAACGATGTATTATCTATATTCATTTTCTTATTTGATTCAGTTAATCCATTAGTATTAACAACTCTTATAAAAGGACTAAAACTTGTTGGATCAATCCCAATATGTGTAATTGCAAAAGTTCCGCTATTCCCAGCACTAAACCAGTCATTATCTATTAAACTAGATACATATAGTGAATCTCCAACTCTTACTGCATCACCTTCATAAATACGTATATCCGATGACGTATGTAGGAATTGACCTGCTCCAACATGATTGTATTGATCAAATGAAACACCAACAGATGTACCAGAAGTACCTTGATATAATCCACCTAATGTTACAGAGGTTGCTGTTGTAAAATCACCTGTATTGCTACCGAGAACTTGTAAATATATTACGTCTTCATCGTCTCGTTTTTTAACCCATGTTCCAACGCTTAAATTTCTAAAAGACCCAGCAGAACCAGTAATAACATTAGCGTTACTTGTCCATGTTACTGCAGTTAGCTCATCATTAAAAGGAAGAATGGTATCAAGCTCTTCCTGAGTAGAAGTACTTTGAAATAATATAGCATCGTTCTCTATACCTAGAATTCTAAATTCACCATTATTTAAACTTTTAAAAGTTTGACCACTTATGACTAATAAATCATCCACTGCTGCACCACAATCAACAAATCTTGGAGAATCACCTGCAACCGCACGCAATCTAAACATATCTTTATATCCAAGACTTTCTATTTTATATTGAGTACGAGTTTTTGTAGATTTTAATATATATCCACCTGTGTACGCACCAATTGCAGCAGAACTTTCGTATCTAAAACTAAAAGCTGAATCTACTTGATTGACTATACCTGTAGTAGCTATCGCGTTATTATCAACTAATGTAAAGCTGTCTCCTACATTTAGATTATGTTCTATTAATGAGTTAAAAATTGCACCAACTGGATCGCCAGAAATTGACACAACAATTTGATTTACCCATGTCGGTGCTGAATGAGATGGTTTCCACTCAATGATAGGAGTTGGATAAAAGTTCACAAAGCCATTTAAGCCAATAGCAGTTGATGCCATTGCTTTGCCATCTGGATTAACAACATCAAAAAAGTGATTAGCTGCATCAACATTAATTATGGTCATTTTAGAGAATTGATCATCACCAGTGCTACCAATTTTATTAGTGTTATCCCATGCGACATCTTCACTATATGCTGCTACAATATCACCAGCTTGCACACGAAACAGTGTCTCAGTCCCTGCAAAACTATGTGTCCAACGCCAAACAGGTTTTCCACTATATAACCCTGAAACAT
>JGI10211J14876_10000542_pt1 | contig 16278 bp, 11 predicted proteins | sample Etolagsediment_FD_14876 | JGI IMG/M metagenome (IMG submission 14876)
CGGCGACCGAGAAAACCAGGCCAATTTCAAACAGACTCTGGCCAACATAACCGCCCTGACCGAACGGGCAACCGCCATGACCGAACAGGCACGCAAAATGCTCAAGTCAGCGGAGGAGTTTTCCGATGCGGGAACGGAAGCAGTTCAAAATACCTCTGAGCAGTTAGATGGTACACTTATTGAATTGCGTGAGATTTTATCCAAGGTCAACAGCGGCGATGGCACCGCCGCGAGGTTGCTAAACGACGGACGACTCTACGAAAATCTTCTCGACACCGTTGAGGAGTTGAAGATGACCTCGGAACAATTGAAAATTTTCACTACCGATGTGAATGAAAAGGGACGGATACCGATAAAGCCGATGATCTGGTAGAGCCCGGGTTCCGGAGATATTTGCAGGTCCTTTGCGAATTTACGTGCCGAAATAAATTTGAAAACGCCCCGATGAGTCTCCTATAATTCTTCTTGAGAGATTTTCGCGGGCGTAGCTCAGCGGTAGAATGTCAGCTTCCCAAAATCGGTTTCTGGAAAATAGTGCCCATAACTTGTTTAATTTCAACAACTTACATCTCTTAATCTTGCCTGTTTCAACATTTCAACAAGAAGTCAAGAAAAAGTAGACACAGAAACAAGATGAAGACAAAATGGAGTGCAAATGTAATTGGTGCTGGGGAGACGCTGGAGAAGGTCGATGGTAAGCGGGATGTGAGGAGCTTAATGCACAATTTGACACATTGCCATGGGGTAGAACAGAATCATTGATCCTGTATAGCGAAACTGGCTCCATTATCTTCAGATGCTATACAGGCTCCTTGTATCCCGTCAGCAGGAGTGGCACAGGTTAAGGCTTTTGGTTAATGTTACCCCTGATGATGTTTACTTCGGCAGGCGTGATGCTATCTTACAAAGACGAGCAATGTTGAAAGAAAAACTATTCTTGAAAGAAAGGCGTGTAATAGTAAAATAATGGAAACCGGAATTGAAATAGACTTCTAACGGATAGCTAAAAAAGTTTCATTTTTGTTTGCGACATAAAGTTTATTAAACCCGGATTTCCCAAATAGATCCGTGTAAAAAAGTAATAATTTGATAGTATAGAGCTTGTGGCTGTTTTTCAAGCCATTTTTACTTTTAGATTTGGAGAACCCAATGGGTGAAAGCAAAAAGGATGCTCTGAGAGTCAAATTTGACCGAAAATTGAAGCTCGAATTTCACGGAGTGAAAGTCACCAGCGACGCAGGTTTATTGGCATACAGAGAGATTGATGATGTGTTTGGATTGACGGATATGGCTGCTTGTAAACTGTCAGACAATCGAACAGGAAAGAATACACAGCATAGTATCACCGCTTTGTTACGTCAGTCGGTTTATAGTCGTTTAGCAGGTTATGAAGATACCAACGATGTCGAACGACTGTCTGTTGATCCCGCCATGCGTCATATTGTCGGTGAAAGGGCAAAAGATAAAATAGCCGCCTCTGTTAGCCTGATGGGACGATTTGAAACCGAGATTCTCACGCAATCCCAAAACCTAAAAGCTCTCATGAACCAGCCGGGTCAATGGGTAGAAGAAGTTCACAAGCACAAACCCATCAAAGAGATCATTTTGGACATCGACAGTTCTGACAGCCCAACGTTTGGAAGACAAGAAGGCTCTGCCTACAATGGTCATTTCGGCTATACCTGTTACCATCCTCTGTTTGTATTCAACCAATTCGGCGATATTGAACGAGTGTTGCTCCGAAACGGCAATGTCTATAGTTCCGATGACTGGCAAAGTGTTCTCGACCCTGTGGTCGAGCGTTATCGAGACGAAACCATCATCCGGTATTTTCGTGGTGATGCGGCATTTGCCGACCCCAACATTTACTGCTTTCTTGAAACCGAAGATTATTTTTATGCAATACGGTTGAAGGGCAACAATATACTCTACAAGTATATTGACCATCTGTTGACCCGTCCTGTAGGTCGTCCACCCAAGAAGCCGATTATTCAGTATCACAGTTTCCAGTACAAAGCAGCCAGTTGGATCAAGCCCAGAAGGGTCATAGCGAAAGTCGAATGGCATGCAGACGAACTGTTCCCACGTATCGGTTTTATCGTGACCAATCTCCGTTGGAAATCCAGCAATGTGGTGAAGTTTTACAATAAGCGTGGTACGGCAGAGCAGTGGATCAAAGAAGGTAAATATGCATTGAAATGGACACGGCTTTCCTGTCATGATTTCGATGATAATCAGGTTCGGCTCCAACTGTTTACTATGGCATATAATATCGGCAACTTCCTGAGACGTTTAGCGTTGCCCAACTCTATAAAAGACTGGTCACTGCGAACGATGCGGGAAAAGTTAGTCAAGATCGGAGCCAAGGTTGTAAGCCACGCTCGATATGTAACGTTTCAGATGGCAGAGGTTCTTGTATCGAAATCACTGTTCCATGAGATCCTTGAAAGGATTCATCGTTTGGGACCTGTGCCTATTGGATATGACTAATGCGAAAAATCACTGAAAAACTTGAATTTATGAATACCAAAGCGGTCAAGGTATGCACAAGAACAGGAATTTTTATCGGTCAGTGGTCTAAAAATTCGGATTTTCGTGCAAATTTTTAGAAGACCGCCTCAGAAAAGAAAATCTTGACAGTTCACATGTATTTTTGTAAAATTATGGTACTAAAATGGAGAAAATTATGGTTTGTAGGAGTGTAAATGGGAAATCCCAGTTAATAGGAGGATCTATACAATGGAGAAGTTCAAAACTTTTGTTGTCATTCTGTTTGTTCTGCATCTAAATATTTCATCTGCCATAGCAAGTGGTGTCGCAAGAGAATGGGTGGTAATAGAACCAGATACAATAGAGGCTGATGATATTGTCGTCGACGACTCTGGTAATGTATATGTAACCGGTTGTGGTAATATGTACGGATACTTCTATTTCACTATCAAGTATGAACCTGATGGAAATGAGGTATGGCATGATTCCTATTATGGACCATATAGTGCAACATCGGGCGATGATTCAGCCACTGAAATTGCCTTAGACAGTTCTGGTAATGTCTATGTTACAGGCAGCAGCGAAGCCGACAAATATTCATACTCAGACTTTGCCACAATTAAATATGACACAGATGGAAACGAGGTATGGGTAAGACGCTTTAGTGGGCCGGGAGACCGTAATGATTTTCCTACTGACTTAGCTTTGGATAGATCTGATAATGTCTATGTAGTTGGCGCAAGTGTTTATGATGCAGAATCCTTTAACTATACAACTTTTAAATATGATCCCAACGGAGTAATGCTATGGTATGTTCATTATAATGGGCCGGGAAATGGCCAAGACATTGTCCGAGAAATGGTTATCGATGATGCAGGCAATGTCTATCTTACAGGTACCAGTCAGGGAGACGGAACAGAAGGAGACATTGCCACGATCAAGTATGACACAGATGGAAACGAGATGTGGGTCAGACGTTATAACGGTTCAGCGGATCAGGACGATGCTGCTATTGGAATTGCATTAGACTCATCAAGTAATGTTTATGTAACAGGAAAAACTTTAACACCAGACTGGGATATAGATATTGTAACAATTAAATACGATACAAACGGTAATCAGGAATGGTTTGAATATTACGATGGACCTCTTGGCAATCATGATGTACCTGTCGATATTGCAGTTGATGATTCAGATTATATTTATGTCGCAGGTAAAAGTGGTGTGACCACCGACGATTATGTTGTTATTAAATACGATCCGAATGGTGTTCAAATGTGGGTTTCGGTTTATGAAGATTTTGTATATAAAGATATCCCAAGAGCAATGGCTGTAGATAACTCAGGCAATGTTTATGTAACAGGAAGAAGAGAAGAAAGTGGCGTAACAGAGCCTGATATTTTAACAATTAAGTACGACACAAATGGTAAACTGGCCTGGGCAGATTCTTTCAACGGGGCCGATGATCACAAAGATATTCCTAATGCTATTACCGTAGACAATTCAGGTAAAATATATGTAACCGGCGTAAGTTATGTATATGACTACGATCCTGGCTACTATGGTTCCAATTTTGTCACGATCAAGTATGAACAATGTGGTGATATTGACCATCCATACCCAACGGGAGATCTGGACAATGACTGCAAAGTGGATTTATTTGATTTTGCTTTAACCGCAGAAAGTTGGCACATCACTTTTTTTGACTTGGTTGATATTACAGAAAACTGGCTCATTTGCAACGAACCGGTCTGTGATTAATATCTTCCTCATCGAAACAGGATACAGGATAAAATTTATATAACTCGAAAGAACAATTGGTATTTCTCACCACTCAAGTTATAATCTCCTCTAAAATGATTAAACATTCTTGCACATATTTAAGCATTAAATGTTTAAATGGGAAATGTCAGTAATATTTTAATGCCAGGGAATAGCAAAAGTGGAATTTAAACTTGATAAATATAACCTGAATCCAATTCTTGAACCACGCCGCAACAACGGCTGGGATGCAGCCCAGATTCGTAATCCTGCCGCCATCTTTCATGACGGCAAGATCCATATGATATATACGGCTGCCGGNGATATTGACATCGAACATAAACTGCGTCTGGGACAGGCGGTAAGCACCGATGGCTTCAATTTTGACTTTGTCGGCACTGAACCGTTCGCCGAAGGTTCACCTGCCGAATTCGACGGATTTGATGTCGGCGGCATGGAAGATCCACGGGCAGTGAAAATCGACGGCACAATCTATATCTCCTATTGTGCTCGCTCCGTGCCCCACTGGTCGTTCATTTTGGGACGAAGGCTGGAAAACCCGCCAACTTCCGGGGTTACCTGGACACAGAATTACCGACGAGGAGGACTTATAGCATCAAAAGACCTGATCTCCTACACGCGGTTGGGACCGGTTACTACCGACGATCATTACGATTGCAATATTATCCTTTTCCCGGAGAAGATTAACGGTAAATATGTCATGCTGCATCGACCCAGCGGTTTCAAGGCGGAAATTGAATCAGGCGGTGGCGGTGTGGCCGGCATTAATATCTGTTACTCCGATGACCTTATCAACTGGTACGATGACAAACTGCTGGTTAAAAACGAATATCCATGGGAAGATGGTAAAATCGGCGGAGCAACTCCCCCGATAAAAACCCAGGACGGTTGGCTGACGCTTTATCATGCAGTAGAAAAACGTCCCGACAAATGCAACTGGCACCAGGATTTTCATTTTTGTTATCGTACCGGAGTGATGCTGCTTGATATTGAAGAGCCTTCCAAAGTACTGGCCCGGGCGCCGCAAGCCATAATGGAGCCTGAAACCTGTTTCGAAAAATTTGGAACGGTCAATAATGTGGTGTTTGCAACTGGAAACGTCCTGTTGGATGATGAGCTGTTTGTGTATTATGGCGCAGCAGATACTGTAACCTGTGTGGCCACAACCAGGCTGAAAAAGCTGCTCGGTTACGTCAACAAATATCGCTTTAGATAATTATCACTTATACTAATTACGCTTAACCAATGATAAAGAAAGTTTAGTCGGCTTATAATCAAAAAGGAGAACATAATGCGAAGATGTTTTTTAGCATTTTTATTAGTGTTGCCGGCAGTTTTAAGTTGCCAGGCGGGTATTATAAAACTCGAAAGCAGCACCCTGCTGGTTGAGGTAGATAAGACCACAGGGCAATGGTCGCTTTTGGATAAACGCTCAAACGTCAGGTGGCCCTCTGAGGGGACCGCTGCAATTGGTGATATACCCCAGTTGAAGGCTGGCTTTGTCAAGGCTGAGATGCTAAGTGCAAAGTCAATACGTTTAATGAGCAGCACAGGTGCGGTCGTGATCTTCGAACTGACAGATGGCAAACAGGCTGTTGATATCCGCTACGAATCGGTTGGGGATGGTAACATCAGTATTTTCGATGACCTGTTAAGTATTGATTCCTCCCAAGGAGGATATGTTATCGTTCCCTGCCGGGAAGGTCTGCTGATCCCTGTTGAGAGCGAGAAGTCTTTTAAGCGGATGTTCGGGTCGAGCGACTATGAAGGTTCTCATATGAACATGCTCGGAGTTGTAAAATCCGACTCTGCACTTATTGTTACCTGGGATAATGCATATGTTTTTCCTGAAGTTGAGCGCAAGGTAACGGGCAATAAACAGCAATTAACGACCTCATTCGAACTTCGGCGCAGTGCAAGATCGCTTTGTTTAACGCCGATAGGCAAGGGAGATGTTAATACCATAGCCTCAGAGTACCGCAAGATCGGCGAAAAGAAAGGCTATGCCGTTACTCTGAAAGAAAAGATCGCCCGTGAGCCCAACCTGGAGAAACTTATCGGCGCATGTAACCTGAAGCTCTGGCATATTTACATACAGAGGATGAACGAGGACAGTACAAAGATGAAGTACCACAAGGTCCGCTGGACGTTTGAAGAAACCGCCCAGATAGCCGAGCACATGCGCAATGACCTGGATATTGACCGTTGCCTGTATATAATCGGGGGCTGGATAAATGGTGGGTATGATAATGGACACCCGGACATACTGCCTGCGAATGCCCCATGCGGCGGCAATGAGGGGCTGAGCGATGCTATGGATCGTATCGAAAAATTAGGTTACGTTTCGTGTCTTCACGACAATTACCAGGACATGTATAAAAATGCAAAAAGCTACAACACAAAGTATATAGCAAAACGCAAGGATGGCTCGCTTATGCGGGGCGGATACTGGTTCGGCGGCGTGCCCGATATCGTTTGTTCACCGATGCAGCTGGAGCTTGCACAGCGAAAACAGAACCTGCCCGAAGTAAAAAGGCTGTTTTCTCCACAATGTTATTTCATAGATACCGTCTTCGCTGCCGGCCCGAAGGAGTGCTATGATCCGGCTCATTCTATCGACCGCAACGGAGATATCGCCTGGAAGAAACGAGTATCGGATTACGGCCGCGATATGTTCGGGCTTTTCGGAAGCGAGTGCGGACGCGAATGGGGGATACCGCACAGCGAAGTCTTTGAAGGACTTACATCTGTTTTCGGAAACTCCTTTCATAGTCTGAAACCCAAACGAATAGGTGCTACCGTCATTCCGTTCTGGGAGATGGTTTATCATGACTGCATGATCTGTTACGGAAAATATTCGTGCAAACCTCAGAATGCAGATAAAAGCGTAGCTCAGCACGTCTTATACGCCCGGCCGTTCTTTCATCACTTTAATGAGACTTACCCGGATCATCTTTACTGGCAGAGAGAATGCGGCACCTCTTCGGATGAAGATGCCGCAGCGGACGCGGTTAAAGCTGCATGGGGAGAAGAGAAACAAGAACCATGGTGCTTTTCGCCTGAGGTCTCTGTTTTTTCGCGCGGCGATAACGGCTGGGCGGAAGGCTTTGATCCCCTGGATGTCTTCATGAAAAATACACATGAAATATTGAGCCCGCTCAATCGCGTTACCGCTCATGAACGTTTGACGAATCTACAATTCCTGACCCCGGATCGGTCCTTGGTAAGGGCTGTATACGGTTACGGCAGGGACGTAACGACTATCAATGTAAACTTTGGGTCTGACGATGCAAAAGTCGCCTCAAACCTTGGCGGCCATGTCACTTTGCCGCAATGGGGTTTTTCAGTCGAAAGTCCGAGCTTCGCAGCTTTTTACGCTCGTAAGTGGAACGGAGTTGACTATGACAAAGGTGCGGTTTTTACGATTCGAACGAAAGACGGCAAAGACCTTAAGGTGTCTAAAGAGATACGAGTATATCACGGATTCGGCTCGGATAAGATCAACTTCAGGGGCAAACAATATAATGTTCGTAAAGAGCGGATCATTAAAGTCAAATAGAACAAGTCAGTTAAAGGAACTGTGAATGCATACCGTCGATATTTGGATCATTATAGTATACATGGTCGTCATAGTAGTTTCAGGATTAATGCTTTCGCGTAGGGCATCGAGAAATCTTGACTCGTACTTTCTCGGTGAAAAAAGCGTACCCTGGTATATTCTTGGTGCCTCTAATGCCTCAAGCATGTTCGATATTACCGGAACGATGTGGCTGGTTATGCTGCTTTTTGTTTATGGTCTAAAAAGTGCCTGGATACCGTGGCTGTGGCCGACTTTCAATACCGTTTTTATGGCCGCATACCTCTCGACCTGGCTAAGAAGGTCAAACGCAATGACCGGCTCGGAATGGATACGCACACGCTTTGGTGATAAATTAGGCGGGGAGCTTGCACAGATAAGTGTGGCTATCTTTGCGCTTATCTGGGCGATCGCATTTATGGCTTATGCATTCCAGGGAATTGGTAAGTTTGCATCTGTCTTTCTCCCATGGGATTTTTCGCCGAACACCTATGCGGTGATGCTTATGAGCATTACCGCACTTTATGTCGTCTTCGGCGGAATGTACAGCGTTGTTATTACCGACATTATCAAGTTTGTTATAATGATCGCTTGCTCGTTTTTCGTGGCATATATTGCAATGTCAAAAGTTTCTACTGAGGCGCTCGCCACCGTGATACCAAATGGATGGAAGGGCCTGTTTTTCGGTTGGGAAATGAACCTTGACTGGTCTGGCCTGATACCGCAGGTAAATAACATAATCAAGGAACACGCTTACTCTCCCTGGGGCTTTTTCTTCATGATGATGATTTTTAAGGGCGTAATGAACAGCCTTGCCGGTCCAAGCCCCAATTACGATATGCAGCGGATTCTTGCCACCAAAAGTGCAAAAGAAGCGGCTTCTATGAGCGCGTTTACCTCGGCGGTTCTTTTCTTCCCCCGGTACCTGTTGATAACAGGTGTCACCATCCTGGCCCTGGTATTTTTCAGCTCAGATTTATTGGCTATGGGCGATAAAGTTGATTTCGAACAGATACTTCCCTTTGTTATGAACAACTTTATTCCGCCGGGTCTGTTTGGTTTACTGATGGCGGGATTGTTAGCTGCGTTTATGAGCACATTCGACTCCACCGTCAACGCCGGAGCTGCTTACGCGGTAAACGATATATATAAGCGCTTCATCAACCCGAATGCATCCCCGAAAAATTACGTCCGTGCCGGGTATGTCTGTTCGTTATTATTGGTTTTGATCGGTCTGGGCTTCGGGTTTATGCTCTCTTCTATCGACCAAATCCTGCAGTGGATAGTAGCCGGCCTGACCGGCGGTTACACCGCACCCAATATTCTAAAGTGGTACTGGTGGCGGCTCAACGGTGTTGGATATTTTGGTGGTATGATGATCGGTATGTGTGTGTCGCTGATACTGCCGGTTGCCGTTCCAGGTTTACATCCTTTATACGGTTTTCCGATCATCCTCGTTTTGAGCCTGCTCGGAACTATCATAGTAAGCCTGATGACCAAACCGGACGATGAGCAGGTCACCAAAAACTTTTACAAAAGTGTTCGGCCATGGGGCCTCTGGCGGCCGATCCGTGCAATAATCGTTGCTGAAGATCCCGGCTTCGAGAAAAATTCGAACTTCCGGCGGGATATGATCAACGTCGTCGTTGGCACGGTATGGCAACTGACCTTTACCGTCATTCCCATTTTCCTGGTACTAAGGGAATTCAAACCGATGTGGATTACCGTGGCAGTTCTGGCAGTTACGACGGTTTTCTTGAAGAAGAGTTGGTATGATAAACTTGAGATTAATTAAAACCGGAACCAGCCGATTATTTCGCTCAAGTGCCCGGTTTGTTCACTCATCTGCCAGAAAATAGGTTTCACTCCCCACTTTTTAGCTTAAAAACAAAGCTCAAAAATTACATTCCCATTGACTATAGATGACAGGCTTGATATTCTATTAGAAAAGATGCCCGGCGGCGTAGCCGGGCTGAGGTATACAATTTTATATGGGAAATCCCAGATTAATGCAGGAGAAAAAAATGAAACACACACTTGTAATCTTAAGCCTGATCGTTGTTCTCGCGTTATTTTCGGGTTGCGAGACTACCGAAGTTCAGGAAACCGCCCGGGAGCCTGTCGCAGAGGTTAAAACCCCCGAGCCTGTCAAAGGCATCGAAATAATCATTGATGATGAGGACGATGAGTTCAGCACTGAGGGGTATTGGAACTCAGCGGTGACCACTGATGAATACAACGACGAGACCAAGTGGACCTACTACAGCCCCGACGGTGATGCAACTGCCACTTTCACACCTAAGATCGTAAAAGTCGGTAAATACAAAGTTTTTGAATGGCATGGTGCCGACCCGCAAAGAGATCATGCAACCGACGCTCCTTATACAATAAACTACGCGGGCGGTTCAAAAACTATCAAGATCAACCTGGATGAAAATATCGGCCGGTGGAACCTGCTGGGAACTTTCAGGTTTAAAGCAGGCACCAGCGGCAATGTTACTATCAGCAATAACGCCAACGGCAACGTGGTAGCTGACGCAATTAAATTCGTTTACATTGGCGAGTAACGATTATCCAGTTGAACAATTGGCGACGGGAAAAGCCTGTTCTATCACTTCACGGGGCTATTCCCGGGGAACTTATTACGCTTATCAAGCCTCTGGGGAGGGGGTATGGGAAATTGCCCATTAAGATATTAAGCAAAATAAATTATTCTGCTTCTTCATAAAAATTTGGGCCCGTAATCTGGCTGATAATGGTGTCCCTCCTCAGACCTTTCTCAAAATGGGCGGATGGTCAGAAATTGAGACTGTTCAGAAGTTTTATCTCAAACACAGCGATGCTAATGAGAAGATGGCTGTAGACGTTCTTGATAGGTTGATGGGGTAATTAGTGATTTTGAAATCAGTTGCCTTGCATTTCAAAGGAGGTTTGAGAACTTTCATTTTTCCTCTTGGATTTTAATTTTGCTCTTGCTCTTTTTTGTATACTTGAAATAGCCAAACTTGCTCTTCTCTGTACAGTATGGCTCTCCGACTCTGACGCTAAAATCTTTAACTTTTTCAGTGCTCTTTCATCGCCAACTCGCCTTAAAGCTCCTATTGAATTTTCTTTTACATTAATACTGTCGTCATCCAATGCCTTTAATAATGAATCAATAGCTCTGTCACCTCCAATAAGACCTAATGCTTTAGCGCTGTCGCACTTAACTTCCGTACTATCATTCGCCAATGCTTTCACCAAAGGTTCTATCGCACTTTTGTTTCCTATTTTACCTAATGCCTGAGCTGACATGCTTCGTACAAAATTATTTTTATCGCTTTGTAATGCTTTTATTAACCCTTCAATCGAGCGTTCATCTGCCAGTTCTTTTAATGCCCAAACTGTCAAAGAACGAACATCTTTGTTTTCATGTTCCAAATAACCTAAAAGATTGCCCAGGTCGATCTTACCTAACGCTACTGCTACTTCCAATTCTCGTTTTTTACCATTTAATGTTTTTTCTAAAGGCTCTATTGCTCTTATGTCACCAATTTTCCCCAAAGCTATCGCCGCTTGGGATACAACACTTGAAACATCGTCGTTCAGAAGCATCATTATGTTATCAACTGAATTAAAATCCCTCAAATCTCCCAGGCTCTCAACTGCTCGTTCTCTTACCGATTCACAATCGTCACCGAGAACCTTCCTCAACGCAAGAGAACCTTCTGTCTGAACTATTTGCTGAGCTGCATAACTTCTAACCATACAGGAACTATCAGTCTCCAGCAACTCAATTAGAATGGGCAATGCATCTTTGTTGTCAAACCACCCTAATCTTATTACCGCAAAAGCTCTATTATATTCCGCAATCCTTTCATCGTTTTCAATCCGATTAAAGTATTTCCTAAGTTTAACCATTATCTTTTTGGGTGGCATTTCCCCTGTGAATCGTACAAACGCAGGCCCCATCATTCCTCCAAACCCATGCCCCATCATGCCTTTGTTTCTACTGTCTTTTAGAGCTTGGAAGTATTCAGGATATTGCTTTGCCTCTGGCGGAACATCAGCTACTCGCTCTGAGTTTTGCAAACTATCTTTAAGTGCAGTTTCTGCTAAGAAATAAAATGAATATTCATTTTGGAGAAATGCCTGTCGTTCTTCGAAAGTTTTATACTTAATATCGCCCATACCCCCCCGGGGAGGCCCACCTCCATAGCCCATATATCCATAATCCTTATATATGGAAGCCGCAGCTTTTGCTGTTTTATATGTTGGTCCCAATGCCCCCTTTGGTCCAACTCTAGTCCTACTGACATCGTAAAAAGCCTTCTTTATATTTTCTTCGTAACCAGTATATTTATTTGGATCTTTAATTCTTTCCAAAACAGCATTGATGACAATTCTTTGGTTGTAATCGTCTTCTCTTTTAAGTTTATCATTTAGAATACGTTCTGATTCATCGCCTCTTGCTATTATTTCGCTACGGTATTTAATATATTCGTAACTTCTTGAATCCATCATTTTCTCATAAAGCACCGAGATAGAAAGTTTGGTCTCTGGCTCTGCCGCATAAGTTTGGGTTAAAATAATAATAGAAAACAATATGATTGAAATGTTTTTCACACCTACCTTTCTCAAATCCTTGAGATAAGTTTTATGCCATAGACGCTATAGTAACTATTGAGAACTAATTCTACAGGAATATTTGGGAGAAATCTACCTTGAATATATTCGACTGTCACATAGCTTTTCGTTCCATTTCTCATTCTCAAAAATCTCGAAATTCTTCAAAAATCAACTCCATAAGCTCGTAAATCACTACCAACAACAAAAAGGCAAGATAAAGACAACACCAAGTCGGAATAAAGCACAGATGACTTTGACGCTGGACAGACGCTGGAGGGTAGAAAACAAGAAAAAACAGGCTCTTGACAAAAGGCTATAATCAGTGTATAGTTTTGATAATAAAGAACTTACAAGTTCTTGATGCGGGCGTAGCTCAGCGGTAGAGCGTCAGCTTCCCAAGCTGAATGTCGAGGGTTCGAGCCCCTTCGCCCGCTTTTACCTCCCCTCCACGCTTCACGAACCACAAACCACAAAAACACCCCCTCGACCTGTACTTCCGCCGTTAGGCGTCCTGCGGAGTAGCGAGTATCGCGAAGTAGTAAGCGATTCCTTCTTGTTTAGCCCCGCGTGTCCCGCGTGTCCCGACCTATCGGGGACACCTCGGGGTCCTTTGGGCGGGGTTTTGTTTTTCTCCCCATCAATTCATTGACGGCGTACTCTCCTTACCAGCCCCGAAGGGGCGAAATATAGTAGCCCAGGGTAAGCGCAGCGCCACCCTGGGTATCGAGTCATTCCACAAAACAAAAAGCCCTGAAAGGGCGACAGAAAACCTCCCCATGCAGCGATTCCATATTGTTTAGCCCCGCGTGTCCCGATCTATCGGGGACACCTCGTGGTCCTTTGGGCGGGGTTATTATTTTATTGTTATTTGGAAGGATTTTACAATGGAATCGCTAAAAACTGAGCGGGTTGAGAAAAAAGGGGCCGATGTCCCCATTGCAGAGACAGCGACCCTCGGAGAGAAAAGTAACTCTTTTCAGTCTTATTATACCAAAAACTACGGGCCTGTCAAGTCCAGAACACGCTGAGCGAATACCCATCTCCGTCCAGTATTCCAGTAAAAATTTTTCCCAAATCCCCCGATTTTCCCATAGCAAAAAGGCCCTGACATGAGCCAGGGCCGAAAACGCGGTTGTGGCGTAAGTCTATATATTTGGTTTTTAGTGTTCCGCAACCACGATACCTCTATTGTACAAAACTTCTGCCCGATTTGTCAAGTAATTTCTCGATGCTGAATTGGCGAAGTGTTAGGTTGCTCGCCGTTTTCTCAACACAACCGCGCCCAAGCCGAGAAGTAAACTACTCGTTCCCAACAAGCAGCTATTCAGAAAACAGATGATGGAAGATGGCTAATTACAAGTGCCCAGCCAATAATACGCAAGTATTGACAAATCATTCATATCAACTGTTTCGTCACCGTTAACATCGCCCGGCAGGTTGGGGCCGTTCTGGAGCCAGTCATAACAGATCAAAGCGAAGTCTCCAAGGTCAACGTGTCCGGAATCATTGTCAATATTGGCGGCAGACATACATATATCAACGACCTCCACCTCCATATAAAAAGCATTACCATAATTTGAAGAACCAGCCTCAGTATCACCTACGCGGAATTGTGGAAATGCAGGCCCGCCGGGATCGCAGTCACATGTTCTCTGCCGGATACCGCCTACATATATATCATACCGATTCGACCCGGGATATACCTCGAACTCTATGTTATACGTTGTGGATGGATTCATGATCATCACGAGATAGTTTGTACTATCATACCTGCAGATGAATCTCCAATCATTGACATCAATCTGGTTATCGATAACTGCATTAATATGCTGGTTTCTGAAAACCTCTATCCAGTGGATCGGTGATTCAAACGCAAACTCCATTGTAACTTTATAGTCTGCTGATGCATCCAGGCTAAAAGACGGTGATGTTGCCATTGCCTTAGACGCCGGGGTCTGAGGTGAATAGATGTTTAACGACCAGCCAGGCCCTGGATACACCTCCGCAATAATATTTCCGGAACCACTTGTGACAGTTGCCCAGTCACTTATTTCTCCGTCTTCAAAATCATCCAAAAAAACCACATAAGGCCCGGCAGCTTTACACATCCCGGGTTTGCCGGGAATATCGGTAAAGATCGCCAAAGCCAGTACGATGAAAAGAAATATCTTTTTGTACCGCTGCATTTTTAAACCTCCTTAAATTAACGTTTTCTCAAGACCAAGCCGCCGAGAGCGAAAAGGATTAAGGTTGCCGGTTCGGGGGTCCATAGTACAGCATGATATTGTGCATCAAGAGTACAGGCAAGCCCAACAATGTTTCCCATCGAGTCTATGTCGTATGCATAGGAGCTTGTATATATGTCCGGCAAGAAGGAATGCAAATCAACAAAATTATCCGCTGAACCCGACCATAATAATGCATGATTCCATCCATCTGTAGAACTACCCCGTCCTATTCCAACTTGATAGTTCCCTGAAATCTTTAATGCTTCTGACCCATCAAAACCCGAAGGATTTAAATCTATTACACTTTCTGCTGAGCCTGACCATAATAATGCATGATTAGAACCGCCTGTTATATCACCAGACCCATAGCCCACTTGATGAGAGCCAGAAGTGCCATGAGAAAATGATACATCAAATCCTGTTGGATGTAAGTTTACCATGCTTTCCGCTGTTCCCTCCCATAGTAATGCTTGTCCATTTTCCCACCATGGGCCACTGCTATATCCAAAACCAACTTGTTGAGAGCCGTAAACATCAAGTGCCTCTGAGTTATCAAAGCCTGAAGGATGTAAGTCAATGGCGCTTTCTGAAGTACCTTGCCATAACAGTGCATGACTGCTATTATTAACCAAAGCATGCCCTGCTTGGTAATTACCAAAAATTGCGCGAGCATCAGAACCATCACAACCATCGGGAGTCAGGTTGACATAACTTTCGGCAGTACCCGACCACATAACAGCATCATATACATGGTCCCATCCACCCATAACGCCAACCTGATATTCGTTCCATACATCCCAGGCTCGTGACCAAGTTGAAACTTCAGGATTAAGGTCAACAGCACTTTCAGCAGTGCCTTGCCAAAGGGTGGCGTGGTTATTACTCTCACCCACTTGAAAGCCTAATGAAACACCAAAAGCAGTCGAGCTATCAGAATCCGTTGGGTGCAATATTACTGCGTTGTATACTTCTGCATTGACTCTGCGCGTGCCTGGCGCAGATATTATGCTAACCCCCAAGAGAACCAGCAAAAGAATTGAACCTCTATTCGCCATCACTGCTCCAAAAATGAACTTCCCTTTGCAGGTACAATTATAACAGAGAATCTCTCGGCTTGTCAAGCCTTTTGAGGAAAAATAATCAAAATTATTGCAAGATGCCCTTTTTACCGGTAAAATAAGGGATTGTTGAAGTAGGCGTGTTGGCCTACAAACCTTCAGCGGATTATGAAAGGGATTTTTGCTATGGAACGACAATTAACAGACACGCAATTGCGTACCTTGCGTTTCATCTATGACTATATTAAGAGCAATGGTTGTGCTCCGACCCAAAAAGAAATTGGAGAAGCTTTCGGTATTTCTACAACCGCCGCCGACATGCGAATATTCTACATATTGGAACATGGTTGTTTGAAAAAATCCGCGACAGGGCAATGGAGGCGCAACCTTGAATTGACTGAAAAAGGCATTTCGATATGTGAGAGCTTTAATGACGACCGACCAACTCCAACAAATTAAACTGTGAAAATGAGGTTGCTATGGAACGACAATTAACAGATAAGCAAATGCGTACCTTGCGTTTTATCTATGACTA
>JGI10211J14876_10000543_pt1 | contig 16273 bp, 8 predicted proteins | sample Etolagsediment_FD_14876 | JGI IMG/M metagenome (IMG submission 14876)
CCCAACATCATTCGGCTCGAACGTCCACAGTTCGCTGCCGTCGCAAGCCAATGCGTAGAGTGTCCCATCCTGCGAACAGACATATACATCGCCTTCGTCTGATACCGCCGGGGACGAATATATCCGGCCATCGGTCGTGTGTGTCCACCGCAGGGTTCCGCCAATGCTAATCGCATACAGCTTGCCGTTCTCGCTTCCTACAAACACTGAGCCGTCAGGTCCGACGGTAGGCGAGCTGAGAAGCTCTGAATTTGTATCATAACTCCACAGAAGCGAGCCGTCGTCGAGGTCGAGTGTGTAAACCCTGCCGTCTCCGCAGGCAATATGTACTCTATCGCCTGCGCCGATAGTGGCGCTTGCCCATACCGGTCCATCGGTTTCAAACTGCCACTTTAAGCAGCCCAGTTCCGGCCCGTAATTCTCGCTCAAACCGGTCCGTGTAAAGTCGCCGCCGCGAGATTCCCACTTCGACGGCACCGCCGGGTGGACGAAATCAGGGTGAATTGTAAAAAGCCCGCTATCGACGGAAACGACATTAGGGTCAGGCACGCTTGGCACAACTGAAATCATACACTGATTCGAATCCACTATATCAGGCAGATACCACATATAACTGCCCGCCCCGGGCAAGTTGCTTTCGACCGTCTGCCAATCGCTGCCCGCGTTCTCACTGAGCAGGATATCCACAGCCCCTTCATAGACGTGACTGTACCATCTAATCTGATGCAAGCTGCCACTTATCCAGACCTCCCCTCCCTCAGGTTTAGTCACGACCACTGTCGGCATAAAAAATTCATCCGCGCCCATATCAACGATTGCCCCCATAATACGTGGCTGGCCGTCCATATCCACGATGCTCTCGAGATGATGCCAGACACTGGATTGGCCGGTATTTATGCACGGCGAACCGCTTTGCAAATGCAGGTCTCCGAAATCGTCATTGTCTCCAACCCCCCATCCATCTCCGCCGTCGTTGGGGTCGCGTACGAACATCGGATTATCATCGATATTGCCGCCTTCTTCGCCCCCGAAAGGAATATATTCATCGTTCGGGTCATCGTCTTGTATGCAACAGAAAAACACATCCTGCGCCAGACTGTAGAACTGACCCTGGAACTGAGCAAATTCCCCCGTACCTGTGCTGTCCGCATTTGCCCACAGTATGCAATTGACCAGCGGCGAGTCGGCGTAAAATATGTTCAAGACCCCGCCGCCGCTGATGCCTGCCGTATTCGCGACTATTGTGCAGTTCGAAATCACCGACTTGTTGTACCAGTTATAAATCCCGCCGCCGTCCTCGGCTGCAGCGTTGCAGCTTATGACGCAGTTTTTAATGGGACAGTCGAGGGAGACTGCTATCCCACCTCCGTATCTGTCGCATGTGTTCCCCAGTATAATGCAATTGTTGATTTCCCGGCATCCTACGAGAACGCATATGCCTCCGCCATCTCGCTCGGCCATATTTCCGGTAATGTTGCAGTCGCTGATTACCGGATTAGATGTGTCGCAATAAATCCCCCCGCCGCGATAGTAGGACGCATTACCGCTTATCTCGCAGTCAGTAATGCTCAGTTCTCCACCGTTCGAGCATATCCCACCGCCCACATCTCCGTGATTGCCAACTAACACACACTGAGTGATAATCGCCTTCGTGTCTTCACAGTGAATCCCCCCGCCTCCCCACATATACTCGATTGCTATGTTGTTGCTAAGTACGCAATTCGTGATTGTTGGACTGCTGTCATCGCAGTAGATTCCACCACCAACATCAGCGTAGCCATTGATAATCGTAAAGCCAGCAAGAACAGAATTACTGTCTTCTCCACTTTGGAAAACAAATCCACGGTGTTTATCACTCGCATTGGCGTCGCAGTCAATTATTGTAGCAGCGACTATGTAAGGGTACTCAGGAAGAATGCTTTGTACGGTGACGGCCTTGGCTGAGAAATCGATATCCCTGTTGCCGGGGCCGGTGTATATGCCGGGGAAGACATATATAGTGTCCCAATCACTGGAATAGTCGATTGCTGCCTGGATATTGTTGAAATCGGCCGGATCGTCATCATCGACGATGATTATTTCCGCCTGGCAAGAAATGGCCAAGAGCAGGCAAAGAAAAGCAGGAATCACAGTCCTCATTTTGAAATCCTCCAAGCAAAGTTTCACTTAAATACAATTCTAACGGAAAAGGGACTCTGTTTACAAGGAATTTTTGTAAATTTTGGGCAATTTTCCTCCTTAAAATCAGCCGGGTCGGACTGAAGAACAGCCGCCGGCGGATTTTTTCAACAGGGCAGGCGAAAGCAAGAAGGGGGGAGAATGGAGAATTTTGTTGCAAAACAGTAAAAAAGCGGATAGATGATGATGGATAGGTATAGATTCCTGCTTTCGCAGGAATGACAACATTAAACACAATACGATATACGCAATACGAGATGCGAGATACGAGAAATGGTTTTTACGCTGCATAGATACATATTTCGCGAGCTTATGAAGGTTTTTGCGCCTGCGGTGGTGGCCTTGACGCTAATCGTAACTCTGGGCAGTATTCTTCGACCGATTCAGGAATACGGGGTGGGGCCTCGGCAGGTGGTCCATTTTATATGCTACTTTGTGCCGATATCACTGACGTTCGTATTTCCTATCGCGGCTTTATTCGCGGCGGCTTTGGTTTACGGCCGATTTGCAGGTGATAATGAGCTTGACGCCTGCAGGGCGAGCGGCGTAAGTCTGCTGACACTGGTTTATCCGGGACTGACCCTGGCGATTATGGTGGCGATTGTAAATCTGGTTTTGAGTTTTCACGTGATGCCGGTTTTTGTGGAGAAGTCTATCCGCGCCGTCAAGGCCGACGCAAAACAGATACTTTTCCGAAATATCCAGGAAAGAGGTTACTATAAGCTGCCGTCGGACAAGGACCGCCAATATCTGCTTTATGCCGACGATGCGGACCCGCAAAACGACACGCTTTTAGGTACGGTCGTCGTCGAGATGAAAGCTGACCAGATAAAGAAGATTATCACTGCTGAAAGTGCCAGGGTATATTTCAATCCGCATAAAAAATTCAACGAAGTACAAATAACAGCATATAACGTGTACCAAATGGGAACCGCGGACGAGGGAGGGTTCTCGGCAGAGTGGCTGCCGTTGACGATGGAGTTCGGCTCACTGCTGGGTGATGATATAAAGTTCAAGAAGCTCGATGAAATGAAGCGGATTCGAGACGTTGACCTTATGCTCTTTTATCCAGTTGCAGAACTGGCTAACGAGGTGTACGCCCAATTTACCACAGAATTATTAGTACAGGATATTGCTGCGAAAATAAGTGATGATACCAATCGTTTTTATAAACTGTACAGTGGTGAGAAGTTTATCGAATTTACTGCCGGCGGCTGCAGTACGACAGATGAGAGAACAATCGAGTTATCCGGAGAAATTGTGGTCGTGGAAACGGATGTTGACAGTAAAAAAGCTGTGCGAACACTGCAATGCAAAAAGGCTTTGTTGTATATAGAAGGCGATGAATCAACACTTACGTTGACTATGCAACTGTACAGTTCCAGATGGCGTCGTGCGGACGGCTCGGAGGGCATTGCGAGAAGGCCGATTATCCGGGGACTGATTATACCGAAGGCCGTAGAAGCCGTAACAAATGAATTCAGAACTGAGAATGGTTTGAAAGCTGAAAAGTTGGCTTCGGATTTATCGGCACTGCAAAAGGGGCCAAGCTTACAGCTGAGAAAGCTGCAAAATGAACTCGACGATAAAATACGAACTACGTTAGCCCAAATAGAGGCGGAGACGCATTCTCGGCTGGTATTCGGAATAGGTTGTGTATCGATGATAATGATTGGTATCGGTTTGGGTATTATTTTAAAGGGCGGACATTTGCTCAGCGCTTTTGGCGCAAGTTGTGTGCCTGCTGCGATGCTGATAGTTTGTATAATGGCGGGCAAAAATATTGCGAAAAACCTCGGTTCACAAACCATTTCAGGCGCATTATTAATGTGGGTCGGCCTGGTATTTTTGTCGTTGTTCGCCCTCGCGATATATCACAAGTTACTGAAAAATTAAGAGCCGCTAAGTTAATAGAAACGTGTCTCGTTCGAGATACGAGATACGAACAACGAGATATGAGTTATGAAGATATTGGACAAATATCTGATAAAGAATTTTCTGATTGGCTACGCAATTGCCTTTTGTGTGCTGATAGGATTGCGAATAATTATTGAATTGTTCGTGAATCTTGATGAGTTTACCGAGCATGCCGAACTTGGTACCCTGGCTGTTATTAAAAATATAATGATTTTTTACGCTCTTAACAGCACACTTTACTTTCGTGATTTTGCCGGAATAATAACCGTGCTTGCGGCTGTATTTTCGCTGGGTAAGATGGCTCGGTCCGGCGAGCTGGTGGCCCTGATGGCTTCGGGAGTTAGTCTAAAGCGGGTGATTGGGCCGATAATTATCCTGGCACTGCTGTTGACGGTTTTGTTGGTAATCGACCAGGAATTTATAATACCGCCACTTGCCGATAAGCTTGTGCGAGACGAAGACGCTGTTCCCGGCGAGGAGACTTACGATGTCCGGTTTATGAGCGACGATAATGGTTCGTTAATCTTCTCTTACAGATTCGACGTAAAGAGCTCAACGCTGTATAACCCCACTATCCTCACACGGCGTAAGGTATCCAAACCCGGGGGCCCGCGCATTATTTGGGAGCCGACCGGCCGGATATCAGCCGAAAGGGCGGTTAATTATAATTCGAAAACCGGCAGGTGGGATTTAATTGAGGGTCGAATCATTCAAAGAGACTCCCATGAAGATATTCAGCCGATAGCTTCTTACCCCAGTGACATTACTCCTAAGGACATCCCTGTCAGAAGAAAGGCCGAACACAAAATACTGTTGAGCTGGCGACAGTTAAATGCCCTTGCAGCACAGGGGATAGAAAAGGATATGGCGCAGCTATACTCTCAGATGCACTTCCACATTACCGACCCGATTATCAGTCTGGTGATGCTTATGATAAGTCTGCCGATATTGGTTTGTCGGGACCCGAAATCGATGAAGTCGGCGATTGTGATTAGCTTTGGCGTGACAATGGCGTGTCTTATCACGACTTTTGTTTGTAAGATGCTTGCCGCGGAGATTATTTTTGGCAGAGTAAGACCTGAGTTTTGGGCGTGGCTGCCGATTTTTATCTTTGCACCAATAGCCTTTATCGAAATAGATTCGATGAAGACATAAGAATAGTCGTTAGCAAACAGTAAATTCCTGTTTTTGCAGGAACGAAAAACCCCGGCTGAAACCTAAGGATAAATACCGAATACCATACCCTAACAACTATTTGTTTTTAATCATTTTGCGGATTTCTCTGTTTATCCTGACACTGCACCAGTGTCGGCCACACATTGAGCAGTAATCGGCAGAGGGTAGTTCTTTGGCTCCTATTTCCTTGCAGACCTCGGTGTGCATTCTCTCCGCCGTTTGCGGGTCGAGCGATTCGGCCAGATGTGTTTTCCAGTCCAGATTCGCTCGTGCAGCGCTTAATCTGCTGTCTCTTTCGGCAGCGCCTTTCAGGCCGCGAGCGACATCAGCGGCGTGCGCTGCAATCTTTGTCGCAATTACCCCTGCTCGGACATCATCGGCGTTCGGCAGACCCAGATGCTCCCTCGGCGTGACATAACACAAAAACGACGCCCCGTAAAAGGCGGCAGCGGTACCGCCGATTGCTGATGTTATGTGGTCATAGCCGGGAGCAACATCGGTCACAAGCGGTCCGAGCACATAGAACGGAGCACCGTGACAAATCTTCTGCTGAATTTGGATATTGTACTGTATCTGGTCGAACGGCACGTGGCCGGGACCTTCGACCATAACCTGACAGCCCGCCTCCTGTGCTCTTTGGGTCAGCTCGCCAAGTGTTTCTAATTCTGCGATTTGTGCCTGGTCGGTGGCGTCGGCGATTGCACCCGGACGAAGGCCGTCACCTAAAGAAAAGCAGATGTCATATTCGGCCATTACGCGGCACAAGTCATCGAACATCTCGTACAGGGGATTTTGCTTATTGTGATATATCATCCATTTGGCCAGTAATGCTCCGCCTCGGCTGACGATACCTCCAACCCTTGTTTCGAGTAACGGCAGATATTCTTTTAAGACGCCGGCGTGAATGGTGAAGAAGTCCACACCCTGTTCGGCCTGTTTTTCAATAACCTCAAGAATTGTTTGGCTGTCTATGTCCTCGACATTTCTGCCTTCTATTACCTGATAAATCGGCACTGTTCCGAAAGGTGCCGGGCACCGGGCGAGTAATTGCTCCCGCGTGTTATCAAGGCTGGCTCCGGTACTTAAATCCATAATTGTATCGGCACCAACGTCAAACGCTGTTTTCATCTTTTTGATTTCAGCTTCCACAGAAGAGCGAATGCTGCTTGTCCCAATATTTGCGTTCACCTTTGTAGTAAGTATTCTCCCGATACCGATTGGTTTGAGATTGGTTTTAAGGTGCAGCTTGTTCGCCGGTATTACTAATCGTCCGGTGGCAAGTTCGTCGCGAACAAGCCCTGCATCAATGTTTTCGTTCTCAGCGACAAATTTGACCTGGTCGCTAATTGTCCCCGTTTTGGAGACCTGCAATTGCGTTGCCATATTATTACACTCCTGATTATAGTGCTCACGATTAAGTTTTCCCGTTTGCTCGCGGGCAACCGGCTTTAGAATAAGAAGTTACAATCTTACTCGCGAAAATTTACTACCCTGAAGGGTATAAAAGAAATAAATCGCTCCCATAGGAAGCGATTTATTTCTCTGCTGCACCGTCGTATCCAATTGAGTCCACCGCTTTCCTACGCAGGCATACCCGTTCGTTTAACGGTTGTCCTGATCAGGTTCAAAGGGTTTTTTCTCAGACCCACTTATCCGCGGGCCACCCCTGGCAAACCGTTTCCATTATAGTTTGCTTTTTTTGGCAGTCAAACAAATTTTTGACCTGCTACGCCCCATTTTTGAAGCGGCTTTACCCGTAAGCAGTTAGTTTCGTGCGATTAGGGAGCTGTTGTATATGTTATTAATGGAGCGCGATTTGCCGCCCACCGCACGCATCGGGGCCCATTTTGCGGGATTTTTTTTGCGATTCTTTGTAACATATTAGCTCCTCGCGCAATTAAACTAACGGCAATGGTTGATGTTATGGCAAAATTCGCGACTCAGACAAACAATGATGATTTGGTATCGCGGGCCCGCACGGATGCCAAAGCCCTGGGCCGGCTCTACGATTTATATTACGACCAAATCTTCCGATTCTGCCTGTCCCGGCTTTTCTCCCGGGAGGCCGCCGAAGACATAACTTCCATCGTCTTTTTGACCGTTGCACGCAGCATCACCGGCTTCAAAGGCCGAACACGGGCGGACTTCAGAAATTGGCTGTATCGGATAGCCGCCAACCACACAAACTCGCACATAAGAAAAACATCGCGACGCAAACAGCTCTTCGAAAAGGCGGCACGAATGATGCGAATCAGAAGCACCAACCGGGCTGACAACTCTGTTGAGCTTGACTGGCCGGCCCTTTATGCGGCCATCTCAAAACTAAAGCTCAAGCATCAAACCATAATCATCCTCAGATTCTTTGAAAACCTCGAATTCGAACAGATAGCAAAAATTATAAAGGCAAAACCTTCGACCGTGCGCGTGAGACTGCACAGGATTCTGGGGAAATTGAGAGACCACCTGCAGTCGATTATGGATGGAGAAGCATAAAATGTTCAAAAACGAATCCGACTTCAAAAAGCTGATTGACCGGCTCGATATTGATACCGAGCCGAGTCCCAACCATCGCGAAAACCTGCGCCGCGAAATGCTCTCGGCCTTTAGCAAAGAACGCAGGCCCCGACCTGTTGAGACGCCGTCCGCGGGCGCGTGGCGAACCATAACCCGGACAATCCTCAAAAGCAGAATAACAAAACTCGCCGCAGCGGCAGTCATTATTCTTGCAGTTCTCGTGGGCATACCCAATCTCCCCAAGCAACCTAGTATTGTTGCTAAGGCGTTGGCAGAGGCAATTGATAACATACAGCGTGTACCCTGGGTATATGTAATCTGGGCGGAAACGGATCAGACCCCTGAGGTAGGCGATGAGTTCTGGCTTGGGTTCGAATCGCAAATCTATATAGCCAAGTACCGTAAAGGTAAAATTGAGTACTCTGATTACCAAAAACAGATCTATTATGTGTATGACCCAGCCACGGAGACCCTGCACATTTCTGCCCTCGAAGAGCAATTCCCCGGCCATTCTGTCGCCATTTACTTCGACTCTCTGGAGACGGTCAAGAAAAACGTACAGGAAGGGACCCAAGTTACTCAGAGCAAGGGGGTCTATGAAGGCCAAACAGTTGACGTTTACGAGATCAGCCGTGATGGTGGTGGAGACAAGATATTCGTGGACCGGCATACAAAACTGGTCGTCGCTGCCGAGTGGTGGGACGCCAGCACTTGGGTTGCTGTTGGTGGCTTCTTTACATTTAGATACCCTCCGCATGGCCCAGGCAGCATCTACGCGCTTGGAGTCCCAGTGACAGCAAAACTACTGTATGAAGGTGTCGATTCAGATGTCATGCTTGCCGCCGAGCTGCAGCAAGTTGAGGCAATGTTCGCTGCCGATCACGCAGACGGTTTGCTAACCGTACTCTCAGATGCTAAATTTGAAGATAGCAAGGTCCTGGCGGCGAATTATCTGGCCGAAATTGGAGACCCGCGGGCCATTGAGCCTCTGGAGAAATTGAGCGCAGAATGGACAGGTGACCAGCAGGACAACCCGTTCGCAGACGCGGCAGCGACAATTCAGGACCGTATTGCATCCGAAGATGGGCAGCCCACACCGGATGCTGAGGCCAATAGACCGGCGGAAGAAACCGGAGAAGTGCTGGACTTCTTCGTAGTACACGAAGAAACCGATGCGCCGTTACAGGGCGTTGAGTTAAATATTAAGATTCAGCGGGAAGGGCCGGACGACGAATACAAGGATGCAACGGACAAACAAGGCGCGTGCAGAATAAAAATCGGCCCACGGAAAACAAAATATGTCTCTATAGAGATACGCAAAGAAAACTTCGTATCAATGCAGGCCCGGTTTCGCACGACCGAAGGCGGCGGCGCCGGCATCCCGAATGAATATACCATCGCCCTCGGGCCGACCGTTTCAATAGGCGGTATCGTTCATAACGAGCAGGGTCTGCCCATTGAAGCCGTAACTGTCGAAATCAACCGTTACAGTGACGGTGAATACGAGACAGAAGTCTGGATTTCCATCAGGGACTATGCCGTCAAAACAGATAAGAACGGCAAGTGGAGCTGCAACGTTATGCCGAAGGAGCTTGGTAGATTTGGCATCATGCTGAGCCATCCGGAATACGTCGATGACATTCACTCACGAAGCTGGAGACGGCTCAACATCGAACAATTGCGTGCCGGAACCTTACAAATGTTGATGAAAAAAGGCGTTGTGCTTGCCGGCTATGTCAGCGACCAGGCCGGAAATCCTATAAAAGATGCATCAGTGCTGCGCGGAGAATCCCGTCATGCCGATGACAAACTTAAAACCAAAACCGACGACCAGGGCAAGTTTGAATTCGGACGAGTCGATTACGTCACCGAAATACTCACCGTCCAGACCCAGGGGTATGCCCCTGAACTCAAAACCATCAGCATCCGTCAGGATATGGAACCTGTCGAATTCATCCTTGAGCCCGGCTACGGCATATACGGGCGCGTCGTCGATGTTAATGGCAACCCAATCAACGAGGCCCACGTAAGCGTTGAAGAATGGCGTTCTTACTCAACTCTCGAATGGAGAAGCAATACTGATAAAGACGGCCGTTTCGTCTGGGACAGTGCACCGCCTGATGAAATCAAGATTTATGTACGCAAGAACGGATATATGGACAGTCGCCACAGTTTCCTCGTCGCAAGCCAGGACGAATACGAGCTCGTCCTCGGACCACAGCTAAAGGTCAGCGGCACAGTGGTTGACGCCAACACCGGCGAGCCAATTGAGATATTCACTGCGACTAAAGGCATACAATGGCAAGGCGGCTCCAGACACTGGCAAACCGGCTCATCCTCCGTCAAGAACTTCACAAATGGAAAATATCAATGGGAATTCAGCAGCTCCTATCCGGGGCACCTGATTAGAATCGATGCCGAAGGTTATATGCCTGCCGTCTCAAGGGTATTTGACAGCAATGAGGGCATTGTACATTTTGACTTTAAGCTCGCAAAAGGCCGCGGCCCGCAGGGTATTGTCTATCTCCCCGATGACAAACCCGCAGTGGATGCCGAAGTGTATCTGGTAACAAAAGGAAAGTGGGTGAGTTTCGAGAACGCCACAGTCAGTAATAAAAGAGACTGCCTCCTTGTTACAACAGACGACGACGGAACCTTTGAACTGACACCCCAGACCGAACCTTATAAGCTCGTAGTAATCCACGACGAGGGCTTCGCCCAGGTCACTGAAGAACAATTCCTGGAGTCTCCTGAGATTTATCTTGAAAAGTGGGGCCGGGTCGAGGGTGATATATTTGTAGGCAGCAAACCCGGAGCAGGAGAAAAAGTCCGCCTTTACAACCCCTACTCGCACAACGACCCCAAAGGCATCAATTTCAGCTTCAGCTATAACGCAACCGCCGATGACCAGGGCCGATTCGTAATAGACCGCGTAACGCCGGGCCTGATGAAAATAGCAATATCAATCGTAAGCGAAGACGGACGACGCACTTCATATTCAGGCCGGAAAGATGTTGAGGTCGTCAGCGGCGAAACCTCTTATGCTACCATCGGTGGCGACGGCAGGACAGTAGTCGGAAAGATTGCCAGACCCCCTTATCTGGTGGACCCCGACTGGCCCTGGAACTGCGCGCATGGCCGTATTAACGTCGATGTCCCGGACCAAATGAAAGTGATGGCTCAAATCTACAAAGAGCTCGAAATACCCAGACCCGCAGATTTTGAACAGATGACCTCCACCGAAATAATGCAATGGTTCCAGCAATGGGCAATGAGCGAAGAAGGCCAGGCCTGGCAAAAAGAATTTCAAGATAGACTAAAAGAAGAGATTGGCGACGTCCAGCAGCAGCACTACGCCCTGCAGATAAACTCGTACGGCGGCTTCAAAGCCGATAATGTGACCGAGGGAGACTACCTTATAGCGCTTACATTTATGGGCAAAGGCAAAAGGGCCGGCGAACACCGTAACATACTGGGCGTAGGCAAGTATAAGTTCACTATGCCCGAAATCACAGACGACAACATCGACCAGCCCTTGGACCTGGGTCTCATCAATTTGGAAATGAAAATGCACCCCCGACTGCAGATTGGCCAAACCGCTCCGGCATTTACGGTTGATACCCTCGACGGCGGCAAGGTCAGCCTCGCAGACTATCGCGGCAAATTCCTGCTGCTGAATTTCTGGATGCTGCAAATGCAAACCCAACCGGCAGCCGACGAGCAAATGGACAAAGTCAGGCAGCTCTATCAGACCTATGGCGACGACGAACGCTTTGACATCCTCGGCATCACAATGACCGCTTCCGTTGACCTGTACATAGAAATCGCAAACAAGTATTTGGCCGAAAAAGACATCACCTGGAAACAGGGCACACTCGGCTTTGAAAACCAGGAGCTAATGCAGTCTTACGGCGTGACAACTTATCCGTTCAATGTCCTCATCGACCCCAACGGCACAGTTCTTGCAACGGGTATCGCCGGCGAACAACTTGAGCAGACCGTCGTCGAGGTGCTGCAGCAGTAGCTCGATAAGCGCACGCCTTCAAAAAAAACAAAGGCCGGGTTTTCATCGCCCGGCCTTTTTTATGCGCTCGCCGCCTCGGTTACTTGCAGTTGAAGGATGTTTTGAGTCCCACCGTCAATCTTGGTTTTCTCACTTATTCGAATCGGCCAGAGCCAGATTATCTTCTCACCGTCGGCGACAATAAGTGTTTTCTTTCGTATCGCCTGTGGGACTTTTGCAGCGGTCAAAAATTTGCCTACTCTTTTCTCGCCGGCCAAACCTAAAGGCCCAAAGCGGTCACCCGCCCGGCGAAAACGAACAGCCAACGGCAGCTTTACCTTATCCAAATCAAACCACTCAACAAATTCGAGTCTCCCCTCCCTGTCATTCCTGCGCAAGCAGGAATCCAGCTTAAGTTTCTCAAATGCTTTCCCGTCTGTCTCCAAAACAGCCGCCTCTATCAGATACCGGTCAAATCTCGTTTGCCCCGGAACCTTAATCTTCACGCTCTCACTCGTTTGCTCTTTAGTCTGCAGTTCTTTAATCACGCCAAACACCAATTTCCCATACTCATAGCGAACAACAAACCCGCCCGGCAGTTCAACTCTTTTGTTACCAATCCTTTGTTCCACCAATTGCAGTATCTTCTCAAAATGTCCCTGCGTTAAATTTTTCTCTCCACTGCCGAGTGCACCCAAACTTCGTCGAATAAGCTCAATCCTGACAGGCACGGGTTGAGTCGAAAACTTCTGCAAATCCAGCTTTACATTATCACTGTCGCACTCAGCAACCACCGGCCAGGCCTTCTCTGCACAACTGCAAACCAAACTGTAAAATCGCCGGGCCGAGCGAGACAGCTCAAATAACTCCTCCACAACAGAATCGGTGCAATCCTGCTCTAATGCCGGAATGAGTCGGTGACGAACAAAGTTTCGCCTGTACGTGCAATCATAATTTGTATGGTCGGTCCGCCATTTCAAATTCCTCTCTTTTAGATACTCGACAACCTCGTCCCGCCCGACACAGAGCAGCGGCCTTACAAATTTAATATCCTCATCGAACACCTGCACCGGACGAATACCCCCGAGCCCGCGAAAACCTGTCCCTCGAAGCAGCCGATGCAAAACCGTCTCGGCGTTATCATTTTTTTGATGTCCTGTTGCCACCCATTTGCAATTGTTTGCCTTTGCAATATCAATCAAACTCTCAATTCGCAATTTGCGGGCCGCTGTCTCAATCGATAGTTTATTCTCACGGGCAAAGCTCCGGACGTCGATTCGCCTGGTTGTTATAGCTAATTTTAGTTCGCCTGCTTGTCCCACGACAGAATCTTGGTCACGCTCGGCTTCAGCTCCTCTTAACTGATGGTTTATATGAGCGCAGAGCAGCTCAGTACTTAAAACCCCCTCAGCTTTTAGCGCTGCCATAACATACAAAAGCGTGGTTGAATCGGCCCCGCCGGAAACAGCTAACAATATCTTATCTGCCGACTCGCAAAGTTCGTTCGCTTTGATAAAACCAGCCACCTTGTTTTCAAATTCCGGCAGCATCCTTTTCTCTATCACATAAAAAATGGGCCTGATATCCAGCCAGGCCCTAAATTCTGTGACGAAAATTTACCTCAACTTTTTACAAATATTACTTACTCTCTTTTAGCTTTTCCTCACTTTTGGTCAGCTCTTTGATTCGCTCTTCTGCGAAATCTCTTTGCTGCTTACTCATGCTTGTCCTTTTGAGGGCCTGCTGATAAAGCTTAAGTGCTTCTGCTCTGCGGTGCAGGTGTTTATCCAAAATATACGCCGCCTTGTACCTGGCGGGCTGAACCGTTTTTGGGTCCCACTGATAGGCCCTTTGGTAGTACAAAAGTGCTATCGTGTAGTCCTTGAAATATTCGCAGATTCCACCGGCCCTGTATGCCGCATCATCAATCTTATCGCTCGACGGGTGTTTTATTATAAGCTGATTGTATTTATCCAGAGCCGAACGCAGGAGATTTTCATTCTTAGTAATGACCCATTTTTTAGCTCTCTTTTCAAGTTGCAGGGCTTCCTGGTACATATAGTTGGCCAAGGCAATAGAGGCGGTCGCTTTCAAATTCGCCGGTGCCACGCTCGCCTCGACGATGTACTTGTATTGCGGTACTTTGTTCAGCTTCTTCATCTCATCTTTAGCCCACATTAGTTTCATATTATCGCCCGTTTTGTTGTAGTGTGATATCAGAGATTCAAGTCCGTTCCGGTACGCCTGCCGGTCAATCGCCATCTGCTCGATAATATCAGTTTCGCTCGCACCCGCCGTCTTAGCGACCGGAACGGCCTTTGTGCGAGACGGCAGAAGTTGAGATGCCCCGCTGTCAACGCTACGGCAGCCAACTAATACGTTCAATAAAACTACAAGCACTGCGGTCAGAATTGCTCTTGCCATAATGGCCTCCTTTCAAACTTAAACCCAATCCTGCGGATTGAAATAATTGCCAGATTCCAATTGCCGGCTAAAAATCGCAGATAACAAACCTCTATACACTAAAATCAATTATCAATTAAAAGCTTGTCCGTCAAGAATAAACTCTTAAAAAATATTTAGCCCAGCGCCTGTTTCAAATCATTTATAAGTTCTTGTGTATCCCCGATACCCGCTGATAAACGAACGGTATTGGGCCTGACTCCGAAGGTTGTCCTTCGTTCCTCCGGCAAATAGAGCATCGTGGTAAGAACAGGCAGACACACCAGAGTCTCGGTGCAGCCAAGACTTACAGCGTGATAAATATCCTTCAGATTTTCGACAAACTTCTTGGCCTGTTTCTGCGTTTTTCCCACATCGAATGCCAGCATCCCTCCAAAACCGTTTTTCATTTGTTCGCAGGCGATTTTATGTCCCGGGTCGTTTGGCAGACCCGGATAATATATCCCGGTTACTTTCGGATGCTTCGAAAGAAACTCCGCGATAGCCATAGCATTTTCAGCCATCTTTGCCGCACGTATCTCGAATGTCTTTAAACCACGCTCCAGCAGTGACGCAGCGAAAGGGTCTAAAGTGGTCCCTATCGCCTGGCGGGTAAACCAAAGCTCATCGTAATGCTCTTTTGTTGAGCAGCAAATCGCCCCTGCCATAAGGTCATTATGTCCGCCCAGCCCTTTGGTCGCGCTGTGTACCACTAAATCCGCTCCGAGCGCCAACGGCAGCTGGTGGTATGGGGTCGCAAAGGTATTGTCAACGACAAGCATTGCGCCGACGCGGTCGGCCTGTTCGCGAAGGTACTTAATATCGACTATTTTAACCAGAGGATTGCTCGGCGTTTCACAAAGAATCATTTTGGTGTTGCCTTTGATGTTCTCAGCGACTTTCGCCTGGTCGGCGGCATCCAGCCAGATAACCTCAACACCGAATTTCTCAAGAATCAGTGAAACCTTATAGTTCGCCCCGTATATATCATGAAATGTCAGCAGATTATCACCGGCCTTTAGGTATGTCAAAAAGACCATAATCAACGCTGCCATACCTGAAGTGCAGATAACGCAGTCCACAGCTTTTTCCATCAGAGCGAGTTCCTTTTCCACCGCCCGGCAGGTCGGATTATCGTCACGGTGGTATGTGTAGCCGTCAATCTCTCCGTCCGTAATCTGACGCAATATCTCAAAGGAGACGTATTCGTAATTGACCGCTGATACAATCGGCGTAACCATCGGCTTATTGCCGTAGGGGGTGAGATGTTCTCTTTGCCTCATTTTTGCAATTTCCTGAACAAAATCATAAAGCTTCAAAACCGAAGGTCGGTATTTTAGCAGAAATCGCCGCCGGCTTCTATAATTTTTCCCAAAATGTTGTTTTGCACCTAAAACAGCTACCCGCTATACTATTATTTGATATTGGAAACGTAGAGCGTATTTTTAATCTGTACTCAAACTCAGCTATGTAACAAAAAGGCAGAAAAGGCGGGTACGCGACCCTAAAAACAATCTTGACAGGCTCCGGTTCATAGCAGCCCCGGTTTTACTGGCGGGGGTTTAGACCGAAGATAGCTGATAATCTATCTACATATACGGAGGTAAATCAATGACATACGAAGACCTGAAGGGCAAAAAGGTTTTAGTTACCGGCGCCAGCAGCGGCATCGGTCAGGCAACGGCTGTTTTGTCCAGCGAGCAGGGCTGCTTCGTCGGCGTCCACTATTTCACCTCGAAAGCCGGCGGTCAGAAAACCCTCCAGCAAGTCAGGAAAAACAGCGATGGTGTTTTGGTTTGTGCGGATGTCCGCGACGAAAGCCAGGTGGACCAAATGGTTGAGCAGTTCGCCAAAGCCGCCGGCGGTATTGATATTCTTATCAATAATGCCGGCTCACTTATTGACCGACAGCCGTTCGAGACCGCGACAGCGGCCTACCACGATGACGTTTACGCAACCAATGTCCGCAGTATTCTTTTGATAACAAAGGCCGCCCTGCCGTATTTAAAAAAGAGCAGGGGCAGCATTGTTAATATCGGCTCG
>JGI10211J14876_10000545_pt1 | contig 16265 bp, 20 predicted proteins | sample Etolagsediment_FD_14876 | JGI IMG/M metagenome (IMG submission 14876)
TTCGGAGCTTTCTCATGCCTAAAAAAACCTCCTTGCCGAAGGCAAGGCAGTCTCTTAACAACGAAGTGGATTTGTCCAATTCACGCTGAACCAGTACACAAATGGATAGCAAGCTGGGTTTTTTCATGGGAATAATTAATAGAGAAGGGAATTGATGATGGGATTAGTTGGACTGGCGGTTTTAGGTATAATTTTAGGAGCAGCGGGAATGGAGTTTCTTCGCGCAAGTAAGCCGGAGGTGGCAGCCAAGGTGGAGAACGGAGTAAAGCATTTTGCAAACTCAGTGCGTCCTTCGAAGCGGTGCGGGAAAAAAGCGGAAGAAAAGTAAAGAAGTGTTCATATTGGTAAAGGGAAAAGAAAGGAGATGTCATGCTTAAGAGTCTGGGAATTTTAATAGGTGGGGTATTCGTCGGCGCTGTGAGCGTGGAAGTTGTTCGTAAGAAGTATCCTGGTACCCTGGATAAGCTGTATGCGAAAACCCGCGAGATAACCACTGAGATGAAAGATGCCTTCAAAAATGGTTATGAAAAAGCAAGCCAATCAAAGACTGCTACTGCTTAGACTTCAGTGAAAGGCTTTGTAGGTTCGAAGCTGTGGCTCATCCTCGGCTGTTAGTGTTGTGTAGATGCTGTAAGGAAGAAAATTTCGGCATTAAATGGAAGGCTAAAAAATGAAAAATGACAAGCCTGGATACATTAGTGTTATAAAAGATATATCCGGATTTGCCGGCGGTTCGGCTGGGAAGTTGGTGGTTATCGGCAAGGAAATTGCTGATTGCTTTAGAAACCTGACCACAAAAAAACAAGAGCCGTTGGATAAGGTTGCTGAGAAATCTGTAAAAGGAAAAGCAAAAAAGAAAAGCAGCAAGATGGCGAAGAAAAAAACAGCAGCTAAGCAAGCCGAATTAAAAGGAAAGACTGAAAAGCCGAAGAGTTCGAGTGGTTCGCCAAGCCGCCCGAAACCCATTGCAGTTAAAACACAGGAACGTCAATCTACAGTTACCAAGAAAAAGAAGTCAGATGTTAAGTCAAGTGGGCCGACTGCCAAAAACTGATTAATAAAGGCGGAAAAGCGATGGAGACCGAGAAAAAGTTTTTGGAGTTTGTTGGGACTGCATCCGAACGTGCAGGTGACTTTGCAGGCAAGGTAGCATCCATTGGAGGTAAAATTACAGGCTTTGCAAGCGGCAGTGTATCAGCGGGAAAAGAGATGTTTGGCTTGCCCGATGAAAAGATTGAAGGCGCATTTGAAAGGAAACCTGATAATACCAAAGCAGCTGCGCTGAAAGCCGATCTTACTGCAGCCCGGCGAAAACTGACTAAAGCGGAAAAAAAACAAACCAAGCTTGAGGCACAACTCAAGGAGATGAAAACAAAGAATCAATCGTTAATGTCTGAACTAGATCAAATGCGGAGCGACCTGGGTGACGTGCGATCTCGTGAATGTACGGTGAGGGCACGAGCGGCTGCTCTTGAGTCGGAGCTTGAGGGCGCCAAGCGCCAATTAGAAAAAACATAAAGCCGGGTTCCCAAAAAGCTTTGGCAGATGTCGGTTCGCCAAAAACAGCTTGAGTCTTTAATTGAACAGTGGCGCAGTTGGTGGAAGGTCGAACTTTTAAGACAAAGATGAATATAATAGTCTGTGTCAAACAGGTTCCCGATACCCTTGAGGTGAATATTAACAAGGAGACCAATACGCTTATTCGCGAAGGCGTGGATACTGTTATCAATCCTTTTGATTTATATGCTGTCGAAGAGGGTCTGCGTCTGAAGGAACAGTATAGTGGCATGGTGACAGTTTTGTCTATGGGGCCACCTCAGGTAGTTGATACTTTACGGCAGGCTTTGAGCTTAGGAGCGGATAATGCTGTTTTGCTCAGCGACATTGGTTTTGCAGGTGCTGATACACTGGCCACTTCTTACGCTTTGGCCAGAGGCGTGAGGAAAATAGGCAGCTTTGATTTGATTGTTTGCGGCAGACAAGCCGTCGATGGCGATACCGCACATGTCGGGCCCTCACTGGCGGAAAGGTTGGGTGTTGGTCATGTCAGTTGCGTTATGAGGATATGTGAGATGGCTGATGGAAATATGACTGTGGAGCGCATGACCGAAAGAGGTATCGAACAAATAAAACTTTCACTTCCCGGACTGATTACAGTGGCCAAAGGGATTAACGAACCGCGCCCGCCGTCGTTGAAAGGCAAAATTGCCGCCGAAAGAAGTGACATTACAGTGTGGTCGGCAGAGGACATCGCTGCGGACACCAATAGAATCGGATTAAAGGGTTCTCCTACAAGGGTTGTCAAAATGACAACACCCGAACATCACAGAGCCGGGCAAATGCTGGAAGGCTCGGTCCGGGAGCAGGTAACGGATTTGGTGTCTAAGCTCCACCAAGCGGAATTATTGTAAAGGAATACAAGATGGGTATACGCGTAATTAGTGAAAGGTGTAACGGATGTGAACTTTGTTTACAAGCGTGTCCCTTTGGGGCCATTACGGTTAGGAAAAAGCTGGCCCAAATCGATATAGCTAAATGTAATCTTTGCGGAGCTTGTGTAGATGCCTGCAAAAAATTTAATGCCATCGAGCTAATACGAGACAATGTGCAAACTTTTGATAAGAGTGAATATAGAGGACTTTGGGTATTTGCCGAGCGGGAGGGCGGCAGGATAGCCAGTGTTACCCTTGAACTTCTTGGCGAGGGGAGGAAATTAGCTAACAGACTTGGCGAATCTCTTTGTGCAATGTTGTTAGGAAACCAATCAGGTAAACTCGCCCGGGAGTTAATCTACTTCGGTGCTGATAAGGTCTATCTGGCGGAGTCCGGACAGTTAGAAGTGTTTATCGAGGATACTTTCACGGAAGTGATAACCGGACTGATTAAGGAACATAAACCCAATATTGTTTTGCTTGGTGCAACGGCGATCGGGCGTTCATTGGCTCCCAGAGTAGCCAGCCGACTGGAAACCGGATTAACCGCGGATTGTACCGGTCTTGAGATAGATGCAGAAAGTAAAGATTTAATTCAGACCAGGCCGGCCTTCGGCGGTAATCTGATGGCTACTATCATCTGTTCAAACCACCGTCCTCAAATGGCAAGTGTTCGTCCGAAAGTTTTCAATGCGGCACAGCGTGATGAACTGCGTATTGGAAGGATTATCAAATATGATTATAAGCAACACACTTTGACTCAGAGGGCCCAACTGCTTGCGGTGGTTAAAGATGTTGCCGAAGCAGCTAACATAGCTGAAGCTGATATAATAGTTGCCGGTGGGCGAGGTTTGGGAAATGCCGAGAACTTCAATATTATTGAACAGTTGGCCGAAGCACTGGGCGGTGCAGTAGGAGCTTCCCGCGGGGTTGTAGATGCAGGGTGGATTCCTTACGCTCACCAGGTAGGGCAAACGGGCAAGACCGTGCGTCCGAACCTGTATATTGCCTGTGGCATTAGGGGTGCTATTCAGCACCTTGTTGGGATGCGGTCTTCTAAGATCGTTGTAGCTATTAACAAAGACGCCAAAGCACCGATTTTCAATGTTGCCGACTACGGCATTGTAGGCGATGTTCTTGAAGTAGTTCCTGCCTTAACGATCGAAATAAAAAGAAGATGTGTCAAAGAACAAGAATCCCTTGCCGTATCAAAAAGCAAGCAGGAGCATGAGTTTGCTTTGAGCAGTTAAAGCAGACTTTAGAGTCGATGGTATTGGAAAACACAAGTTTGGACCGATTTAGATTCACCTGTTATTTGGGATTGGGAGGATTATTTCTGCCATGCTAAAAAAAACCATAACTAACAATAAAATCCAGTTGCAGAAAGATTATCTGACTACGACCGAACTTGCAAAACTTTGCGGTGTTTCGCGGTTCACTGTCATCAATTGGGTTAACCGAGGCAAAATTAAAACAATGAAAACTATCGGAGGCCATTTCAGGATCCCGGTAACAGAAGCAATATCTTTCTATGAAACTTTTCGTACAGGAAATAATGGCGCTATATCCGAATCATTGTGCCACTGCTGGGAATATCAGCAAAAGACCAATTGTGACAGGCAGTGTAAAAACTGTTTGCTATATGGAAGTCGGATCAATTACTGCTTCGTTGTGGTACGGGAATTTGGTAAAGAAGTGATCCGCTGCAAGGGGGATTGTTTGAACTGTGATTATTTCAAAGAGTTTTTCGGTTCTTACCGCAAAGGAGTGCAACCCAACGAGGCGCATGAGGCCGAAGGCCAAAAGGCAACCACACATAAGAAAGGCTCCCTGTACAATGTCGTATACGGTGTTGCGCGTGGTGCCCACAAAGTTAAAGAAAAAGTTACAGATATAAAAGATGTGTTTGTGGGGGGGGGTGAGAGTTCAAGTCGAGCAATCGGAAAGTAAAAATGGCTAAGTGCGAAGTGGTCATTGTGGGGGCTGGCCCTGCAGGAATTTCCTGTGGATATGTCCTTGCCAAAGCAGGTGTGGATGTTGTTATTCTCGAGAGAGGACAATATCCCGGGGCCAAGAATATGTTCGGCGGGATATTTTTTGCCGACCAGATGAACAAATTAATCCCTGACTTCTATACTGATGCACCTGTAGAGAGATTTGTAGCTAAGAAACACTATTCAATATTGATAAATAACTCAGAGATTTCTTTGAATATCGATTCAGAAGAACATAAGAAGCCACCTTACAATCATTCATACATCGTAAAGCGTTCTGTGTTTGATAAATGGTTTGCCGAAAAGGCCGTCGAGCAAGGTGCTACTATTATCAGCGGCACTACAGTAGAAGATTTCGTATGGAATGGCAACAAAATCACCGGTGTAACTGCCACCACTAACAATGATAACGATAATGTCTTATCAGCTGATGTTGTTGTCTGTGCCGAGGGTGCCAATTCCATGCTCTCGGAAAAGGCAGGGCTTCGCAACAGGTTATCAATGCGAGCTCGATGTATCTCTGTTAAGGAAGTGATAGAACTTGGCAGAGACGTAATCAATGAAAGATTTAATTTAACCGGCAGAGAAGGTGCAGCATATGAATATTTTGCGGACGCAACACCGGGCATGCTGGGTGATGGATTTATCTATACCAATATGAATTCAATATCCGTAGGCGTAGGCGTAGTTATCAGTGAGATGTATGGGTGTCAACACCCTGTTTCGCTAAACGAACTGCTTGAAAGATTTAAAAACAATCCCTGCATCCGGCCTTTAGTAAAGGGCGGTAAAACATTGGAATACTCGGCCCATATGATTCCGATGGACGGTCATAAGAATCTGCCAAAATTTTATACCAACGGACTCATGTTAGTTGGCGATGCGGCGGGATTTGTGAACAACAGTATCTGCCACGAAGGTGTGAATATGGCTATGGCTTCAGGGATAATGGCCGCTGAGACTATATTGGACAACAGGCAAGAGAGGCGTTATGACGTCAGAGCACTTCGATTGTACGAACGGCGTTTGAAGAATTCTTTTGTTCTTCAGAATATGAAAAGCAGCAGGGATTTTATAGATATTCTGCGTACAAACAAAGAGCTGCTCAACGACTATCCGCATCTTATGAAAGATGTAATAACGAAGTTTTTTGAGGTGGGTGACGTTCCCAAAAGCACCGTCAAGCGTGATATTATTCGTATGATACGAAGCAGGATGAGTTTCGTCAAAGCGGCTAAAACATTTGCAGCGATGATGAAAGGTGGAATCTGATATATGTCAACAGCCCACGAAAATCAACTTGGGGCCCCCGAACGCCAAAAGAATGTGTTTGGGGAATTCCTTAGTCTGGATGATAAGCTTTATACGGTTCACAGAAAGCCTCTCAAGGCATCACATATTAGGCTCGATGAACATTTGTGTATAGAATGTCTTAATCGAATATGCACGTATATTTGCCCGGCCCAGGTTTATGTTTGGGATGAGGTTAAAAACGAAATCGATGTAAGGTACGAAAACTGCCTTGAATGCGGTGCATGTCGGGTAGCCTGCGATGGCATAGAATGGGCAAATCCTGCCTGGGGAGCAGGGATTGTGTACAAGAGCAGCTAACGTGGAAACTAAAAGAGGGCAAACTAAATGGACATACTGACAGGAATTTATGTTATATCCGGTTTTGCGATTGTGCCTTTGATTATTTACGGATTATATGCTCGTGTTAAGGTCAATCGCCTGTTCGAAAAGTATTCAAAGAAACCCGTTAAAAAAGGAATCACTGGAAATCATCTTGCCAGGACAATGCTTAACTCCGCCGGCCTGAAGGAGGTTGTTATCGAAGAAATAGGCGGTACGCTCAGAGACCATTATGATCCTCGACAGAATGCGGTTAGGCTTTCGGCGCGTGTTGCGCGAAACTCCTCTATTGCCGCGATAGGAATCGCAGCTCATGAGGCAGCACATGCAATACAACACGGTACCGACTATCCGCCGGCAAAGTTCAGGGACAATATTGCCCCTATTGTTGATAAGGCCGGATACTTCATATTGCCGCTTTTGTTTTTAGGAATACTGCTTGGCAGAGCCGCGTTGTCGTCATTTTTCATAAACGTGGCACTGCTTTTGTTCCTTGGAATAGTTATTTTTTACCTCGTCACTCTGCCTGTAGAGTTGGAGGCCTCGGCCAGAGCTCTGCGATATATAAAAGAGAACAATGTAGCCGATGAGAAAGAGCTTGAAGGAGTTAAAAAGGTGCTCAAAGCTGCCGTACTTACCTACATTATTGCAACGGCTCTTGCCATAGTGCAGTTTCTCAATTTGTTAGGAATAAATAAGAGAAGATAAAACAGGAAATCAAGGAAAGGAGTTATCGTATGACACTCGGACAATTGTTACTTTTGGTGTTGATCATTGTGGTGTTCTGGCTTGCAAGCAAGCTGAAAAAACACGAACAGAGGATAGATAAACTGGAAGGCAAGGATGACGAATAAGGACAAAGGCCTTGAGCGTTGACGAAACCCAAACCGGTAAACGCCTGAAGAAATACCGCTGGTTGGCCTTTGTTATAGCAGGGATGGTGGTTGGCTTTGTTGGCTGCCTTGTATATTCACATCTAAGAAAAGGCAAGCTCGATTTTCTGAATACTGCTGTTGCCGGTAATCCAAAGGCCGTCGATAAGCCAATCGTGCAAGCCGCCATAACCGTAGAGAAGGCTCCATCACCTTCGGCCTTTCTTGGAATAGAGATTATGTCTGTGGATGCTGTTATTGCCGAGCAATTGTCTTTGCCAAGTGATAGTGGGGTTTTGGTAAACAGTGTTGTTGACGAATCGCCTGCACAAAAGGCCGGGCTTCTAAGAGGTGATGTTATTCTGTCTCTCAATGGCACCACCGTTGAGGACTTAGATGGCTTCAGAAATATTATGGGCACCTTAAGCCCCGCCGATGATGTGAAAATCGTGTACATAAGAGACAGGCAAAAAGATACAGTCTATACCACACTGGCCGACTCATCTGCCATTCCGGATGTTGCCAAAGATTCAAGTGATTCGGACTGGGGTGTGTCGCTGTCCGTTCTCAATTCAGATTTGCGGAATTCGCTCCGTATCCCGGACAATATTGATGGGATTGTGGTTCTGTCGGTAACGCCTGGTGGCATAGCGGATCAGGCTGGCCTGCTGTCCGGAGATGTAATTACTGGAATTGACAATGCACCAATAGCAGACATGAGCGATTTCTTCGCAGCATTATCATCCGACGAAGACGGCACGGCACTTCTGGATGTTTATAGCCAGGGTACATTACGTTATGTGGCGCTGGATTCGGCCGGTGTTATCGCGGCGGTTGAGCAGACTCAGGCGGGCCTGTTGGACAAAATAGTTTCAGTATTTACCGGCGACGATAACGTGATACTTACAGAACATATTAACGAAGAAGACGATTATGAAAAGCCGGTATGTAAAAGGCTTGAAGAGTCTGGGGAACGTTATGAGGATGAAAACTAATAAAAAGGTGCGCAGATGAATATTAAAGAATGGCTTTCCAAAAATATCTTGTGGGTGCTCGTAGCACTTGTAGTAATTAATTTTCTCATAGTCTATTGGGGTACTGTCAATCTGGGAATCTATGGGGGTCGCAGTTCCCTGCTGGGATGGAACCTGCTCGGCCGTAAGAAACTACTCTTGCAGGAGCGGGTTGAAGCAGCAGATACAGATGAGCTAACAAATCCAGCGCAGCGACCGAATACAATTTCAAGTGCTAATCTGGTTCTGACGTGTTCGGATGATGATTTGGCTTCCGCTTTTGCATCTGTCAGACCTGCTGTTGTCAATATTACTGCTGAAAAGGTGACGCCCAGAAGAGGTGGACCGGCCTTGGCCAGTTCAGTTGTTTTCGATGACCCTTCCATACAGTTCGTTGAAGAGGCATCGTTGGGATCGGGTCTTATCGTGGATCGGAGGGGCTATATCGTTACCAATGCTCATGTTGTAGCAAATGCTGTAAATATCAAGGCTGTGACCTTTGGATATGAAAGGACAGTGTATCCTGCGGTGATTATTCGCAAGGACCCGGAAAATGATATTGCGATATTGAAGATTGAACCTGACTCGCCTATGCCCACTGCTATTCTCGGAGACTCCGATATGATAAAAGTGGCCGATAGAGTTCTGACCGTAGGGTCGCCTTTCGGGTTGGAGCAGACCGTTACCGCAGGCATAATAAGCGATGATTCGAGAAATCTTGTTATAGACGGTCAGGCCTACGAGGATATGATTCAGACGGATGCGGCTATTAACAGGGGTAATTCCGGCGGCCCCCTTATCAATGTAAGTGGTGAGGTTATAGGCATAAATTCTGCAATATACGCTCCGACCGGCGTATTCACAGGTGTTGGATTCGCGATACCCATTAACAGAGTAAAACCAATTGTCAAAGAAACAATCAGGTAAAGCAGAAGACAGAGGAAAGAGGACAGAATACGAAAAATCCGACTTCTGACCTCTGACTTCTCCTTGGGAGTCCTTACGGACTGACCTCCGATACAAAAGATGTGGCGAACGATAATAGTTATAATTGTTGTTTTGGTAATTTTTCTGTTTGTTGGTGGCAACATGCACACAACACGGATAAATCTGCCTTTCACAAATGGCTTTGAAATAAGAACTGTTTTCCTTTTGTTTTTAAGTTTTCTTATCGGTTACGGCACTGCATATCTCGTAAGCTTTGTAAAGAACTCCAAAAATCGCAGGAAGTGAATTAACCAAAAATGAACACAAGTAGGATATATTCAAATCGGAACGAGTTCATCCGCCCAGTTCTGGCAGGATTACTTGGAAATCTGGCGATTGCTACTTTGAAGTTAGGGCTTGCTTCATTGGGCAGCAGCAGGCTGGTTTTAATGGACGGACTTTTTTCTTTTATGGTAGTTGCGGCCTTTTTGATTCCCTGGCAAGCACAGGTCCTGGAAAAAAAGTGTGCAGATACCCGGTACCCCTATGGTCTGGGCAAGGTACTCTTTATAAGTATGGCAATGGTTGGTTTCCTTGGTCTGGTTATTTCTATCCATATGCTCTACTACAGCCTGGTGGTGATGGCCAGACTTAGAATGTTTGGTTTGTACACATCGGCGATGATGGTCACGATCATATCAATAATAACCAACGAAGTGCTTTTCCGATACCTTAAGGAAAAGAGCAAAAATTTCTCGAACACAATGCTGACTATGTCTGCCCATTACAACCGTATAGGTGCCTGGATATCGTCCTTTGTCCTGCTACTTTTAATTCTTGCTTTTCTCGGTGCGACATACCTTGAGAGGATTGGTGTGGCAATCATTTCGATCGTTGTGTTTTTTGTTGGCCTGCGGTTGGTTTTCGTGGGGTTTGCCGGCATTATGGACAAGGTCCCATCACAAAAAATCATGGAACGAATAAAGATATGTGCACAAAAGGTAAGTGATGTAACGGATATTGTAAAAATAAAGGCCAGATATGTTGGAACGCTTTTGCATATCGATATGTGGATAATCGTAGATGACAATATCAGTATTGACCAGGCCGACAAAATTGCCCGGCAGGTCAAAATTCAATTGATGGAGAAGATTCCTTTTGCAAGGGAAGTGAACGTTGTTATCTCATGATTACAAAGAAAAACATCGTTATTATTATTGCTGTTCTGATTGCTATACCGTTTTTGCCCCTGTTGGCTGTAGCCTGGCCACTGGTGTATACCAATATCGCGGGAACTAACAAGGCCGATGATGGTTTTGCCCTCGCGGTAGCCAATGCAGCCGGCTTCTACGAGATTACGGCAGACCAATTGAGAGACAGAATTGCCGACGAATCCGACGACAATTTCATAATCGTCGATATCAGGGATGACGCATCTTATGACGAAGGCCATATACCCGGGGCTATAAACATACCCTTAAACGAATTGGGCTATCGCGTGTTCAGCCTGGATAAGACCAAGGACATAATCGTGTATTGCTTTACGGGTGTAACAAGTGAGGTTGCCTGCCAAATACTGGTAAATGCCGGTTTCAAGGATGTGTATAACGTGATAGGTGGGATAAAGGCGTGGGATTACGCTATCGAAACAAGCGATGGCAGAGTAAGTATTTAAAAAAATGTAAAGAAATGAAAGAAAATTAGCAGAAAGGAGTAAAAAATGTTACATGTAATTATTGGGATCATTGCAATTGTGATTGGACTGTGGGGGATAATGGGTAACTGGTATATGTTCAAAGATGTATTGGTTGCTGTTGTGCCCTTTGTCATGCTTTGCTTTGGAATAGTGGCGGTACTGGCCGGTATTCGCAGCATGAAAGCAAAATGGGCCAAAGCGAGAGAGGAGGAATGAAAATGGTAAAAAAGAGCGAAACTAAAGAGTCCAAAAAGGACCAGGCTGTGCCGCTGACTCTTCGGACGCAGAGTTTTTTCCTTAAACTTAAAGGGTGCCTTGATGGCCTTGTTAACGCGTACTGTCGGCTGACAAATATAGAAGCTGTTGAGGCAAGGGACCTGGTTTCCAAAAAGGCCACTACATTGATGAGGCGTGGTCAATACGGAAAGGCTATCGACCATTACAACAAATTGATTGGTATGGGCAAAGAGGAAGCGGACATTTATTACAATCTTGGCATCTGCTGTGAGCGGGAAGGTATGGATGCCGAGGCTGAGGAGGCTTATAAAAAGGCCGCTAAGATGGATAAGTCTCTTAAAGACGCCGTCTACAGATTAGGTCTTCTGGCCATAAAGAACGATGATTCCAAAACAGCAGTTAAATACCTCAGCACTCTTGCTCGTAAAAACGGAGTGTCGTTTGACGTCATGTATAACCTCGGTGTTGCCTACGACAAGCTCAAGGATTATGAAAAAGCGGTAGATAGCCTTACCAAGGCCACAAACATTGAACCGAATTACTCCAAGGCCCATAAGCGACTCGGATATACCTATGAGGCAATGGGCCGGCGCGAAGAAGCGATGGAGTGTTTCAAAAAGGCTATGGAACTGGAAGAAATTTAGAAAGAGTAAGGCCTATGGCGATTCCTTTTAGAAAATCCCGCAGCACAAAACGTCAGGAACAGGTGCGAGTCCTCCTGGGGCCGGAACATTTTCAAAAGAGAAGGTGGCTCCATTTGTTCAGCCAATTTATTGTTGAACATTATAAAGCCATTTCCATAACGGTGCTGGTAGTCGCTTGTGTGCTTACACAGATTTATTACTTCAACAGATTGACGGTGATGAAACAACAGGTAAGCAACTTGCGCTCACAGATAGAAAGTGGCCTGCAGATGAGGAGGAATATCATTCCGGGCCTGACAGCGGCTGTTAATCGGTTCATAAACCATGAAAAGGGGGTGTTTACTTCTGCAATTGAGACAAGGGCGGATTCTCTTGATGTCTCGGAGAATCTTAAAAAGCTAATTCAATCCGTGAAGGAGTTTTCAAAAGGTGAGTTTTCGCCAGAGGCTCTGACAAAGCTTATAGCGGTGGCCGAGGCCTACCCGCAGCTTGTTTCAAGCCATCCGTACACTGTGCTTGTCAACAAAATTGCGGATGTGGAAAGCCAGATTTATGACAAAAGAAACGAGTACAATAACGCGGTAAACGTTTACAATACACACCTGAGTACTTTTCCGGCTAATATAGCCGGCTGGTCTATGAGGTTTCGGTTGCAGCCCTATTTTAGCTGGGAGAATGAGCCCGAATGGGTATTTCCAGCGGAGCCGCAGTCGGGCGAGTTGCCATTGAGGATGGAATCTGAAAAGAGCACTCTGAAGAAGTAAAACGGCTATCCTGGCCAAAAGTGAAGCGTGAATATGAAGAGTGCGGGGAACTGCCTGCCATTTTTACATCTATCGGAAAGAAATAAACTCAAGAAAAGGTTTGAATGTCACTATTCTTATAACTTTAGCTCACTTTAGGCACTCCGTATGAGAAAGGATTCGGTCTGTGGCGGTCGCTTGTAAACAATGTCATTGGTGTGCCAAGCATGTTGGCACTTTGAATCTATTAGGCAACATCGGTCTTCTTACGATAAAACTTTTAGGCGGTATATTCGGTCGTAGCGAAGCGTTAATTGCCGATGCCGTGCATTCTCTCAGCGATGTTATTGTATCGGTGATGCTTATCGTCGGCTTAAAGGTTTCCGCCGCTCCGCCGGATGAGGACCATCACTGGGGTTATGGTCATGTGGAGTTTATTGTAGCGATCACAATAGGAGCATTGCTTATCTGTGCAGCTATGACCATCGTGGTTGTAGCACTGATATCAATCGTTGAAGGAGTTACACACGACCCGGGGCTTTTGGCGGTATGGGCGGCATGTATAGCTGTTGTCACTTGCGAGATTCTATACAGACACGGTATTTGTGTTGGCGAGCAGATGAATTCACCTGCGATGATAGCAAATGCCAAGGAGAAAAGGTCGGATGCTTTTTCATCGATTGCTGCTCTGGTAGGTGTTTTTGGGGCCAGGATGGGTTTTGATTTTCTCGATCCTGCTGCTGCTGTTGTTGTCGCTTTTATGATTGGCCGATTCGGGATTGGGACGTTGGTCTTAGGGGTTAGAGGGATAACAGATCAGTCTCTTGAGGATAGAACAATGCTTACCAAGGTGAAAGAATTGGTTTTGAAGGAACAAAATGTAAAAGATATAGGCAGATTGCGCGCCAGGCAAATTGGTCAGCAAAAATGGGTCGACATTGAGGCAAAGTTTGACCCACAGATAAAAGTCTGTGATGTAAAAGAGATAATAAACAATGTTAAAAAAGACATAATGAATCACTGCGAAGACGTAGCTGATGTTGTAATTATATCCTGCGTGTCAGAGCCGGAACTAAAATAAATATAGTCATAATACCTATCGCATAAAGAATTTAGACTATGGCGGTTGTCTGTAAGAGATGTTACTGGTGTGCCAAGCATGTTGGCGGGATAAACCTGTGGGGCAACCTCGGGCTCCTGGTCGTAAAGCTGATAGGCGGTATATTCGGTCGAAGCCATGCGCTGATCGCCGATGCTATCCATTCTCTCAGTGATGTTGTTGTATCGGTGTTGCTTATAATTAGTTTAAAGGTCTCCAACACCCCGCCGGATGAGGACCATCCATGGGGCCATGGCAATGTTGAATTTATCGTATCGGCCATATTCGGGACACTGCTTATTTGTGCAGCTGTGGCTATTACTGTGGTGTCGATAGTTTCAATAGTTCAAGGAAATGTATACGATACAGGTATTTTAGCGGTCTGGGCGGCGGTCATATCCGTTGCCGCCAACGAGATCATGTTCCGCCATTCCCTTTGTGTTGGCCAGCAGGTGGATTCACCTGTGATGATTGCAAACGCCTGGGAGAACAGGGCCGATGTTTATTCATCGGTTGCTGTGCTCATAGGTGTCTTTGGAGCAAGGATTGGGTTTCCGGTTTTTGACCCCATCGCAGCTGTTATTGTCGGCTTTATGATTGCCCGAAATGGGGTGGAAACATTGATTTTAGGGATTAAAGGCATAACCGACCGGTCTTTTGACAGAGTAATGCTTGCCCAGGTAAAAAAAATAGTCTTGAAAGAGAACGGCATAAGAAATGTAAGCAGGCTGCGTGCCAGACAGGTTGGGCAGAAAAATTGGATCGACATTGAGGCAATGTTTGATCCACAGATGAAGGTTTCCGAGGTGAAACAGATAATCAAGAGAATTAAGAAAAATATAATGGATAAGTTCGAGAGGATTGGGGACATCGTAATCGTTTCCCGTGTATCAGAACCGACACTAAAGGAAATATAGCTATGAAATGGAAGAAAGACAAAAAGAAAAAGAAAATAACAGATGACATGACACATGAAGAAGCCGAACAGGTGCTGGAACATAAAAAACGTGTGCTGAAGCGATGGGCCATAGTAATAGGGCTTTTAGCTCTTGCGGCCATGGGCTTGCTTGCAATGGACTTACTTGATCGCGTTCTTAAAGGGGGCCCGGATGGCTCACTTGAGATAAACTACAGCAAGGTGGAAAAAAAGATTGCCTGGCTCGGCTCAGAGATACGTGACTTGGATGCTACTATCAGCGATGCGCTGAGCTTAACATCAACAGATGGTGTTCTGGTAAATAATGTAACACCAAGCTCTCCGGCGGACCAGGCAGGTCTTGCCAGAGGTGATGTTATTGTTTCCCTCAACGGAACGCCAATAGTTGATTCCTTTCAGATACAGGATCAGATTCGGGAGCTTGATCCCGGCGATGCAGTCAAGCTTGTTGTAGACACGGTAGACGGCGGCAAGAGGAATGTTTACGTTACGCTTGGTGTCAAGCCAGATGATGATACAGCGACAACTGACACAAATATTAAAAAAGTAGCGGCAACCGCCAATACACCAGCCGGTCCGGTGCTGCCGACGCCGTGGGGAATATCTGTCTCGCCGCTGACGGAAGAGGTAAGAAGCCAGTTCAACATACCAACTACTGAACAAGGCGTTGTGATAGTGGCAGTTGTGCAGGGCAGTCTTGCCGATTCGCAGGGCCTTGAGGTTGGCGATGTTATTAAAAGTATTAACCAGGTTCCCACGGCTAACCTGCAGGCTCTTTACCAGGCCCTTCAAGACGATGAGAACGTCTTGATGGATGTTTATTCTCCGGATGATGCCAAGAGATTCTTTGTAACACTTCCTGATGAAGGCGATTCGCCGCCACAGGTAGTGTTGATGAGTTTTGGCGAGGAGGTTGCAAAAACCAATCGCATAATTGTCCCCTCTGATTCCGCAAATCTGGATGGGCAGGTTTACTACCGGTTCGCATCCGCTCCGTATTTTATTCTGTATGATTTTGCCGAAAGCAAAACGACAGCAATCCAGAACCCTTATGCCGCTCAGGTTCGCGGTATGGGGATAACTGTAGCACAAATGCTGACAGATCAAAAGGTTGATGCTGTAATAGTAGGCGGAATAGGGCCACAGTCTTTTGATGCCTTTTATTTAGCCAAGGTTAAAATCTACGGGCCTGTTACAGGTAGCGTACGAACCGCAATAACGAATTATCAGTTAGGTAGATTACCGGAATTAAAGGAAGCTAATCTGGGTGGATACGGATATTCTTCGGCAGCTGCGCTTCCGACGGGAGGTTCACCATGGACAGAGGATTCTGACGATGATAGTGATGGTCTTGCAGGTCAACCATCGACTGTTCCTCCTATGGGCAAACCCCTTGAGCTTACCGCCCAGGGTGATGCACGGGCAAGCAGGCCTGAAACGTGCATCTGTCCCAATTGCGGTGCTGAGGTCACTCACCCGGCAAATACCTCGTGTGCGGATATGGTCTGCCCTATATGCGGCTCGCAGCTTATGACTGCATCGCCGGGAACTGATTCAATTACCGGTACAGACACGGTGGTACAGCTTCCGGCGACACAGATTCCTACACAGCTAAGGCCTATCGCCTTAACAGCCGGTGGTACTATCCTCCAGACTGCTTCTGTGCCAAATAGAATAGCTGCGATACCTGTAGCGAACAATCTTTGGGCTTTAAGCAACCAACCTGGAAATGTTCCGCCTGTACAACAAACAGCGGTTACCTCCACACAGGTATCAGTTTGTATATGTCCGCTGGATGGAACGACAGTAACACATCCGATAGGTATTCCCTGTGCGGCATTGCAATGTCCGGTTTGCGGCGGCAGGATGGTAAGCGGCACCAGTCCGACTGCCGGTGCGATAACAGCAACAGCCGGGATACAAACCGGCGGCAGCCCAATGATTTCGACCGGTGGGATACAAACCGGCGGCAGTCCAATGATTTCAACCGGTGGGATACAAACCGGCGGCAGTCCAATGATTTCGACCGGTGGAATACA